>Ga0007815_1000542_pt1 | contig 11887 bp, 10 predicted proteins | sample CryBogCBE02Aug09_FD_71212 | JGI IMG/M metagenome (GOLD analysis project Ga0007815, IMG submission 71212) | Freshwater microbial communities from Crystal Bog, Wisconsin, USA - CBE02Aug09 | ecosystem: Environmental > Aquatic > Freshwater > Lake | place: Crystal Bog, Wisconsin, USA | collected...
CAGCACAGTTCTTATTAAATCTCCTAGTTTATTTTGTTAGTGAACGTATATGGAATATCATCCCTTGGGGCAAGTTAATAATAGATGAACCGATAAATACAATATGAGCCAGTTAGACGATCTAAAACAGCAGGTATATGATTATGCGACCGCCATGTTAGGCGGAGGAATGATTGATCTAGAATTAGATCCTATACACTATCAAACAGCATTAGATCGCGCTCTAAGTAAATATAGGCAGCGTGGCGATAGTAGCGTAGAAGAAAGCTATATGTTCCTCACGTTAGAAGTTAACACTAATACCTACAAGTTACCAAAAGAAGTTATAACTGTCCGAGAAATGTTCCGTCGCAGTATCGGTTCGAGGACTGGTATGGGAGACGGTGGCACTGTATTTGAACCATTCAATATGGCCTATACTAATACCTATCTACTGAGTTCTAGCAATATGGGCGGTCTTGCTACATATGAGATATTCGCACAGTACCAAGAAATGGTAGGACGTATGTTTGGTAGTTTTATTAACTATCATTATAACCAAAGCACACATACACTAACTATCACACAGCGTCCTATGGGACAAGAACAAGTGTTGCTATGGACTTACAATTATCGTCCAGATTTTGTGATATTGCAAGATATCTATGCCAATCAATGGATCAAAGATTATACGCTGGCTAATTGTAAACTAATGATAGGTGAGGCCCGTGAGAAGTTTGGCCAGATCGCAGGTCCACAAGGCGGATCTAGTCTAAATGGTGCAGCACTCAAAGGTGAAGCTAAAGAACAGTTAGCCGCACTCGAAGCAGAACTAATGCAACAGGTAACAGGCGGCCAAGGATATACATTTATTATAGGTTGACGTATCCTGAAAGGTGTGTTAATATCTTATTATGATAATAGGTGTAGTTGGATTTATTGGTTCCGGTAAAGGAACCGTAGCAGATATTTTACAAAATGATTACGGCTATCAGAAGATTAGTTTTGCTGATAGCTTAAAAGACGCAGTAGCAAATGTGTTTAGCTGGGATCGACTTCTGCTGGAAGGCGATACTGACTCTAGCAGAGAATGGCGAGAATGCGTTGATACTTGGTGGGCAGATAGATTAGGAATTCCAAATCTAACACCACGATGGGTATTACAACAGTGGGGTACAGAAGTCTGCCGTGACGGGTTCCATAAAGATATATGGATAGCCAGCATAGAACGTAAGATACATAACGGAATTAATTACGTGATACCAGACACTAGATTTCCAAACGAAATCGATATGGTCCATAAACTATCTGGACAGGTGTGGCAAGTTAAAAGAGGACCTAATCCTAAATGGTTTGATCAATACAAGTTAGGGGGGTCTCCTCCTGCTGATGTTCATCCTAGCGAATGGCAGTGGGTTAGAGCAAAATTTGATCAGGTCATAGACAACAACGGTACAGTCGACGAGTTAACGGCTGCTGTTAAAAATCTGCTGTAACGGTTGAAAAAGCTATATCTGATAAGCATCCGCAGTTTAAACAGACTGTCTTAAAATTTTCTTTGTGATTAATTACGGTTAATTGATCCGGATGCTTGGGTATAAACTTACAAGCTTCGCAAGTCATTTTCTTTTTATAACCTTTCTTAATCCAGTCAACTCGTTTCCTTTTGATGTTAGCTACTGAACAGGCATCACATATAGATCTGTAATAGATCCTTTCTCCTTTCTTATAATTTATAGCTCTCGGATTCTGTCCGCATCTAGCGCAATTACTTCTTTGATCATGCATATCGTTGCCTTTCGTTGCCTTTATATTTACCATTTATTGCCTTTTGTTGCCTTTAAGGCACAGCTAGATAGTGTTTTTTATCATTAACAACTAAATATTACTAGAGTCTGTATAACAGGAGATATAACATGGCATTAGTTTCACCCGGCATTGAAGTAACGGTAATTGATGAGAGCTTTTACCTACCAGCTGGCCCAGGTACCGTACCGCTCATCGTAGTGGTTTCTAAAGAAAACAAGATCAACACAGCTGGCACAGGACTAGCTGTTGGAACACTCAAGGCTAATGCTGGAAAAGCTTATCTGCTAACTAGTCAAAGAGATTTAGGAAATACCTTTGGTGATCCCTTCTTTGAGAAAGACAGCAGCTATAATCCAATACACGGTGGTGAACTAAACGAATACGGATTGCAAGCTGCGTATAGCTACCTCGCTGTTAACAATGCTGCTTGGGTAATACGTGCAGACCTCGACACTAATCAACTGATTCCAACCACAACAGCTCCTACATCAAATCCGCCAGATGGAACATATTGGCTAGATACGCTAAACAGCCATTGGGGTATATTCCAATGGAATGGCGAAGCTAGCACAACTAGCGGTGGACAACAGTTTACAAATATCGTTCCTCTAGTAATCACAGATGCTACACAACTAGATCCAATGACTGGTTTCCCAAGTGGGGCAATTGGTACTATCGGTACATATGCTGTGGTAGCAGTTTCGACTACACTTGTTGCATATTTCAAGAACTATATGGGAATGTGGGTTGAAGTAGGCAGCAGCGATTGGTATGCTAGCTGGCCAGCAGCAAAAGGAACTAAGAGCAATCCATCTATCAATATAGGTGATACATTCTACATTAACAATGTACTCATTACAGCAAGTGGAAACAATCTCAACAGTCTAAAGACTAATATAAACTCTTTAACAGATTCACATGGTGTTACAGCAGACATAGTAAATGCAAGGCTACAGCTGTTTACTAATGGTAATACTTCAACAAACGTTGAAACTACTGCTACTGGTAGCAGCACAGTTAGTCCAACAGACATAACTGTAGCATCAGGAGTTGGCGCAACACTGATAAAGGGAATGACAGTAACTGATCTAAACGGTCATTGGTATGGAGTAGGACAGAGTCAAAATCTACCAGGAACTATCGTAGACATCAACGGTGACGTTATCACTCTAGATCATCCTATCAGCCAAGATTTAAGCAGCGTTCCTGTGATATTCCAGGATTATTATATAGAAACTACTGCTACTGGCTTTATCGGTGATGACTACATCACTGTAGCTAGCATCACAGGTATCACTGTAGGAAACAACGTATTTGGTGCTGGCATCACATACGGTGCTAAAGTAATAACAGTTGATCCAGTAAACAATATCGTTTATATGAATACCAGCAACAGTGCGCTAGTTAATGGAGCCGTTGAGTTTTCAAATCCAAAAGCCAATGCCATCGTATTAGCAGCAGGTACAGGATCTATTGTTACTGCTGCTGCTAGTGATAGCGCAGTTGGTATAGCAACAGGTACCTATTATGGTCCAGAACTAAGCATACAGCCACACTTTACAGTACCTCGTTACAAGGCTAGAGATTTATTCCCTCGCCCATCAGGCAGCCTATGGCTAAAGACCACAAACGTAAACCTAGGTGCATTTGTTGATGTTAAGGTTTGGAGTTCGGCCACTAACAGCTGGAACAGGATCACTTGCCCAGTTTATGATAACAATCAAGATGCGACATATGGCCTAGACCTAGCAGGCGGCGGTAAGAACATCAATACAGGCACACTCTATGCACAATACAATGTTACTGAGTCATCACAAGTTGATGGAAGTCCTTCATATGCTGACTACAAGATCTATCGCAGGACACAACCAGATCCAACACAGTTTGTCAGCAAGGTGATCGATGCTACTACTTTCCCACAGGGTTCTCAAGGATTCACATTCACTGGTTATATCGTTGGCACTACGCTACACGTAGCAACTATAAGTTTAGGAACAGTTGCAGCGAACCAAGTTATCACTGGATTGGGCGTGTTACCTGGAACTGTAATAACTGCACAAATTAGCGGAGACACAGGCGGCGTTGGTACTTATACTGTAACTAATTCACAGAACATAGCCAGCAGCGGCAGTCCAATTACGCTAACTGCTACCACTTACACCAAGAGGATCTATCAGTTTAGCCTAGCAGAATCACTAGTAGGAACAGCAGCACTAGATGTAGATAGGTTGATCCAATTCACTGCTGATGCGTCAGCAACTGATGCATCACTAGTAGCAGCAACTATCAATGGTGCAGGTTTTACTAATATTGAAGCCAGTGTTAATGCGATGAATCAGCTGATAATACAACACAACACAGGTGGTGAGATACGTGTAGCTGCTGGAATACATGCAGGTAGCGGCCCAAGTGAAACATTTGATGCTCTAACACATCTCGGTTATACAGGATACAATGTAAACACCGGTAGCGGTACCGATAGCCTATACACTGCTCCAGAAGGTGATACAGCACACAAATTTGTAGCTACAAACTGGGAACCACTACTATATACTGCTAGCAGCGTAGCTCCTGCACTAACACCAACAACTGGAACACTATGGTACAACAACATAATCGACCAAGTTGATATAATGATACACAACGGTCATACTTGGGTAGGCTATAGAGATCCAACTAGCCCATACTATAGCACAAACGGCGCTGATTTCTTAACAGATCCTGCTGGTCCTCTAGTACAAGCTTCAAGGCCAACTACACAGAGCGATGGTACACACCTACGCACTGGCGATATATGGATAGACACTAGCGATATCGAAAACTATCCGATGATCAATATCTGGGACAATTATAGCCTAACTTGGGTGCCTGTAGATAATACAGATCACACTACAGAAAATGGTATCATATTCGCAGATGCACGTTACAACGTAAACGGTGCAAACAGTGATATGCCAGGCGATATAGCTGATCTGTTACACAGCAACTTCATAGATTTTGATACTCCAGATCCTGCGCTTTATCCACGTGGTATGCTATTATTCAACACACGTCGCAGCGGATTTAATGTAAAATCATATGTTAAGAATTACATTAATACAAACAATGGTTCGATCAACCTACGCTTTAACAACGAAAGCGAAGACGGTTATGCAGCGGATCGTTGGATAAGCGCTAGCGGTACTGATGAGAATCTAGTAGCTTACTTCGGAAGGCACGCCCAACGCAGCATAGTAGTGCAGAAGCTAAAGGCATTAGTCGACACTAACCAAGATATACGTGATGATGAAAGGAAACTATTCAATCTAATCGCTACACCAGGTTATGTAGAACTGATCTCAAACATGGTTGAATTGAACGTAGATCGCAAGCAGACAGCGTTTGTCGTAGGCGATACTCCATTCCGTCTACCAAGCGATGCTACTTCACTAAACTATTATTTCTCAAATGCTGCTGTTGCAGTTGATAACAACGAAAAAGGTCTAGTAACATTTGATGATTATCTAGGTGTTTACTATCCAAGTGGTTATACAAACGATAACTTTGGTAATAGCATCGTAGTTCCTCCAAGCCATATGGCACTAAGGACTATAAGCCTAAGCGATAGCGTAAGCTATCCTTGGTTTGCTCCAGCAGGACTACGCCGTGGTATCGTAAATAACGCTACTGCAAGTGGTTATATTGATGCAGCAACTGGTGAGTTCAAGAGCATCGCTCTAAACAACGGCCAGCGCGATACGCTATATCAACTAAGCATAAATCCAATAACTTTCCTCGTAGGAAGCGGATTGACAGTATTCGGTCAGAAGACTAGGGCTCCTCTAGCGAGCGCTATGGACAGGATCAACGTAGCTAGGTTGATAGTTTATCTACGCACACAGCTTTCGATACTTGCTAAGCCTTATCTGTTTGAACCAAACGACAAGACGACTAGAGATTCTGTAAAAGCTACAGTAGAAAGCCTAATGCTAGAACTAGTTGGACAACGTGCGCTTTACGACTACCTAGTAGTTTGCGACACGTCAAACAACACACCAAGCAGGATCGATGCTAACGAACTATATATCGACATAGCTATCGAACCTGTTAAGGCTATTGAGTTCATCTATATCCCAATAAGGATTAAGAATACTGGAGCGATAGCTGGATTATCAAGTAAATAATCCAGCCCAAAATTTGATGGTGACTAGATAATAAATAAAGTATAACTAGGAGTTTAGAATGGCTATTTCAACACTAACAAAATTAAGCGTTCCGGTATCTTCGGACCAAAGCGCGGGCAACCAAACTTTGCTGATGCCGAAGCTCAACTATCGCTTTAGGGTCACCTTTGACGGATTTGGTGTAACCAATCCAACTACAGAACTATCAAGGCAAATCATAGATTGCACAAAACCAAATGCAAGTTTCCAAGAAATAACAATGAACGCTTACAATTCACAAGTGTTCTTGGCAGGAAGGCACAGCTGGCAACCAATCAGCGTCAACATACGTGAAGATGCTACTGGCATAGTACAGAAACTAGTAGGCGAACAGATGCAGAAGCAATTTGACTTCTACGAGCAGAGTTCAGCTGCTAGTGGTGTTGATTATAAGTTCCTAACACGCATCGAAATACTAGATGGCGGTAATGGTGCTTATACACCAAACGTGCTTGAAACTTGGGAAATGTATGGTTGTTTCTTAGTGTCAGCTAACTACGGAAGCCTAGCATACAGCTCAAACGAAGCTACACAGATATCACTCAGCATACGCTATGACAACGCTATACAGACTCCACAGGGTGCTGGTATCGGTGTTAATGTTGGTCGTACTGTTGGCGCTATTTCGACTGGTGCCGGCTAATACAAATAACGAAATTTCTAGTTTAAAAAAGATCGGAAAAATCCGGTCTTTTTTTGTGGTATAAATACTATATGGCAAATAAATTCGACGGCTACTTAGGTAACACTATCACAGGTGACAAGGGCACCCTGGGAGATTATCAGCACGCTTCTAGGTTATATGTAGATGACAACTTCCGACTGGCACCTAAGGTAAAATTCCTCTATTATGTAGTCTTCAATATCAATCCTAATGTAGCACCCGATTTGCAATCAAAAGCAGGACTAGAACTAAACTATCTAGTGAGGAGCAGCGATCTCCCTAAGTTCCAGATAGATACTGAACCGTTTTATCAATACAATAGGAAAGCGCATATCTACAAAAAGATAAACTATATGCCGATCAATATGGTAATGCACGACGACAACTATGGCAACGTTAACTCTCTTTGGGCATCATATTACGGATACTACTTCGGAGATAGGAACAACAACTACGGACCTTATGGTGATGTATTTCCCGCAGCTTATCAATCACATACCTATCATAACAAATCACGCTGGCCTTTCCAATATGGACTAGACAACGGATCCAAAAGCCGCGAGCCTTTCTTTTATAGCATACAACTATTCACCATCAATAGGCATCAATTCAACAGCTACTTGCTCTGTTTACCAAAGATAACACAGTGGGATCATGATGCAGTCAATCAAGACGAATCGGCAGGTACTATAAACCACAAACTAAGCATCATATATGATGCTGTTCTATATTCTAATGGTACTATACAGCAAGATGATCCTACTGGTTGGGCGGTATTGCATTACGATAATATACCTAGTCCTCTTGTAAACGAATATAACAAAGAAGGTGTGGAAGGAGTATTTGGGGATGTTAGGACGAATGATCTTCTCAACAAATATCCATCTAACAGTAGATCTCGATATCCTTATGATCTAGATAGAGGTAATCGTACCCCGTTTGGTTACGGTTCTAGATCTTTCTATGGCAACTCCCCATATCAACAAGCAGGAGGTTTAAACGGTATAGCATTTGGGTTAGCTGCAGGAGCAGCTTCCGGATTGATAAACGCCGGTATAGGATTATTAAACGGAGCGTTTGACAATTCAGGAAACGACGGGCTAACTGACAGTAATAATTCTAATCAATCACAGAACCAGACGGATGAGAATGGTGTAGCATCACCTAGTAATCCAAGTGGCGATAATAATAATAGAGCAGCAGCCAAAGATGTTTATGATGCACCCAATAATGGAGATAATCCGTCAGCCGCTACAGATAACAATACAGGCGGATTTAACACTGTTAGGAGTGGCACCGGTCCTACACAGATACCATCAGGTGATGGTTCTAGCGGAAATTCAAACAGTGCAGCTGGCAATTTTGGTTCGCCAGCCGCAGCTAATAATGGACCACAGCCTACAGCAGCTAGTTCTTTGGCTGATAAAGTATCATCAGCTGGAACAGTTGATCAGGTTGCAAAACTTCCAGATGGAACGACTATAACAACATATCAGAAAGATGGATTTGTGTCAGGAAGTGTTACAAGAGACGCGAACGGTAATGTTAAGTCGGCCTGGGATGATAAAGGAAATAGAGCATCAGATACTTCTCTTAGTATGGATGCACAGGCACAACCAGATACACCTTCGCCTAATCCAGAAGCTGCTGCTGCCGCTGACAGCGGAGAGAACACCAATGATGTTGCTGTAAACGATCCTGTAGCACCAGCAGACCAAGTAGCTGATGCGGATCCAGTTATAGAAGATAACTCAGGTGAGTACGAAGTCTGATTCATCAGATATATAAATAATCGATGAACACAAGCACGACGAATTTACCAGCTGATACTAAACCTACCGATAGCGCATCAAAGATGAAAAACTTCTTTGATACCTATTACGCCCAACCTATAGCATTTCCTGCAGGGGAAACTGATGCAGTCTTGGGTTTCTTTACTAGCAGAGGTTATGAAACATCAGCAGCGGCAGCATTAGCTGCAACACTAATGAAACAGGCAAAAGCAGAATCTCCGCCTATCAGCGTGTTCCAACTTTTAGATAAACTAAAAGGACTTAACGAATTACAGTTAAGCCAGATCATAATCGAGATACTAAACTATAACAGAGTACCAACCAGTATATTGGCCAATAGAGTAGATCAAACTAATCTATTTGATTTTGAGATAAGGAACATTCTAGCCTAATGGGAAAGTTTGCGCAGGGAAAATATGCCCTCAAAAATCAACACAAATATGTAGGAACCAGTGATCCTCACTATCGTAGCAGCTGGGAATTCGCATTTATGAAAGCCTGTGACGAACATCCTAGCATACATCATTGGGCTAGTGAAAGCATAAAGATACCATACAAGTGTCCTGTAACGAATAGATCGACTGTATACGTTCCTGATTTCTTTATCGTATATACAGATAAAGATAGCAAGAAACACGCTGAAATAGTAGAGATAAAACCCAGCAATCATCAGCTGTTGGAAAAAGTAGGCAAGAATCCAGTCAATCAGATACAGTATGTGAAGAACATGGCCAAATGGGAAGCTGCACACGCCTGGGCTAAACAAAAAGGTATTAGGTTCCGTGTGGTAAATGAACATGATTTATTCCACCAAGGCAGCAAAAGAAAATAAGTAATGTATGACAAAAAAACTAGAAGAGCTGCTAAATCTCCCAGAACACAAAGAAGAGATGAAGGTTATAGAGAAAGAGATCAAAGCTGCCAGCAAAGAGATAGCCAAGCAAGAAGAGATCGAACTTACTCTACAGCAGTTTGATAAAGTAGCTTTCGCATTACCGACAGTAGATGGCTTAGGTTCAAGCAGCGACAAAGAGTTTGACGACTTAGCAAATAAATCATTAAAAGCCTACGAAGATCTAATGGATCTAGGTATGAATGTAGAAGTGAGGTATAGCAGCAAGATATTTGAGACTGCTGCTAATATGATGAAGAATGCCATAGATGCTAAAGCAGCAAAGATAGATAAGAAGCTGAGGATCGTAGATCTACAGCTAAAGAAACAGAAACTAGATCAAGATCTCAAGAAGGGCGATGACAACGCTGTTGACGTGACTGACTATGTGATTAGTGATCGCAACAGTTTGCTTGAAAAACTCAAAAAGATAGATAAATAGTTTAAGGACCACGAATCATGAAAAGTTTTAGCCAATACCTCTATGAGAGCAAACAGTATTACGATTTTAAGATAAAGATCGTCGGCGATCTCCCAGAAAAATTCGATCAGACACTGAGGAGCAGCCTAGAGAAATACAGCTGTGTAAGCATGGACAAGAGCACTACTCCAGTACAGAAAGTGCCTCTAGATTTTCCAGAATATGAAAGTTCAGTAGTACATATATATGAAGTCAGCTTAGAATATCCCTGTGTTTCAAACGTGTTGAGGAATTATGTGAGCGAAGCTACTAACATACCTGATAGCAGGATAGTAGTGCGCACCGAATATGATCCCACCGAAGAATACCAGAAGATGATGGCTGACAAAGACAATCCAGCAGCTTATGCTAAGAACGGCAAATATGATATCATGCTGATGCATCCAGACATGGGTGATGCAGAATCCGATGCTCAGAAGATGGTCGGCGAAAAGCATATGATGACGTTCCTAAAAGAACTCAATAAAGAAACACACACGCTAACACAATGGAAAGGTGTAAACGACGAGCTATTAGCTAAGTCGATGCCAAATGATGCTAGCCAATCGGAACAATCAAACAAAGACGCAGATTCTAAGAGCCCCTTCGCTAACAGGAAGATGCCTAAACCTAAAGGTGTAAGACCATGAAATCAAACAATATCAGAGAGACAGTTAGCGTTAATATGAGCGCCAATGGTGATAGTCCGGATGACATCATTACTATGATGAATAGGATATTTACTGTAGGAGGCCAGAAACCTGTTACACAAGATATGATGCCAAAGGGCGGTCCTATCATGCCGATGGTTAAGACACTTGACGTTGTTAAGAACGCAGATGTAGATGAAGGTCCTATGGATCAAGAAGGTACCAAGGGAACCGTAATGAAGGGCGGCAGAGATTATATAGATCCTGTTACAGCGAATAATCCATTTATGAGAGCTAGCGAACCTTCTGCTCCTGCTGTGCCAAATACTAAAAACGCTCCTGCTGCTGCTCCTCCGATGGCAAATCCAGAAATGAAACTTCCATCAGCAGACTCTAAGGATCCCATCGGTGACATGATCAAAAGTACTGATGAAGAAATGAATAATATGAGGAAGCTAGCTGGGCTAAAACACGATGCTATTACTGACGAAGAAAGTGAAGAAGATAAAATGGTTGGAAATGGCAGCGCAAAAACTTTTGCACCCGGAACAGTTCCAAATCCAGGATCTCCAGCTCCTGCAGATACTAGATCAAGTTATGAAAAGATTGCACCAACTGCGTTGGGCGGTAAAGATGCACCTAAGGCTACACCACCAGGTGAGCCATTAACATCATTTCAGCAAGGTGCTGCTGGTAGAGCCATAGCGCAGCAAGCAGCAACCCCAGCAGGACAAGCTCAATCACAAGCAGCTGGGTTAAATGCTTCTCCAGCAGAAAGAGATGGGCCCGGGCCAACACCTGCGCCAGCTCGCCCTGCACCGTTTGTTGAACCTACTAAATTTACTCCTCCTGATAGGGCAGAAGCACCTGGAGCAGAGCATCTACCAGGTGGCGGCGTAGCAAAAACTTCTCCACCAACAGCTACAGGTGCGGCTATTGGTATGAATGAACCTGACACAGATCAAAATAAAATGCCCGCAGCTGCACCAAAATCTAATCCGACTCCAGCAGCTGGAGCTGCACAACCATTTAAACCAACTATTGGTGCAGGTGGTAAAGTTAGTGCCGATCAATTGAATCAATTTAGACAAAGTACTGGCAATCAAAATGCTACATTAGGTCAGTATATGAATGCTGCACAAGGTAAAACTGCTATTGCTGGGGGGAAAAATGATCCAGCAAATATACAAAAGAATTTAGGCGCTGGCCAGACAGCATATAATCCAGCAACATCTAAAGGTACTCCGGAATATAATAAAGCTATAAACAGAAGCGAACCAACAGGTGGAGCACCTAAGCCAGCAGCAACAAGTGGAGCACCTAAGCCAGCAGCAACAGGTGGAGCACCTAAGCCAGCAGCAACAGGTGGAGCACCTAAGCCAGCAGCAGCACCAACGCCACCGCCGCGCCCAGCAAATTTAGGAACGAGTGCAGCACC
>Ga0007815_1000544_pt1 | contig 11875 bp, 10 predicted proteins | sample CryBogCBE02Aug09_FD_71212 | JGI IMG/M metagenome (GOLD analysis project Ga0007815, IMG submission 71212) | Freshwater microbial communities from Crystal Bog, Wisconsin, USA - CBE02Aug09 | ecosystem: Environmental > Aquatic > Freshwater > Lake | place: Crystal Bog, Wisconsin, USA | collected...
CGCATGAGATATAGAAAGAAACCGATTCATTGAAAGTAAAGTGCGGACCGCCGTTGAGCGCAATGAACTCTTGGTCAAGCAAACTGAATTCTGCGGTCATCGGATTAATCGAAAGCGCTTTTGAACGAGCGCTGCAGAGATAAACACTAGTGCTCCACCGATCCCCTGGCTGGCACTTGGTTTTTCATGGAGCAGCCAGATACCCAAGATCGTGGCAACAACGGGGGTAATAAAAGTGACCGTGCTTGCGATCGCAGAACCTGCTGCACGGATTGTGTTGAAATTAAGGATGTAGGCAAAGCCTGTGCCGACTGCGCCCAGCGCGAGCATTCCCCAGAGTGATTTTTCCTGCCATGGCCCATGGGTAATTCCCGTGAATAACGCGAATGGCGCTAGCAAGAGCGCAGCGCACGTCACTTGCGTAGCCGCTAAGGCTGTTGTTGAGTAATCAAGCTTGCTCACATACTTCTTCGAATACGGCATCGAAATTCCATAACAGAGCGTTGCGCCGAGAAGCGCGATGATTCCGTGCCAATCATTTGCCTTAAGGCCCGTGAGCGCGCCTGTAACCAGCAAAATTCCTAGAAAACCAATAACAACACCAAGCATTTGATTCTTATCAACCCGTTGCTCTCTGAAAGCAATCGAGATCACCAAGACCGTCATGAGCGGTGTGGTGGCGTTGAGCAAACCTGCCATCACGCTACTGACATGGGTCTCACCATACGCAAAGAGGTAACCCGGAATTGAATTAAGAAGCGCAGCTACGACCGCAATATGCAGCCACTCAACTAATTTGTTAGGCAGCTTGTTTTTTGTGATTGCAGCAAAGAGAAGGAGGGTCACGCCGCCAATTGCACAACGCAAGAATGCAACGCCGAAAGAGTTAAGGGTGAGTAAACCCCATTTAATAAAGAGAAATGAACTACCCCAAATGATTCCCAGCGCGATAAAGCCGGGTAGCCACTTCTTAGGCAACTTGGAATGATCGCTTAGAAAGTCCCATCCAGTAACCATCGATGGTTGTTTGCGGTGCCATGTCTGCAACTGTAGCAGCGCCTAAGGTAATAAATATAGGAGCGAAGTGTTCGACCGTTGGATGCGCGTATGGCATACCCGGTGCAACTGCCTTGTAGTTCATCAACTCATCGATCGCGCCACGATCCAAAACTTCCTTCGCCCAGAGATCAAACTCTGCTGACCAACCAGGAGGGGTGGCATCGATCGACCAATCGCGAATAAATGGCAGACCATGTGTGAGGAATCCGCTACCAATAATCATCACGCCTTCTTCGCGAAGAGGCGCGAGCTGTTTTCCGATTTCAAATAACTTCTCTGGATCAAAGGTAGGAATCGACATCTGCAGAACTGGAATATCTGCATCTGGATACATCTTGAGTAGGGGCACATAGGCACCATGATCCAAACCACGGTTTGGTTGTTCGGTTACTGGCTGCTTGAGTAGCGCCTTCACCTTTGCGGCCAACTCTGGCGCGCCCGGTGCTTGGTATTGAAGGTTGTAATACTTTGGCGCGAAACCACCGAAATCATAAATAAGTGGCGTTCCGGTTGTAGTCGTTCCGAGAGTGAGTGGAGCCGACTCCCAGTGCGCGCTCACAATCAAAATCGCCTTCGGCTTTTCCATGGTCGAAGACCACTGTGCCAACTGACCGCTCCAGACAGGATCATCTAACAGCGGCGGTGCACCATGGCCGATGTAGAGGGCGGGAGTTAAAGACATAGCCAGATTCTAGCAGTTAGTTGAAACTTAAACTACTTCTAGAAATGGCTACTTGGCGAGACGCTTTGGGAAGAACGGAATAACAGCAGATGTGCTCTTCTGGTACTCCTTGTACTCTGGATACTTGCCGAGAGAGATCTTCTCGGTGAAGTTGGTCGATCCCATGAAGAGCAGGGTGAGCAAGACCGGTCCGAGCAAGGTCCACTGCGCGAGTGAGCCAGCTGCTACAGCGCCGACAAAGAAGAGCGTCCACCACTGGGCTTGCTCGAAGAAGTAATTAGGGTGACGGGAGTAATTCCAGAGTCCGCGCTGTACAAAGTTTGCTGGCGGAGTTACGCCAGCAGCGCGCATCGCCTGCTTCTCGTTCTGGAAATTCCATTGCTGTTGATCTGCAACGGTCTCGCCAACTAGTAGCAGTCCAAAGCCGATCGTTAAGACGATATCCCAGACGCCAAACTTTGTTGATTGGTGGTTGTAGGCAGTCAGAGTTGGGAGCGTCATCAAAAGGATCAAGAAGTTTTGATAGAGCACAATGAAGAAAATGTTGAAGAGCGCGAACTGCCATTTCTTCATGGAGTTACGCAGAACTTCCCAGCGATAATCTTCCATGCCGCTGTAGCCGCCCTTGCGAGCAAAGTTGAAGGTAAGACGAGCTCCCCATGCTGTTACCAAAATCGCCATTATGTTCAGGCGAAGATTGTTGAAGTCGGCTTTGCCGGCGAAGACCCAGACATAGATGACAGGTGCGATCGACCAGATGCGGTCAACCCACGAATGCTCGTGTGTAATGAGCGAGAGAATCCAACAGAGGCCACAGATCGCTGCACAGATCGTGACGACAAGGCTAAATGCGGTCATGGCTTAAATATAGGGGATCTGTGATAATCAGACCATGAGGCATCTCGGTTATGTGGCGATGCTTATTTTCACGGTTTTTGGCTCGTTTTGGTTAGAAATATTCTTGCGTGTTGGAGTGCTTCGCCAAATTAAGCGCCTATCGCTCACAATCGCTCCCATTGCAGTGGTCTTCGTGGTCTGGGATGCATACGCCATATCTAGACACCACTGGTTTTTCGATCCCAAACAAATTCTTGGCGTGCACGGTCCGTTCCACATTCCACTCGAGGAATACCTCTTCTTTATTATTGTGCCGATCGCGGCCATCATGACCCTTGAAGCCGTTCGCACCCGACGCCCGAAGTGGATTATTGGCGATGAAGAGGCAAACGCGTGAGTTACACGAGCCTTGCATTGATAGCTGTTGCGGCGTCCGCAATTCTTGACCTTGGAGCGCTGCGTACCCGGTTACTTCTTCGCAAAGCTTTCTGGACAAGTTACGCGATCATTCTGCCGTTTCAACTTCTGACAAATTGGTGGCTGACTTCGCGCTCTATTGTCAGCTACAACCCGCACGACATTGTGGGCAGGCGATTGGCGGCGGCTCCGCTGGAAGATCTGCTCTTTGGCTTTAGCCTGATTCTGGGCACGCTCTCCATCTGGGTCTACCTCGGGCGCAAGGGATTTACCCCCAAAAAGACTCGTTAGAATTAGCGCATGGAAACACGGATTAACGGCGAACTACAGAAGGTCATTCTGTATTACTGCTTCACTCCCCTTTCCGATCCAGAGGCGGTTCGCCTATGGCAGCAGAACTTGGCAGAGACTTTGGGTCTCAAAGGTCGAGTCATCATTGCAGCGAGTGGAATTAACGGCACCCTCGGCGGTGACATGAGCGCGCTTAAGAAATATGTCAGCGCCACCAAGAAATATCCTGGATTTAAGAAGATTGATTTCAAATGGTCTGATGGCCTAGGAAATGATTTTCCACGATTGAGTATCAAAGTAAAACCAGAGCTCGTTGCGTTTGGTGCACCACATGAAGTGCAAGTGGATGAGAACGGTGTCGTCAACGGCGGCGTTCATCTCAAGCCATGGGCAGTCAACAAACTTGTCGAAGAACGTGGCGACGAGGTTGTCTTCTTCGATGGTCGTAATGCATTCGAAGCAAAGATCGGTAAATTCAAGAATGCGGTTGTGCCTGATGTCGACACCAGTCGCGATTTCATCTCCGAGATCGAATCTGGCAAGTACGACCACTTAAAAGATAAGCCAATCGTCACCTACTGCACCGGCGGAATCCGTTGCGAAATCCTGTCTGCAGTCATGGTCAAGCGCGGCTTCCAAGAGGTATATCAAATCGATGGCGGCATCGTGCGCTATGGAAATAAGTTTGGCGATGAGAGCCTCTGGGAAGGATCGTTGTATACCTTCGATGCTCGCATGACCATAGATTTCAGTGACGAAACTAAGACAATCGGTGAATGTGAGAAGTGCAAGGCACCAACCAAACATTTCTATAACTGCGCCACCAAGACTTGCCACAACTTGATTCTGTTATGCGAACCATGCAGTCAGGTACAAGCGAACTTAGCCTGCACCCACAATAACCGCGGCCTTGACCGCGAGATGGTTGGCTAAACGCTTCGTTTCAGTTTTGTTAAATTCTGTTCATCTAAAGTCTGCTTCAACGTTATCTCAATTAAGTCCAAATTTTTCCTCTCGGCAATTGAATGAGACCGTGCTTAGGCACATCCTAAAACTGCTCATTCGGCAATCCATTGAGGGGAAAATATGAAGCTTCGCATCTCAATCGCTTTGAGTGCTTTGGCTACAGTAATTGGAGCTAGCGCTTCGGTTATTGCTATCGCGCCAGCACAAGCTGCGACACCTGTACCACTCGTACTCTATTCATCTCAGGGCTATGACTCAGTCATGGCTAGCGCTTTCCAAAAAGCAACTGGAATCCCAGTCAAACTCCATGACGACAGCACCGGACCACTACTAGCAAAGATCGCAGCAGAGAAGAGCAACCCTCAATTCGGCCTTCTTTGGGTTGATGGCGCAACCGCATTTGCGGCTTTAGATAAGTCTGGAGAGTTGGCGTCATACACACCTAAGGCAACTTTCAATGCAGCGGGTGCTGCAGTTGTACCTGCTGATCATTCCTACGTTCCAACCGGTCTCACCGCAATGGCGGCCTTGATTTACAACTCTGCCAAAGTAACCACAGTGCCTAAGTCTTACAACGATCTGCTTAATCCGATGTACAAGGGTCAAATCGGCATGAACGATCCAAATCAATCTGGTCCAACATTCCCATTCATCGCCGGATTAATGAATCAGTTCGGTGGAGAAAAGGGTGGCATCTCAGCTGGCGAGTCTTATCTCACCAAGCTCAAGGCCAACGGGCTGGTAATCAACGATACAAACGGTCCAACCTTGCACGCGCTTGAAACTGGCGTCATCAACATGGGTCTCGTTCAATCATCAGCGGCAGCAGGCGAAGTACTCAAGATGAGTGCAACGCCAGTTGCGGGCTTCACTCCAAAGATTGCCTACTTGCCAAAGACCACACTTCTTCCAGGTGTTATCGGAATTGATAAGGCTGCTCCTGCTACTGAAATCGCAGAAGCAAAGCAATTTATTGATTACGTCTTATCCCCTGCGGGTCAAGCAGTTATGCAAACCGGTGACCCACAAGGTGATTCACTCTTCTGGCCGGTAGTGCCAGGAGTTAAGCCGCTTGCTGGAGCTGGTTCATTGCCTGCAAATTACCAAGCAATTGATCCGTATTTCTGGGGACCACTAGAGGGTCAAGTGAACGCATGGTTCACTAAGAACATCCGCGGATAAACTCTCACGCACTAGCTCTCGCTAGCTATCACACGATGGCTAGCGAGAGCTTTTTACTACCCGCGCCAAGCTATATGAGAGAAAGAGCGCGGTAAAGAGCGGGATCGTTCCCCACATAATCACAGAGCTTGTCATGCTTGCGGTTATCACAAACGCAACCACAAGCCCTGCTGCAATTCGCCAGTCATCTCCCACGATAAAGTCGATCCAGAACTCAACAAAAGCGATGAGTCCCGCAACAATGGGGTGACGCTTTACTGCCACTGGCTTTTCTGCAGCCGGAGCAGCTTTCGCTACCTTGGCCGGAGCAGGCTTGCGCTTGGCAGCCTTCATGAGTTCAATCAAGATGAAAGCAACAACCGCAACAAATGCAATGAGTCCTAGGACTGCCCAGTTATCGCCTGGCCACTTTTTGTCAGCTCCCGCACAACCTTCTGCCGCCCAAAAAATTCCGAACGAGGTAAGCAAGATTCCGACAACAAACTTCATGGTGTTCTCAGGGACCTTCGACAATGGAGCACGAAGGGCAAAGCCTGCGGCAGTAACAATCGCCACTGCTGCTAGCGCAGCTATCGAGGCGAGTGTGACGTGGTGATCGATGGTTCCAAATGTGAGAACAATGAAAGCGACTTCTAGACCTTCAAGCAGTACGCCTTTGAATGAGAGTGTGAATGCATACCAATCGTCGATACCGTGCTTGGCACCTTTACCTGCTGCACGCGCTGCAGCGATCTCTTCTTGAAAAATTTTATCCTCATCGTGTAGCGCTTTAAATCCACTCGCGCGCAGAATCGCTTTGCGCAGCCAAGTGAGTCCAAAGACGAGCAGTAGCGCTCCCACAACTATTCGAAGTACCGAAATATTGATTTGAGAAATTGCAGGTCCGAGCGCAGCAATAATCACTGCGAGGGTGAGCAGACCAGCGACAACACCTCGACCAGCAGACTTCCAATCGCGCGCAGTACCAGCAGCAAGCACGATGGTTACTGCCTCGACCGCTTCCACGGCGCACGCTAGAAAGACTGAAATAAATAGCGCTAACGACGAACCTGACATCTTTACTCCTTCATTAAACACGTGGTAGCGGCTGTAACTGATTTCATAGCGGGAAAGCAAGGCAATTGCGTGGATCTATACGAACCCGAACTTTATCCCCTCGCTTTGCAGCTGTGACTGCAAAAACGCTGGAAATAACCCCTAACTCGCACTCGATAACATGCTCGTAGCCCCTCCCACGATAAGCAAGATCTAGGACTTGGCCAGTGAACGAATTGTGGTCATCACTCGGATGCGTGCTGATACTGGTTGCACTTGGGCGAAGGAGGACTTCGACGCTCTCTCCCACGTTAAGCGGCGACCCCATGCGACAACGAATCTGCGCTTGCCCGCTCCTCACAGTAACTTCTTCACCATCAACGCTTTCAACCGTTCCCTGGAAGCTTCCAGAGATCCCCGTGAAAGCAGCAACAAAGCGGTTGGCTGGTTTCTGATAAATATTTTCTGGCGTATCCAGCTGCTGTAATTTGCCTGATCGCAGAACACCAATTGTGTCGGCTAAGGCGAACGCCTCAGATTGATCATGCGTGATGTACAAGGCGGTTGCGCCAATCTCACGAGTAAGCGTTGCTATCTCGACTCTTAGTCGCTCCCGCAAATCAGCATCGAGGTTTGATAGCGGCTCATCGAATAAAAGCAGTGATGGTCTAGCGACAATCGCACGGGCTAGCGCCACCCGCTGCTGCTCCCCGCCGGACAGTTGGAATGGATAGTTGGCACCCTTGCCAGCCAAGCCAACTCGCTCTAACGCTTCATTGACTCGGTTGGCGACTTCCGCTGAACTCACCTTGCGCCGACGCAGTGCATATTCGACATTTTCATATGCGCTCATGTGGGGCCAGAGCGCATAATCCTGAAAGACCATGGCAAGGTCTCGCTTTTCTGGCGGTAGATGCAGCCCTGGGCCAGAAATTGGTTGAGTTCCAAAGGAGATGGTTCCGCTATCAAGCCGCTCGATTCCAGCAATCGAACGAATCAACGTTGATTTTCCAGAACCCGATGGCCCCAACAGAACCGTGAAAGTGCCAGGTTCAATGGTTAAGTCGAAGTTATCCAGGGCCGCTAAGGAACCGTAATTCTTTTGCGCCCCTCTCACTTCAACCCGTTGTGGCTGGACTTTGTTCATCGTTGATTCCCCAATCGCTTCCATCCGGCGGGCGCAAATCTGTTAAATAAGAAGAAGGCGATCGCTACAACGGTGAGCGCCCACAGGATTGATAGCACTTCGATTGCGGTGCCACCCCCGAAATCAAATCCCGCTAATGAAAGTTCAATTCCTACTGCGACTGGAGGACTTCCTGGTGGGTAGAGCAATTCTGATACCGGTAACTCGAGAAGCGTGCCAGAGAATGTGAGTAGCCAAGCAATGAGTAGTGGACGAGCGATGATCGGCATAGTGACATCGAGCCAGGCTCGAGCCGGTCCGCTGCCATGAACTCTTGAGGCATCCATCATGGAATCTTGAATCTGCGACATATTTCCTACCAACGATCGTGAGGTGGAAGGTAGTGCATTAGCTGTATATGCCAATGCCAATAAGAAAGATGTTCCGTAAATGTGTAAACCTAGATCATTAATGAACTTCAAGTTGTAGGTAAAGATGTAGCCAATTGCGAAAACAATTCCAGGTAGCGCCACTGCAGCTAACAGAAAAAAATCCATAAACCTTTTGCTACGAGAAGGTCGTGCAGCCGTTAATACCTTCGAGGCGATTGCTGCTAGTCCCACCGCTAATGTCGCTGTAATTAAAGACATCTCAGTGGAATAGATCAGGGGCTTGCGCAGGAATCTGCTTCCTAAGACTCGGGTGTAATTTGAAAAGTTAATGCTGTAATGGCTGAGCAATGAGCCAAGACCCTGAAGCATCGAAGCTGAAACTGCTCCAAAAATTGGAATACCAAGAGTGATGACTAAGACAATAATGATCCAGCCACTCGTTAGCGACTTCCCGAGGATCGAAAACTTGAGCGTACTTGCAGGCCTGGTCCGCCCACTCAGTGTTCTAAAACTACGCCCACGTAGAGCTCGGTTCTGAGCCAAGATTGCAAGTATGACTAGAGCCAGCAAGGTAAGACTGGTTGCGGCACTCACCGGGAACTGAACTGGAATCGAGTTAATACCTTGATAGAGCTGATAGGTAGCCACTGAAAAGTGAGCCACATTTGAGAGCGTTGAAGCCACACCGAAATCACTAATCGCCTCTGCGAAAACAATAGCTAACGCTGAAAATATCGAAGGCAGTAGCAGTGTCGCCATAATTCGAAAAGCAGCGCTGCGGGAACCACCATGCACACGAGCAGCCTGTTCGAATTCTTCGCCAAGACCACGCATAGCGTTTGCGATCACCAAATAAGCAAAGGGTATTCCCTTCACCATCAAGACTAAACAGATTCCAACTGGCCCATAGAGCAAATTGCGAATAGGGGTTACATGGAGCCCCATAATTTCAAGCACACCGCGCTGCTCGAAGAGTCGTTGCCAACCCAGCGCAATTAAATAAGAGGGCGCTAGGAAGAGCGCAAAAATTGTTCCATTCCAAATCTTTCTTGCCGGCGTATCAGTCCGCAGCACCAACCACGCCATAGAAAGTGCGATGGCGCTAGCACCCACAGCTGCTACCACTCCGAGAATTAAGGAGTGAAGAAGCGCTAATCCATAGCTGCCGGTGAATACAGGTTTGAAGGAGCTAAGTGTGAACCATTGCTTGCCTTGATCAAAGAGTCGCGGACTAAAGGCAACGCTCAGGAAGAGCGTGATTGGAATAATAAGAATGAAGAGAATCAAGGTCCAAAACAGGGCCATCGGAGTAATACGGATCCGACGCGCTTTAGCTGTAATCGTGTTCAAAAAAGATGGCACCTGATAGCGGATAGATCTATCCGTATCAAGTGCCATCTTGTTAAACGCCTTTATTTAATTGTTAGCAGGTTACTTGCTGCGAATGCTTGATGTGAACCAAGCGTCGATTTCGCTCTGCAATGGACCCCACTTGTATGGATCAACAATCTGGTACGCACTTGGAAGTGCTGGTGTGTACTTGTTTGCGACTGTTCCATTGATTGTTGGCCAGCAGATGACATCTGAGTTCTGAGTTGCATCAGTTGTACCTAAGATTGCTTGACCAGCTGGTGAGAGAACAAACTTTACGAAAGCTTGTGCTCCAGCAACTTCAGCCGCAGGGCGATTCTTGTCGATCGCAAGCGAGCTAGGCATAAGTGTTGGGCGACCTGGGTAAACGATAGCTGGCTTGTAGCCTGCTACTGGGTTAGCGTTGAACTTGATCAATTCTGCAACTGCGGCAGAGCTTTGAACGAGACCCATCTGAATCTGACCAACTTCAAGTGCGTGAATTGTTGGACCATTCTTATCGTTAACAACCAAGCCATTTGCCTTGAGGCTTTGGAAGAATGTCTTTCCAGCATCTTCGCTGCCAAGATCACTCATCACACCTGCGATAAATGGATATGTTGGGCCAGAGATATTTGGATCGTTCATACCGATCTTGCCCTTAACTGCTGGTGAGAGCAGACCCTGGAAAGACTTAGGTGGGTTTGACATCACTGAAGAGTTGTAGAGCCCTGCAACCATCACGGTCGCACCAGTTACAACGTATGAATTGTTCTTAGGAGCGAGTTGCTTTCCGATGTGGTCATATGAAGGCTTGAATGCAACTGTAGCGAGCTGATGATTGAGATCTGCCGCAGCAGCCCACTCATCGCCATCTGCCCAGAAGAGACCCCATTGTGGGTTGCTACCTTCTGCTGCAACCTTCGCAAGAAGTGGACCAGTTGATCCGCCAACGTCGACAACCTTGTACATTGATTGAGAAGCGTTGAATGCTGCGATTTCTGCAGGTGCGTATCCGATAGCTTCGTAAAGGTTGATGGTGATTGGATCTGCGTGAGCTGCAGTAGCGCTCACTCCTGTTCCTAGAATCGCCAATGATGCTGCAATTGCAACGCTCTTGACGAGGCTAGTGACGCGTACTTTAAGCATTGAGTCTCTCCCTCTCATTCCCTCGAAATATGTAGACCGAAAGTCGGTAGCCCACCCTCACAGCGAACTGGAGTGAAGTGAATCCGAGGTGTATGAGAGTTGAACGACCACGAGGTAAAGTTCCGGTGAAGTGAGGATTAATTCGCGAGTTAGCGCAGGGAGTTTTCTAGATAGCTTCGCAGCCGCTTAGGCAGCAATTGGTAAAGCCGTTGTTGCCATAACTTAGCCTGATCTAGCGGAGATTTCGCCAAAACATGGGCACTCGCCGGACCTTCGGGGGTTGGCACGTTCTTGATCGTTGGTGAATTCTGGTCGAGTGAATCAGCGATGATCGTCGCACTTGAAATAACTGTCATCAACCGCGCCAACTGGCTCTTTTCAAGCGCGGATGCTTGTGAGACCACGGTGGTCGTTGCTGATTCTGCATTAAGTCTGATCTCGGCAGTCGTTGGTTCTTTGGTTGCAGAGTATGGATCGAATCTGAAATCTTCGGCATTGACTGAGAGCGCATAACTAACCGACGAGAGCAGGGTCGCCATAGCGGAGGTAATCTCTGGTGACATTCCGCCACCAAGGCGAATATCAAAGAGCGCACGGGAAGTCGCGCGGGTTTGAATGATCATGTGTTCAAGCGCGACTCCGCGCAGATACAACCGCTCGGCATTCTCACTTCGAACTGCTGGCAACCACTTTGCAAATACTCGTGCTTCGAGCGCTTGGTTACGAATAGTTGGAATCTCTTCGGCAAGCAATCGAGCTCTTGCTAACCATCTGCCAGCTCGATCTTGTGAGTAATTTTCTGCAACACCTTCGGCCATCTGCGAATTCAGAACGGCACAACGTTCGGTGAGCGAACTGATGCGATCAATGGTTCGACCTGCAGGCGTCTTTGGGTGAGCGAAGACGGAAGCAACGATTGCGATACTGGCGCCAATGAGCGTTGAGATCAGACGATTTGCTGCGTTGGTTTGACTAAGCCCTGGGCCGATCACAATCAAGGCTGTAACAGGGACGTTGATCGCTGCTACTTCTCCCAGGTGCAAGATGCGAGCAGCGACAAGCGAGATGAGAACCGTGAGGCCAACGGTAATTAGACCAAGTCCAAAGAAGTGAAGTGAGAGGAGTGCTGCGCCGGCACCAACGCTAGAGCCAACGATCTGCCCAAGACCTTCGCGCGTTGATTTATGCAGTGAAGAGCGAACGGTAAGTGCGGCAACGATCGCTGCAACTACGCCACCATTTTTAAGGACGCTATCGCCTACCTGCCAAGAAATCGAAGCGGCTAGCGCAGTGACAACAACTTGCTGGATCCAGAACCAGCGATCAATAAATTGTTGCGCAATAGCCTGCAAGCGAGCCTTCATAGCGACAATCTTAGGCCGACTGAGA
>Ga0007815_1000552_pt1 | contig 11791 bp, 11 predicted proteins | sample CryBogCBE02Aug09_FD_71212 | JGI IMG/M metagenome (GOLD analysis project Ga0007815, IMG submission 71212) | Freshwater microbial communities from Crystal Bog, Wisconsin, USA - CBE02Aug09 | ecosystem: Environmental > Aquatic > Freshwater > Lake | place: Crystal Bog, Wisconsin, USA | collected...
CGCATCGCCCACTTCGGCGGGGGCCCAGCGCGCCCCCTTGTCGACCACCGGCCCTTCGCGCCAGCCGTCCTCCAGCATGATCTTGCCGCCTTCCAGTTCGAACACGCAGCCGGTGACGTCGCCGCTGGCCGCGCTGCCCAGCCAGACCACGGTAGGCGCAACATTGGCCGGGTCCATCGTGTCGAAGGACTGGCCCTCAGTCGCCATCTTGTCGGCGAAGGCCTGCTCGGTCATCCGGGTGCGGGCCGAAGGCGCCAGCGCATTGGCGGTGATGCCATAGCGGGCCAGTTCAGCGGCCTGCACCAGGGTCAGCGCCGCGATCCCGCCCTTGGCGGTCGAATAGGCGGCCTGCGCAATGCTGCCTTGCAGCCCCGCGCCAGAGCTGGTGTTGATGATCCGCGCATCGGGGTCGCGGCCATCCTTTTGCTTGGCGCGCCAGTAGTTCACCGCGTGGCGGGCCAAGCAGAAATGGCCGCGCAAGTGGACGTGCATGGTCGCGTCCCATTCTTCCAGCGTCGCCGAAACGAACATCCGGTCACGCACGATCCCGGCATTGTTGACCACGACGTGAAGGTCGCCGAAGGCGTCGAGCGCGGCCTGCACGATCCGGCCCGCCGCGTCCCAGTCGGTGATGTCTTCGTAATTGGCCACGGCCTGGCCGCCCGCCGCCTTGATCTCGGCGACTACGCCGTCGGCCGCGCTGGTGTCGCGCCCTTCGCCACCCAGCGAGGTGCCGATGTCATTGACCACCACGTTGGCGCCCTCGGCAGCGAAGGCCAGGGCGTAGGCCCGGCCGAGGCCACGCGCGGCGCCGGTGATGATCACGGTTCTGTTGTCACAAATGCCCATTGTTCTATCCAAGCGGTTGAAGCGTGTGCGCGGACCAGTCGCCGACCAGGTCGATCTGGATGAATTCGCGGGTCTTGAAATGCCAGCCAGCCCCGTCGCGCGCGAAGCGGTCGCAATAGCGCCCGCTGGCCACGATCTGCAGCGGGAAGCCCGGCGCGGCCTGGATTACCGTCCACTGGCTCTGACAACTTGCACCCTGGCCGTCGGCATCCACCGCGATGATCGGGTTGGTGGTGATATGCCGAGTACGGGGTTTGCCGTCATAGGTCTTGACCCAGCCTGCCCACATCGCGGTGATAGCCGCACGACCCTCGATCCGGTGCTTGCCGGTCAACAGGCAGCCCTTGTCGAACAGCGCCGCCGCCCCGTCGAAATCGCCATCGTCGAACCGCATGGCATAGGCGTAGAGCAGGTTGGGAATGGCGATGGATGGATGGTCGTTCATCACAGCCGCTCGATGATGGTGACGTTGGCCTGCCCGCCGCCTTCACACATGGTCTGCAGGCCATAGCGCCCGCCGGTGCGTTCCAGCGCGCCCAGCATGGTGGTCATCAACCGCGCGCCGGTGGCGCCCAGCGGGTGGCCCAGCGCAATCGCGCCGCCGTGGATGTTCACCTTCTCGTGCGGGATGCCCAGCTCCTTCATCCACGCCATCGGCACCGAGGCGAAGGCCTCGTTGCATTCGAACAGGTCGATGTCGGCCACGGTCATCCCGGCCTTCTTCAGGGCGTGTTCGGTTGCGGTGATTGGTGCGGTCAGCATCCACACCGGATCGTCGGCGCGAACCGACAGGTGGTGGATGCGCGCGCGCGGCTTCAGGCCATGCTCACGCACCGCGCGTTCGCTGGCCACCAGCATGGCAGCCGCGCCATCGCAGTTCTGGCTGGCCACGCCGGCGGTGATCACTCCGCCTTCCTGCACGGTACGTAGGCCGGCAAGTCCTTCAAGGCTGGTTTGCGGCCGGATCGTCTCGTCGGCCGCCAGTTCGGCCATCGGGGCGATCTCGCCATCGAACCACCCGGCATCCTGCGCCGCCTGCGCGCGGGCGTGGCTGGCGACGGCAAAGGCCTCCATCTCGGCGCGGCTGATCTGCCACTTGGCGGCGATCATCTCGGCCGAATTGATCTGGTTCAGTACCCCATCGCCATAGCGCGCGACCCAGCCGGGCGAGGTATTGAAGGGGTTGGCAAAGCCATAGGGTTCTGCCGCCAGCATCGCCGCCGAGATCGGAATGGCGTTCATCGCCTGACTGCCGCCGGCGACGACCAGATCCTGCGTCCCGCTCATCACGCCCTGCGCCGCGAAGTGCAGCGCCTGCTGGCTCGATCCGCACTGCCGGTCGATGGTGGTGCCCGGCACGTGCTGCGGCAGACCGGCGACCAGCCACACGGTGCGGCCAATGTCGCCCGCCTGCGGCCCGATGGTGTCGCAGCAGCCCCAGACCACGTCGTCGACAAGGGCGGGGTCGATCCCGGTGCGGCCGATCAGCGCCTTGATCGGATGGGCGCCAAGGTCGGCGGGATGGACGCCCGCCAGGCTGCCCTTCTTGCGCCCGATGGGCGTGCGCACGGCGTCGATGATGTAGGCTTCGGGCATGGTTGATCCTCAGGCGAAAGTATGGGTCGGGCCGATCGGTAGCGCGCCGCCGATCACGCCGGCGTCGATCCGGCCAAGGTGGAAGGCGCGCGAACCCCAGGCCCCGGCCAGCGCCCAGCTGCGCTTGACCCAGAAATGGAGGTCGACCTCGTAGGTGTAGCCCATCGCGCCGTGGACCTGCACGGCGGTTTCTGCCGCAAGGAAGGCGGCGTCGGTCGCGGCCAGCTTGGCGTGGCTGACATGGATCGGCGCGCTGTCGGTTCCCGCCTGCAAAGCAGCTGCGGCGCGCAGCAGCACCGGGCGGGCGAATTCTACCGCGACGGCGACACTGGCCAACTGGTGCTTGATCGCCTGAAACGCACCGATCGGCTGGCCGAATTGCTGGCGAATCCTGGCATAGTCGGTGGCCTGCGCCAGCATCGCTTCGGCAAGGCCAATCAGCTGCGCCGCGCTCATCAACGCACCAAGGTTGAGCAGGTGCGGATCATCGCCAGCGTCGGCTGGCGCGGCGTTGAGGTTGCGCAGCGGATCGACACTGTTGAGCAGCGCGCCCGAACCATCGGCCAGCCACGGATTGATCACGTGCGGCAGCGCAATGTGCCGGGTGCCGGCGGCCACGTCTTCCAGCCCCGCCGTCTCGCCTTTCGCCAGCAACCACGGCACGCCGACCAAAGCGGTGTCGACCAGCGGTTCCGCCAGCGCCGCGCGGCCGCATTCCACTGCGATCAGCGTCGCTTCGACCAGCCCCATGCCAAGTCCGCCTTGTGCCTCGGGCACGCACAGGCCCGGCAGGCCCATCTCGACCAATCCCTGCCAGATTGCTGAATCCCGGTTCTCGCCCGCGTCGAGGCGGCGCAGCACCTCAGGCCCGTGGGTGCCGGCCAGATAGTCGCGCACCCCTTCGGCCAGCAGCAGCTGGTCCTCGCTCAGCCGGAAGTTCATCAGCCTGCTCCCATCCGCGGAAGGCCCAGTAACCGCTCGGCGATGATATTGCGCTGTACCTCGTTCGATCCGGCGTAGATCGGGCCGGAGAGCGAGAAGATGTAACCTTCCAGCCAGTCATTGGCGCGGCCATCGACGAAGTGGCGCAGCTCGGCGGCGGCGCCCAGTAATTGCATCGCCGTGCGGTGCATCATCCGGTCGAGCTCGGACCAGAAGATCTTGTTGAGGCTGGCCTCGGCGCCGATCTTGCCGCCGGCCATGATCTTCGCCGCCACCGCATAGGTGTTGTAGGCGTAGGCCTGCGCCGCGCCCCAGGCCTGCACCACCGCCTCACGTGCCGAAGGGGCGGCATGGTCGGCATGCTGGCGGTACAGCTCGACCAGCCGCTTGGCTGTGGCCTGAAAGCGCCCGGGCGAACGCAGCATCAGCCCGCGCTCGAAGCCGGCGGTGGCCATCGCGACGTTCCAGCCTTGCCCTTCGCCCGCCAAGCAGTTTTCGACCGGCACCCGCACCTCGTCGAAGAACAGCTCGGCAAATCCGGTGTGGCCGTGCAACTGGCGGATCGGGCGGCGGGTGATGCCCGGCGTGTTGAGGTCGAACAGGATGAAGGTCAGCCCCTTGTGGCGGCTGCTGGCCGGGTCGGTGCGGAAGATGCCGAAGCCCCAGTCGGCAAAGGCCGCGCGGCTGGACCACGTTTTCTGGCCCGACAGCACATAATGGTCGCCATCACGCACTGCCTTTGAACTGATCGCCGCCATGTCGCTGCCCGCACCGGGTTCGGACCAGGCCTGCGCCCAGATCACTTCACCCCTGGCCATCGGCGGCAGGAAACGAGCCTTCTGCTCCTCGGTGCCGAATTCCATGATGGTGGGGCCCAACAGGAAGATGCCGTTCTGGTTGGCGCGCAGCGGCGCCCCGGCGGCGAAATATTCCTCCTCGAAGATCAGCCATTCGATGAGGTCGAGGCCGCGCCCACCGTACTGCTCGGGCCAGGTCACCATGCCCCAGTTGCCGCTGGCCAGCGTCCGCTCCCACGCGACATGGCTGTCATAGCCTTCGCGGCATTCGAGCGTCACCAGCGGTTCAGCCGGCACGTGCGTGGCCAGCCATTCGCGCACTTCGGCGCGGAAGGCCTGCTGGCGGGGGGTGTAGGCCAGCTCCATCAGAATTGCGCCGACTTGCCGGTTTCGACAAAGGCGTCGCGGGCTTTCTGGCTATCTTCGTGCATATACATCTCGAGGGTGAAGCCCTGCTCCCAGCGATAGCCACGATCGACATCGCGCGGTTCGAGGCCGTTGAGGGCCTCCTTCGCCAGCACCAGCGCCTTGCGGCTCTTGGCGGCGATCCTGGCGGCGAAGGCGCGGGCCTGCTGCGTCAGGTCAGCGCGCGGCACCACCATCTCGACCGCGCCAAGGCGATAGGCTTCCTCGGCGGGAATGTTGCCGCCAGTGAAGAAGGCAGCGCGCACTTTGTGCAGCGGCAGCATCCGCGAGAGGTGGCTGGCCCCGCCCATCGCGCCGCGGTCAACCTCGGGCAGGCTGAAGAAGGCGTCGTCGGCGGCGATGATGACGTCGCTGGCCCCGCAGATGCCGATCCCGCCGCCGATCACGAATTTGTGGACCGCGGCAACCACCGGCACATCGGCCTCGCGGATCGCGCGGAAGGTCAGGTAATTGCCCCGGTTGAGCAGCGTGATCCGCTCGGGGTGGGCCTGCATTTCCTTGATGTCGACCCCGCCGCAGAAGCCGCGCGCGCCTTCCGCCGCGCGGATCAGCACGCAGTTCACTTCCGGGCTGCTGGCCGCTGCGCTGATGATCGCCGGCAGCGACAGCCAGGTCTGGCTGTCAAAGGCGTTGACCGGCGGCACGTCGAAGACGATCTCGGCAATGCGGTCGCGGATTTCGGTGGTGATCGCCATGGCCTCAATGCTCCGTTGAAAGGGCGTGCAGCGCGGCCAGCCGGGCTGCGGCTTCGGCCTCGATGGCTGCGACCAGCTCGGCGCAGCTGGGCAGGTCGGTCAGCCGTCCGGCCACTACGCCGGTCGCCATCAGCCCATTGGTGGCATCGCCGTTGACCACTGCGCGCTGGATCAGCATTGGCGCGGCGGCGGCCATGATCGCGGCGGACAGGGGCATTTCGCCGTGGCTGGTCATCGCCCGCGCCGCAGCCAGCACCTGGCCCCAGCTCATGCCGGTCTGGCGCTTCATCTCCAGCCCGGCTTCGATCGCCCGCGCCCACATCGCCGCCCGGCCCGAACCCTCGATCCGCTTCAGCAGCGGGTTCAGGATCATCCGCTGCGGCAGGCCATCGACCTTGGTCGAGACTGCAATGTCACCGGTTCCGGCCTTCTGGTAAGCGGCCTTGGGGGCGGGCGGCACTGGGCTTTCGGCAGTCATCAAAAAGCGCGTGCCCATCGCCATGCCGCAGGCACCATAGGCCAGCGCGGCGGCAAGGCCACGGCCATCGGCAAAGCCCCCGGCGGCCACCACCGGCACGCCTACCGCGCCTAGCACCTGCGGCAGCAGCACGGTGGTCGGCACCGCGCCGGTATGCCCGCCGCCCTCGCCGCCTTGCACGGTGACCATGTCGCAGCCCAGCGCAACCATCTTTTCGGCGTGCTTCACTGCGCCGACGGTGGGGATGCACAGGATGCCCGCATCCTTGAACCGGCCGATCATTCGCGCATCGGGCCCGCGCCCGAAGGAGACGGCGCGCACCCGGTCGGCGTTCTTCAGGATCAGTTCGACGATCTCGGCCGCGCCGACTTGAAACGAATGGAAATTGACCCCGAAAGTGTGCGGGGTCAGGTCGCGCAGCCGGGCAATGCTCTCGGCCGCCTCGGCCGGGCTCATCACCGCGCAGGCGAGGAAGCCGAAGGCCCCCGCATTGCTGCTGGCGGCGACCAGCGCCGGGGTGGCGACCCAGCCCATCGCGGTCTGGATTACCGGGACCCGGCAGCCGAGCGCCTCGGTAAGGGGGGTCTTGAGCACTGGTCAGCCCTTCTCGGGCTCGGTCTTGCCGGCTTGGGCCTTGTTGGCCGCCGCCATGCCCTTGCCGTCCAGCCCGCCCAGCGAATTGCCCGAGACAAGGTCGTTCTGGGCATGGGCGAAGTGGTGCATGTGGAACACCGCATCCATTGCCGAACGCTTGCCGCGCAGCTCCTCGACATGGTTCACCGCCTGCTTGGTCAGCCAGTTGCCAAGGCGCGGCTGGGCGGCCAGCTTGGCGGCCATTTCAGACGCCGTAGCGCGCAGTTCCTCACGCGGGACAATCTTGTTGACCATCCCGAACTGCTCGGCGCGGGCTGCGCTCATCCGCTCGCCCAGCAGCAGGAATTCCTTGGCCACGCGCGGCGGCAGTTCGAAGGCATGGGCGAAATATTCGACGCCTGGAATGCCCATCCGGTTGACCGGGTCCTGAAAGAAGGCGTCGTCGCTGGCGACGATCAGGTCGCAGACCCAGGCCAGCATCAGCCCGCCGGCAATGCAGGCGCCCTGCACCATCGCCACGGTGGGCTTCGAGATGTCGCGCCAGCGGCGGCACATGCCGAGGTATTGTTCCTGCTCGCGCGTATAGAGCAGTTCGGCCGCCGGGCGGGTGACGTGCGGCGGCACCATCAGCCGGTTGTCGAACTGGTGCAGCAGGTCGCGCCCCGGGGTGCCGATATCGTGCCCGGCGCTGAAATGCTTGCCGTTCCCGGCCAGCACGATCGCGCGGACCTGATCGTCCTGCACCGCGCGGTTGAAAGCATCGTCAAGCGCGTAGGTCATCTGCCCGTTCTGGGCATTGTTGAACGTAGGCCGGTTCATCGTCACCCAGGCGACGTGATCGACCACCTCGTAGAGCACCGGCTGATCGGTCTCGTAGGTGATCTCGGCCGCCTTCGGTTCGACCAGTTCGTGACCCTTATCGCTGCTCATGACGCGTTCCTTGCCGGCGGGTTGTCCTTGATGACCGTGGCGCGCACATTGTGCGGGTCCAGTCCGGCGATCACCGCCAGCGCTGCCGCATCGGGTAGCGCGGTTTCGCCCGTCACCGCGTCGATCAGCGCAAAGCCGGTCGCTTCCTGCACTTCGGCGAAGGTCACGCCGGGGTGCAGCGAAATCACCCGCACCGCATGGTCGGGCCCGCCAAAATCCATCACGCACAGATTGGTGACGATTCGCCGCAGGTCGACGTCCGAATAGTTGCCGCCCGCCACGCGCCGCGCCGGGTTGTAGCCGACGCCTGAGACCATATCGACCTCGCCTGCCACGAAGATGCGTGGGCTATGGGCCGGGAAGAAGAAGCTGTTCGGGTGGCAGATGGTGTTGCCGGGAAAACCGCGCACGCCCAGCATCTGGGTCCGGGGTTGAGCGTGGGTGCCGCCCATGTAGGACAGGTTGATCTGGCCGAAGCGGTCGATCTGGGTGGGCGTGACCATTGCGTGGCGCCGTCCGCTCCACACCGCGGCGTCGAAGAAGCGCGAGAAGGGCAGGTGCCCGGCGGTCTTTCGTGCGTCATAGCTACGCGGGCCCAGCGGCACCGGCTGTTCGACCAGATAGGCCTCGCCATCGGTCATCATCAGTTCGGGCGTATGGGTCAGCTTGGCAAGGCCCGCGGCGAGGCGCGGCACCGGGCCAACCCCGGTTGCCACCACTTCGCCATTACCGCGAAAGGCTTCGGCGCAGGCTGCGATGCACAGTTCAGCCAAAGTGGCCGTGTTGGTTGAAACGTCGCTCATCAGAATATCGGAAGGGACAGGGCCCTCACCGCCTCCATTCCGCCGAAACCGGCCAGATATTCGCTCTCGCTCGCACCGACGAAACGCGGGGCAGCCGCGGCCCAGTCGCCCGGGTCCTTCGCCATGTCGCAATAGGCCTTCAGCGCCTTCATATCCCAGCCGTAGAGCGGGGGCATCGAGCTGGGATGTGCGCCGCCGGGCATTTCGACCACGCCCGAGATGAAGCAGCGTTCGACGATGCTGGCCTGCGCCTCGGCCGGGTAGGCATCCTCCATCGCCGGGACCAGTTCCTCGGTGGAGACGAAGGTCTTGTCGGCAGCGCGGGCAAACCATTCGTCGTAATAGACGTCGGGGCCCAGCAGCTGGATGTTGCCGCGCTGGTCGGCCCGGTTGGCGTGGAGCAGCGCGGCGTCGAGCTTCAGCGCGGGCATGGCGATCAGCACTTCGCCATCATCGTAGGGCGAGGTGACATGGCGCAGCCCGCCCAGCTCGGCCAGATCGGTGCCAAGGCCAACGCGGGTCGGCAGGAAGGGCAGGCGGAAGGCGGCGGCCTTGAGGCCCCACTGGAACATCCCCTCGTCCAGCTCCAGCACCTCGATCCCGCCGGCCTCGCGCGCCTTGCGGAACCAAGGCTCAAGCGGAATGGCATCGAGGCTGACGAAGGCGAAGACCAGCTTCTTCACTTTACCCGCCGCGCACAGCATGCCGACGTCGGCCCCGCCGTAGGCAACCACAGTCAGGTCGGTGAGGTCCGAGCGGAGGATTTCGCGCACCAGTGCCATCGGCTTGCGCCGGGGTCCCCAGCCGCCGATCCCCAGCGTCATCCCGCTGGACAGCTGGCCGACGATCTCGGCCGGGCTCATCCGTTTGTCGAGCGCGCTCATTCTGCGGCCGCCTTCATCGCTTTCTGCCAGGCCCATTCGTGGCCCCAGATGCTGATCCCCTTGTGCTGGGTGACCTGCCAGCTGGCCGGGTCGATCACCAGGCTGTCGCAGCCGATCTCGAGATCGAAGCCACTGGGCGTCTGGACATAGAAGCCGACCGTTTCGTCGTTGAAGTGCTGGCCCAGCGAGGCACTCTCCACATAGCCCATGGCCTTCATCCGGTCGTAGGCCTTGCCGACCTCGACCAGGTCGGGCAGCTCGACCATCACATGGACGCAGCCCGAGGGCGGGACGGGGCTCTCTGCCAGCGCGACCGAATGGTGGCGGCCGTTGTCGGCATGGAGGAAGGCAAAGCCCATTCCCGGATCATCTGCCCCGCCGCCGCCGAAGTAGAAGCGCGGCATGTCGGTCTCGTGAAAGCCGCAGGTGTCGCGGTAGAAGGCGACGGTTTCGGCGAAATTGGGCGCGGCGAAGACCGCGTGACCCATGCCCATCGCGCCCGTAACAAAGGCGGGGATGCCCAGCGGCGAGGCGAAGGGATCAGCCGCAGCGCTCTCGCCGCAGAAGAATTCAAGGCCGTTGCCCGCCGGATCGCTGGTAGCAAAAAAGGCGGAAACCCCCCGCAGCGCGGCCTGTTCGGCGCTGCCCTGTTCAACTGCTTGCCCGGCGGCGGCAATCCTGGTGGCCAGACTGGCCAGCGTGGCAGCGTCGCTGACTTCATAGCCGGCGACGACAAAACGCTCCTGCCCGCCCGCTGTGATGCGGAAACGGAAGGTCCGCTGGTCAAGCCGGTAAAGCGCCGCGCCATCGGCTGCGTCGGGCGCGCGCATGGCTCCGACAAGCTGGGTCAGGAACCGATCCCATTGGTCGGGCTGCGCGGTTTCCACCACCACGTAGCCCAGCGCCTTGATCCCCATCAGCTCTCATCCCCTTTAACGAGGTCGAGGAAATAGGGGCGTTCGCCCCCTCCATCGACATTGATCCGTGCGCCGCTGACCCAGCTGGCGAGGTCCGAGCACAGCCACAGCACTGCCCCGGCAATATCCGTGCCCAGCCCCATCCGCCCCAGCGGCATCGAGCGGCCGACTGCAGCCTGCGCTTCGGCATCGCCGTAGGTTGCCTCGGCATTGTCGGTCTGCATCAGCCCGGCGATGATCGCGTTGACGCGAATTCCGTCGCGGCCCCACTCCTGCGCCAGGCTTTGCGTCAGGTTCAGCAGCCCGGCCTTGGCCGCGCCATAGGCGGCGGTGCCGGGGCTGGGGCGGATGCCTGAGACGCTGGCGATATTGATGACATTGCCGCCCCCCGCCGCGACCAGCGCTGGATAGGCAGCCTGCGCGAGATAGATCGGGGCGTGAAGGTTGAGCCGCAGGATCGCGTCGATGAACCGCGGGCTGACACTGGCGGCCGCGGCATGGGGTGAGCCGCCGGCATTGTTCACCAGAATGTCGAGCCGGCCATGGCGGTGCAGCACTTCGGCCACCAGTGCGCTGGCCTGATCCGGGTCGCGCACATCGGCGGCGACGAAGCTGACGCCATCGGGCAGGCTTTCGGGAGCCGTGCGCCCGCAGACCACCACTTTCGCGCCAGCCCCGGCCAGCGCCGCCGCGATCGCCCGCCCCAGCCCCCGGGTGCCCCCGGTGACCAGGCCGACCCGCCCGGCTAAAGTGATTGCGTCAGCGCCCTGCAAGTTCCCCCCCCATTTTTGCCGCCAGCCCTGTGCGGGATTTTGCAAATAGATTCGAAAATCGCCATTATCGCAAGCCAGAACGCTTTTCAATTGACGATTTGCGTATCTGATGGCAGAAAAAATTACGAATGCTTGGCTTAGCGGCCTCAACGATTCGAACTTGGGAGAAGGCATTTTCATGGCTACTGCCGCACTTCACGATCCGGCCGGGGCCGCGATCCCCGCGCCCGCCGAGCTGATCGCCCGCGCGCGCCAGATGATCCCCGCGCTCAAGGCCCGCGCGCGGCAGACCATCGCCAATCGCGAGGTCAGTACCGAAACCATTGCCGAGATGAAGGCGGCGGGCTTTTTCCGCATTCTCCAGCCGCGGCGCTGGGGCGGCTACGAAATGCATCCCAACACCTTCTTCGAAGTGCAGAAGGCGCTGGCCGAGGGCTGCATGTCGACCGGGTGGATGTACGGCGTGCTGGGCTGCCACCCCTATGAGATGGCTTTGTTCCATGACGAAGCCCAGCGCGAGGTCTGGGGCGCGGACGCAGACATGCTGGTCTCCTCTACCTATCAGCCGGTGGGTCAGGTCAAGACGGTGGAGGGCGGCTTCCGCCTGTCCGGCCACTGGGGTTTTTCGACCGGGTCGGTCCACAGCGGCTGGGTGTTGCTGGGCGCGCTGGTCTGGCCGAACGACGAGCCGGGCTCGGGCGTGCCGGACATGCGCACCTTCCTGCTGCCGCGCAGCGACTATCGCATCGATACCGATGCCTGGCACACCTTCGGTCTGCAGGGCACCGGCAGCCACGACATCATCGTCGAGGACGTCTTCGTTCCCGAATACCGCACCCACCGGGCGGTCGATGGCTTCCTGTGCCAGAACCCGGGTCAGGCCGAGAACGATGGCCCGCTCTACACGCTGCCGTGGGCGCAGGTCTTCGTGCGCTCGGTTTCGACCGCGGCCTTCGGTGGCGCGCGTGCGGCGCTGAATGCGGCGCGCGACATCATGGCCAGCCGGGTTTCGACCAATACCGGCAAGGCATCGAAGGCCGATCCCTTCCTGCAGGCCTCGATCGCCCGGGCCCATGCCCAGATCCTCGAAATGGAAGCGACGCTGGC
>Ga0007815_1000558_pt1 | contig 11740 bp, 9 predicted proteins | sample CryBogCBE02Aug09_FD_71212 | JGI IMG/M metagenome (GOLD analysis project Ga0007815, IMG submission 71212) | Freshwater microbial communities from Crystal Bog, Wisconsin, USA - CBE02Aug09 | ecosystem: Environmental > Aquatic > Freshwater > Lake | place: Crystal Bog, Wisconsin, USA | collected...
GGCGACCATCGAGATGCCCAAGGTCCACCCGCTGATCGCGCCCTTGGTCTATGCCGTGCCGGTGCAGCTGCTGGCCTATCACGTCGCCTGCGTGAAGGGCACCGATGTCGACCAGCCGCGCAATCTGGCAAAATCGGTTACCGTCGAATAGCCCGGCCAAGCACGGAAAAACCCCGATTGCGCGGGCGCGGCTTTACCCTGCGCTAACCAATGCCGCCTATATCCTTGGGGATGACGGCCGAGGCATCTTCAGCAAATTCCCCTGCGCATTTGCACGTAGCGGCGATCCTCGGCATCGACGAGGGCGACGAGAGCGGCTGGGCCCGGCTGCGCGGGCTGCAATATGCCCAGCTGGCCAATGTCTTTCGCGCCCGTCTGTTGACCAATGTGATCGCGATGCTGGTCACGCTCTGGCTGTTCTGGAGCTATGTCGGTCCCGGCTTGCTGGGCGGCTGGGCACTGGGGCTGGGCGCGGCGCTGGGCCTTTCGGCGCGCAGCGATCTGGCCTTGCGCGATGCCGACCGGCGGCGGATGACCCGCGAAGAATTCAACCGCCACGCCGGGGCGACCGCGCTGGTCGCCTTGCTGTGGTCGGTGCCGGTGGCCGCCTTTGCCCGCCATGCGCCCGAGATGGCGCGGCTGCAGCTGTGGACCGTGCTGGCCATGCTGATGACCGTTTCGGCAGTGGTGGTGCCGGCGGTGCCGCTGGCGACGCTGATGTTCGTCGGGATTGTCGGGCTGGCGATGGTGGTCTCGTTTCTGGCCGGCGGGGCGGTTTCGATGGCCGGGATTGCGGTGCTGTTCATGGCGGCGATTGCGCTGGGCACGGTTGAATCCAGCCGCAACTTCCTGCTTTCGCGGCTGGCCGAGGCTGGCATGGCCGAGCGCAACGAGGTCGTTTCGCTGCTGCTGCGCGAGTACGAGGAGGGCGATGCCGACTGGCTGTGGGAAACCGATACCGCGCGCCGCGTGGTCGGGGTCAGCGCGCGCTTTGCCTATGCCGTGGGGATCGAGCCGAGCGAGCTGGACGGCGAGAGCTTCGTCAAGCTGATCGCCGGCGCGGCCTGGGAAAGTGGCCATTTCCATCCCAGCCTGCACGATCTGGTCGAGCGGATGAAGCGGCGCGAGAGCTTCTCGAACCTGCTGGTGCGGGTGCATATTCGCGGCACCGACCGCTGGTGGGAACTGTCGGGCAAGCCCAAGCTGGATGAATCCGGGGCTTTTGTCGGCTTTCGGGGGGTGGGCTCGGACGTCACCACCCAGCGCGAGAGCAGCGACAAGATTGCCTACCTCGCCCGCTATGACACCCTGACCGGCCTGCCCAACCGGATGATGCTGACCGAGGCGATGGCCGAGGCGATGCGCTATGCCGACCAGTGGCGCACGCGCTGTTCGTTCATGATGATCGACTTGGATCGCTTCAAGGCGGTCAACGATACGCTGGGACATCTGGTTGGCGACGAATTGCTTGCGGTGGTGTCTGAGCGGCTGCAGCGGCTGGTCAGCGAGAACGAGCTGTGCGGGCGGCTGGGCGGCGACGAATTCGCCGTGGTGGTGCGCGATGCCAGCGACATTGCCCGGGTCAACCGCGTGGCCGAGGCGATTATCGCCACCTTGTCCGAACCCTATCTGATCGAGAACCACGTGCTCTATGTCGGGGCCAGTATCGGATCGGCGATTGGCCCGCGCGACGGGTCGACCGTCGAGGAACTGATGCGCAGTGCCGACCTTGCGCTCTATCGCGCCAAGGATGACGGCGGCGGCAAGCACTATACCTACGAGCCGGGGCTGCACCAGCAGGCCGAGGAGCGCCGCAAGCTGGAGGTGTCGCTGCGCAAGGCGCTCGACAACCGCGAGTTTCATCTCAATTTCCAGCCGGTGGTCGATGCCACCAGCGAACGGCTGGTCAGCTTCGAGGCGCTGCTGCGCTGGCAGAATAAGGATCATGGCGCGGTCAGCCCGGCCAAATTCGTGCCGATTGCCGAAGATACCCGGCTGATCGTGCCGATCGGCACCTGGGTGCTGAACGAGGCCTGCCGTCAGGCCGCAGCCTGGCCGCCACGGGTCAAGGTGGCGGTCAATGTCTCGGGCGAGCAGTTGCTCGACCCCGGCTTCAACGACAGTGTGGTGGCCGCGCTGGCCATGTCGGGACTGGCGGCGCAGCGGCTCGAAATCGAGGTGACCGAGAGCATCTTCCTGCGCGACGCCACGGTCGCCCGCGCCGCGCTCGAACGGGTGATGGCGCTGGGCTGCGGAGTGGCGCTGGACGACTTCGGCACCGGCTATTCCTCGCTCGGCTACATCCGCAACATGAAGTTCTCGACCATCAAGGTCGACCGCTCCTTCGTGCAGGGCGCGGCGCAGGGCAGCCCGGAAAGCCTCGCGATCATTCGCGCGGTGGTGGCAATGGCTGACAGCCTAGAAATGAGCACCACGGCCGAAGGGGTCGAGACCGAGGCCGAGCTGGAACTGATCCGCAAGCTGGGCTGCAAGAAGATCCAGGGCTATTACTATGGCCGCCCGATGAGCGCCGAAGATGCCGGGGCCTTGTTCAAGCGGCGGGACGAGCGGCGGGCCTAGGAATAGACCCAACGGAAGCTGGTTTTGGGTGGCGCTCAGGCCGCCACCAAGCCCCGCACCACGCTCTCGAACAGCGCGCGGCCATCGCTGCCGCCGTGGGCCGGTTCGATCATCCGTTCGGGGTGGGGCATCATGCCCAGCACGTTGCCGGCCTTGTTCAGTACGCCTGCGATATTGCGGGCCGAGCCGTTGACCGGTTCGGCATAGCGGAAGGCGACGCGGCCTTCGCCTTCGAGCCGGTCGAGCGTTTGCGCGTCGGCGAAATAGTTGCCGTCGTGGTGGGCGACGGGGATGGTGATCCGCTTGCCGGCATTATAGCGGCTAGTGAACAGCGACTGGTTGTTCTCCACCGTCAGCGCCACTTCGCGGCAGACGAAGCGGATGCCGGCGTTGCGCATCAGCGCGCCGGGCAGCAGCCCGGCCTCGGTCAGCACCTGAAAGCCGTTGCAGACGCCCAGCACCGGCACGCCCTTGTCCGCCGCCGCGATTACCGCCTGCATCACCGGGCTGCGGGCCGCCATCGCGCCCGAGCGCAGATAGTCGCCATAGGAAAAGCCGCCGGGCAGGGCGATGAAATCAAGCCCTTCAGGCAGCGCGGCATCGCCGTGCCAGACGCGGTGGACCGTGCCGCCGCACACTTCCTCGATCGCCACCGCCATGTCGCGGTCGCAGTTCGAGCCGGGGAAGGTGATGACTGCGGCGGTAAAGCCGGTCATGCCGGCACCCGTTCGATGCGGTAATTTTCGATCACCATGTTGGCGAGCAGCTGCTTGGCCATCTGGTCGAGCGCTTCGTCGGTGACGCTGGCATCGACCTCCAGCTCGAACATCCGCCCAGCGCGCACATCCGACACGCCCGACAGGCCCAGGGCCTCGATCGCGTGGTGGATGGCACGGCCCTGCGGATCGAGCACCCCGTTCTTGAGGCTGACGAATACGCGAACCTTCATGGCCGGGGCCCTTCCTTACAGCATGGAATCACGCGCGCCCTATGGCCCGGCGCGGCGCGGGGGGCAAGGGTTGTGGCGCGGCTTATCCGCCAGCAGGTGTTGCGGCCACTGGCGCCGGCGCTGGCGATGGTTGAGCGGGCTTGACTGGCATGGGCCGCACCTCGACGTCGAGCAGGCGTTCGGGCACCAGATAGCGCCGCACGGCGGCTTGCAGATCGGCCGCGGTGACCGAAAGCAGCCGGGCGCGGGCATGGATCTCGCGCTCCAGCCGGTCGGGCCGGCTCTGCGCCGCGGTAACCAGTGGCAGCCAGCCGGCATCGCTTTTCAACTGGTTGTCGAAGGATTGCAGCAGCGGCGCGCGCGCGCGGGCGATCAGATCGGCGGCGGGCGGGTGCGCGGCCAGCTCGTGGATTGCGGCAAGGATGGCTGCGCGTATGGCGGGCAATTCGTTCGGGGCCGCCTCGGCCAGCACGCCGAAGGTGCCAAAGCCCGGCCAGACCGCCGAAGGGGCGCTGGTGGCCTGCGGGGCGTAACTTTTGCCCAGCTTTTCGCGCAGCACTTCGTTGAGGCGGATCCGCACGACGCGTTCGAGCAGGTTCAGCACCTGCTTCTCGCGCGGGTCGGCATCGTCCCGGCTGTGCCAGAACAGCGCCAGCAGGGCCTGGTCGGCGGGGCCGGTGTGATAGATCACGCGCGGCGAGTGATTGGCGGTGAAGCTGCGCTGCCGCGCCTCGGTCCAAGGGCGGAAGGCCTCCTCACGCGCCGGCAGGGCGCCGAAGGTGCTGGCGACAGCGGCGATGGCGGCATCCTCGTCGATATCGCCGACGATCCCGATCTCCAGCGCGCCGTGGGCCAGCTGCGGACTGATTGCGGCCTTCAGTGTGGTGAAGCGCAGCGCGCGAAAAGCGGCCTCGCTCTGCAAGGTGAAGCGCGGGTCGCCGTCCGAAATCAGGCCGCCCAGTTCGCTGCCCAGGGCGCTCGACGGGGTGGCGTGGCGCATCCGGAAGATCTGGCGGATGATGTCGCCATAGATCCGCTCGCCCTCGAACCGATAGCCCGGGTCGCTGACCAGCGCGGCGAACAGTTGCAATTGCAGCGTCAGGTCGCGCGGGGTGGTCTGCGCGGTGCCGGTGAAGCGGTCAGCCCCGGCGGCAAAGGCGGGGCGCACCGCATGGCCGGCCATCAGGCTTTGCAGCGCATCGATGCTGTGCTTGCCCAGACCGCCGGCGATCAGCGCTGCGCTCATCGCAGTGGAGAGCGGTGCGGTGCGGGTGTCGAGCAGCGCGCCGCCATCGATGGCATAGCTGACCAGCACCCGGTCGCGGTCGATCCCGGTATGCTTGAGATTAAGCTGCACGCCATTGGCGAAGCGCAGTTCGCGAATGCCCAGCAGCGGCTCGCGCCGGTCGGCGACGACTTTGCCTGCCGGGCCGAACTGGGTGTAGGCGAAAGTGCCAACATCAATGGCCGCGCTGGTGCCGAGCGGGGCGGCCAGCGCCGCGTTCCACGTCGCGCGCAGCTCTGCCGCGCCGCCGCCGGGGGCGACCCGCCCTTCGAAGCGCAGTAGCGGCGGGTGGGCCGGATCGTCGAGCGCCAGCGCCTCCTGCTTCAGCGCGGCCAGAACCATCTCGGGGGTAATCGCCGCGGCGGTGGCGCGGAACTGGTCGAGCGCGAATTGCGGCGCGGTGGGGACGATGCCATCGTGGGCGAGCAGTTCGATGGCGTTGACGAACAGCCCGTGGTGGCGCGCATCGGCGCCGCTGGCGGCGTCTTCCAGCCGGGTGCGGGTGTTGGCCAGCGCCTCGTCCAGCTCGGCCCTGGTGAAACCCTGCACCATCGCCCGGCGCAGCTCGAGCATCGCGGCCGCCAGCGCTCCGCGCCACTTGCCCTGCGCCGAACCGACGCTGAGCGTGGTGCTTCGCCCGTCCTTGAAGACATCGCTGGACCCGAATTGGGCCGAAAGGAACGGCGGCGTCGCTTCGAGCGCGCGGCGCTGGAGGCGGCGGTTGATCATCGCATAGCCCAGCGCGCGCAGGCGTTGCATCCGGCGATTGGCGAGGGTGTCGGGCTCGTCCTGCCAGGCCCCGTTGCGCTGGACCAGCACCGTCTCGGACAGCGCGGGGTCGAGGTAAAGGCTGGTCGTCGCGGGCGGGTCGGGCAAAATCGGCCCGGGTGTGCCGCGCGGCGGGGCGGCGGGGCCGGCGGTCCAGTCGGCAAAGTGCCGGGCAACCGCCGCCTCGACCGCTTCGGGTGCGATATCGCCCGCCACGATCAGCACCATCCGCCCCGGCTGGTAGTGCCGCTGCCAGAAGGCGCGCAGGCGTGCCGGGGTGGCTGCAGCCAGCATTTCGGGGGTACCGATCGGCAGCCGCTGGTTGACCCGCGCGCCGGGCAGCAGCGCCGCCTGCCGGTCGATGGCGGTGCGCAGCGCCCAGTTGTCGCGCTCGCGCCGCTCGGCCAGCACCACGCCGCGTTCATGCTCCAGCGGCCCGGCGGGGAAGGTCAGCTCGCTCGCGGTCTCGCGCAGCAGCAGCAGTGCGGTATCGATCCGCGCGGCGTCGTTTTGCGGCAGGTCCAGCCGGTACTCGGTCGCCTCGTAATTGGTGGTGGCATTTGTGTCGGCCCCAAAGGCCAGCCCCAGCCGTTCAAGCTGGCGGACCATGTCACCCGGCGCAACGTGGGTGCTGCCCTGAAAGGCCATGTGCTCGACGAAATGGGCATAGCCGCGCTCGTCGTCAGCCTCGTCCAGCGCGCCGGCTTCGACCAGCAGGCGCAGCGCGACCGTGCCGGCCGGGTTGGCGTTGCGCCGCACCGCAACCCGCAGGCCATTGGGCAGGACGCTCAGCCGATAGCCCGGCTCGATCGGTAATTCGGCACCAGCGGCGGGCCAGCCGGCGGCGACTGGCGCCGCATCGGTCGGAACAGAGGCGGCCAGCACGGGGGCCGCCAGCAGCAGCGCCAGCGCCAGCGCCGCCGCAAGGCTGCCTGCCGTCTGCCGTACCAGCCCTGTGCCCGGCCAGTACCGCACTTGCGCGCTTACTTGCCGCGCAGCTTGCGGTGGTGCGAGAGGTCAAAGACCTGGCTGGGTTCACCCTCGTCCTGCAGCAGCAGGCCAAGCCGCCGGGCGACCTCCTGATAGGCCTCCTCCTCGCCACCAAGGTCGCGGCGGAAGCGGTCCTTGTCGAGTTTCTCGCCGGTGGTCATGTCCCACAGGCGGCAGCCGTCGGGGCTGATCTCATCGGCCAGGATGATCCGCGAATAGTCGCCATCCCACACCCGGCCAAACTCCAGCTTGAAGTCGATCAGGCGGATGTTGATCGCCGCGAACATCCCCGACATGAAGTCGTTGACCCGGATCGCCATGCTGGAAATGTCATGCATTTCCTCGTTGGTGGCCCAGCCAAAGCAGGCGATATGCTCCTCGGCGATCATCGGATCGCCCAGCGCATCGTCCTTGTAATAGTATTCGATCAGGGTGTGCGGCAGCGGCTCCCCCTCCGGGATGCCAAGCCGCTTGCTGATCGAACCGGCCGCGACATTGCGCACCACCACCTCGATCGGCACGATTTCCACCTGCCGCACCAGCTGCTCGCGCATGTTCAGGCGGCGGATGAAATGGGTCGGGATGCCGATGTGGTTCAGGCGGGTAAAGACATACTCGCTGATGCGGTTGTTGATCACGCCTTTGCCGTTGATCGTGCCCTTTTTCTGGGCGTTGAAGGCGGTGGCGTCATCCTTGAAATACTGGATGATCGTGCCCGGCTCGGGGCCCTCATAGAGGATCTTGGCCTTGCCTTCGTAGATCTGACGGCGACGGGACATCATGCATCGTCCTTAGGATTGGCGCGGGGCCAAGGGGAAATCAAACGCCCCGGCGGCGGGAATCGCGCACCGGGGCCGGTTCCGATTTGCTATAGGGCAGGGGGGTGGTTTTGGAAAGGGTGGGGGTTGGAGTCCCGCCTTTGGCAAGCAAACCCCTGGTCGGCGATGCCTCGTTCGCGGCTGACGAACGAGCGCCAGAGGCATAACTCTCGGGTTAGTCGCCCACGAACTTCCCCGCCGTGCGGTCCTTGCGCACATGGCGCCCGTCGAACACCTGGCCGTTCATGGTGATCCACACCCCGGGCCTGGCGGCCTGCGCGGTGCCGAAGGCAAGGCCGAGGTTGAAGGGTGCGTCGCTTTCGGCAAAGCGGGCCGGGGCCAGCGCGCCGACCAGCACTACGGTCTTTTCCTCCAGCACCGCCGGAATGGCCGCGGCCAGCGCGCGGGCGGTGTCGGCCATGGTGTCGGTGCCGTGAGTGATGACGACGTGATTTTCGGGCGCATCGGCCACGGCGCGGGCGATTGCGGCGCGGTCTTCCTCGGTCAGCTCAAGGCTGTCCTTGCGCATCAGTTCGGCGATCCGCACCGGGGCCGTGACGCGCGCGGTGGCGAGCACGCGGCCGACCACTGTCTCGCCCACCTGATATTCGCTGAGCGCGTCGAAATAGAGCTTGTCGATCGTGCCGCCGGTGGTCAGTACCAGAATATCCGCCATTGCCGTCGCCTCCGATCCTTGGTTTCGCGCCGGGCCCTAGCCGATTTTACGGCTGTTTACACCCATGCAAGATGTTTCGTGGCAGAGGGGCTGCGGGCTGGCGATGCGGGTCGCACTAGCATCGTTGCTCACCCTGCCCGTCGGCCCCGCCCCCGGTGCGCCGGCGGGCAGCGCGTTTGATGCAGACGGGGCAGCAGGCGCTTATGCTCTGCCGGGTCGGGTGCTCGAGCCACCACGGGTCGCGGATGGGCAGCCCGAGCCCTTCCTACATAGGGGGCAAATGGATGGCTTCAACCTTTTTCCCGCTGTTGCAACGCATTTGCAAAAATTGGACGATCGTGCAGTTTCTCCGTGCGCCGTCGTGCCGGGCATTGCGCCAGCCCCTTCCCTCGGCGTAGAGATCCCCATGCAGATCGCGGTCGTTGACGACAATCTTGACGAAGTGCAGGCGATTATCGCCACGCTGGAAGCTGGCGGCGACCCGTGCCGGCGCTTTGCTTCGGCCGCTGCGCTGATCGCCGCCTTGCGCCGCGACACTTATGATCTGTTGCTGATCGACTGGAACATGGCCGGGATGAGCGGGCTGGAACTGCTGGAGTGGCTGGGCGAAAATGTGCCCGCCCGCCCGCCGGTGATCATGCTGACCAGCCGCACCGCCAAGGAAGACATTGTCGCCGCGCTGGATGCGGGCGCCGACGATTTCATCATCAAGCCCGAAGACCCCAACGTGGTGCGTGCCCGGGCCCGCGCCGCGCTGCGCCGCCATGCCCCGCCCCCGGCCACTGCCTCGGTGCGCTTTGGCGACTATGCCTTCAGCCGAGTCGACGGGCAGGCCAGCTTTGCCGGGCAGCCGATCGACCTGACGCGCAAGGAATTCGAGGTGGCGCTGCTGCTGTTCGAAAACTGCAACCGCCCGCTGGCGCGCAGCTACATGCTGCAAAAGGTGTGGCACAACAGCCCCGATGTCGAAACCCGCACGCTCGATGTTCATATCTCGCGGCTGCGCGCCAAGCTGAACCTGCGGGCCGAGCGCGGCTTTACCCTGCAAACGGTGTTCGGTTTCGGCTACCGGCTGGAGAGCCTTGGCGGGATGACGGGAGAGGCGGCATGAAGCGGATTTTGGCGACGCTGGGCGGGCTGGCACTGCTGGGCGGCTGCGCGGTCAGCACCCCGCCGCAGCTTGGCGCGGTGACCCGGCTGGCGCCCGCGCCGAAGTCGGTGGCGCTGCGCCTCTCGCCGGTGGAGGATGAGGCGGCCAGCCCCGAGGCCACGCAGTTCGGGGCCGATCTGGCCAACGCGCTGGCCCGCCACGGCATTACGGTCAATGCGGCTGCCCCCTACCAGCTCGACGTCGCGCTGGCGCTGCGGCCTGATACCAGCGGAGTTTCGCCCGACGCCAGCGGCACCCTGGCGCAGCAGCATTGGCGTTCTGCCCCGCGCCGGGTGCACCTGCTCGACAAATGCCGCGCGCGGCGGCTGCGGGTGACGCTGGAGGGCAGCCTGCCGAGCGGGGCCCCGGCGTGGCGCGCCAGCGGCGAATTTGCCGACTGCGTGCCCAGCGCAGCGGCCCGTGCCGCGCTGGCCGAACAGTTCGTGGCGGCGCTGGCGGGGTAAGACCGGGGTCGCCAGTTCCGCCTGGCATTGCGGGGGACGGTGCCGCGCGCTATCTGTCTGAGGTATGGAGTTCCTGTTCGAGCCGCTGTTGCAGCTCCTCGGTGAGTTCATCGTCAACCTGATTCTGCGGGTGCTGGTTGAGCTGCTGTTCCGGGGCCTGTTCAATCTGCTGCCACGGCAGCTGCGGCCCATCGTTGAAATTGCGGGCGCGGCTATACTGGGTGGACTTTGCGGCTTGCTCAGTGTCGCGATGCTCCCGCACTCCCTGATTGCGGCGCCATTGCTCCGACAGGTCAACTTGGTAGCCACTCCGTTAGCGGTTGGTGCGGTCATCATGCTGGCGGGAAGACGGCAGACGAAATTCGGCCGGACCGTGCTGCAGATCGACCACTTCGTTTACGGCAACATCTTCACCTTTTGTGCGGTGCTGGTCAGGTTCCTGATGGCAGCGTGATCGCAAAGCGTGTGCCGCCATCCCCGCTGGTGCAGGCAACTTCGCCGCCCAGCTGATGCACCGCGGCCATGACGAAGGCGAGGCCGAGGCCCGAGCCGCCGCTGGTGCTGCCAAAGCGGCGGAAGGGTTCGGCGCGGCGGCTTTCGGGCAGGCCCGGGCCATTGTCGGCAACGGTGAGGCTGGCCCCGCCGTGGGGCAGCGCGGCGATTTCGACCCGCACTTCCGCGCCGCGCCCGGCATATTTCACGGCATTGCCGACCAGGTTGTCGAGCACGCGGGCGAGCAGTTGCGGATCGCTGTCGATCGGCACCCCTTCGCCGTCGTGGTGGCATGAGATCTGCACCCCGGCGGCCTTGGCCTGCGGCCAGGCGCGGTCGGCGGCTTCGTGGGCCAGCGCGGCAAGGTCGATCGGCTCGGGTTCGGGCGCGGCATGGTCGAGCCGGGCAAGGCGAACGAAATTATCGGCAAGGTCCAGCGTGCGGCGGGCCAGCGTGCCGATCCGGTCGAGACCATCGGCCGTGCCGGCCCCCTCCGCCAGCCCAAGGATCGCGACTTGCGGCCCGCGCATGTCGTGGCTGAGGAATTCCAGCATTGCGCGGCGTTCGGCCTCGGCCTTGCGGATCGCGGTGATCTCGGTCAGCCGCAGGATGTGCAGTTCGGCCAGCGCGGTGCCCACTTCGGGCGCATTGCTCAGCCCTTCGGAAAGCGCAAAGGTGCGCCCATCGGCCAGCACCAGTTCGCCCGCGCTGCGCTGGCCGCCCAGGCTGGCCAGCAGGCCGTCGAGCGGCAGGCCCTCCAGCGCCGCGCCCAGCAGCGCGCGCGCGCCGGCATTGCCCAGCACCACCTGACCCTCGCCATCGAGCACGCAGAGCGCGTCGGGCGCGGCCTCGACCACGCGTTGCAGGAAGGCGCGGCGTTCGGCCACGGCATCGATCAGGAAGTCGAGCCGCCCGACCGCGCGCGCCACCGCGTCAAAGCCCTCCGCGTCGTTGTCGGGGGGCGCTGCCGGGGCCAGCCGTCCGGCCTTGGCTGCCAGAAACCGCCCGACCGCATCAAGCCGCCGCCAGCCCCACAGCGGATAGGCCAGCACCAGCGCCAGCAGCACCGGCCCCGGCGGCAGCCATAGCCCAAGGTCGCTGGCGAGGCCCAGCGCCAGCAGCGGCGCGATGGCGGCCAGCCCCAGCGCCAGCAGCAGCCCGCCGCGCGGGCTGAGCTGCCAGAACCCGGCGAACAGCACGCCCAGCACGATCAGGGCAAAGGCCAGCTGCACCCAGTCCGGCGCCGGGCGGATAAAGTTGTCCGCCGCCAGCGTCTGGAAGAGGTTGGCTTGGATCTCGACCCCGTTCATGACCCCGCCGGCGCCGGCGGGCACGGCATAGAGGTCGCCCAGTCCGGCCGCGCTGGCCCCCACCAGCACCACTTTGCCGGCGATGAATTCGGCCGGCAGCGTGCCATCGAGCACGGCGGAGGCAGGCACAGTGCGATAGGAGCCGGCCGGGTGCAGCGGCAGCAGCGGGCTGTCTATGGTGGGTAGCCGGGGCGGCTTGCCACTGGCGAGACGGTTGAGGACGAGTTGGAGGTGCGGATAGGTGCGGCCATCGAGCGT
>Ga0007815_1000564_pt1 | contig 11702 bp, 8 predicted proteins | sample CryBogCBE02Aug09_FD_71212 | JGI IMG/M metagenome (GOLD analysis project Ga0007815, IMG submission 71212) | Freshwater microbial communities from Crystal Bog, Wisconsin, USA - CBE02Aug09 | ecosystem: Environmental > Aquatic > Freshwater > Lake | place: Crystal Bog, Wisconsin, USA | collected...
AACCAGATACTTGTAGCACTCCGTTACGCTCCTTCATATTGCGTACAAGCGTCAAGAGAAGAGCAAGCAAAGATGAATCAAACTGAACCAACTCACTCGCGTCTATCAAAGTTACAGGACCAGTATCTGCTCGCATTACCGTCAAGTACTCGCGCGCACAAGCATCCGCATTGAGGTGCGTGAGCGAGGATGGCAGTCTAAGTGTTGTCACTTCTTTGAATTCGCTTTGTTCCGCTCAACCAGTGTTGCAATCAAGCCGTCAATGCCCTTGGCATTAATTTCTTGAGCGAACTGACTACGATAGGTCTCTACCAACCAAACACCCAGGACATTGAGGTTGTAAATCTTCCACCCAGAACCATTACCAGGCGTCTTCTCAAGCCTGTAATCAAGCTCTATTGGCTCGCCTTTGCCCTTGATCTCCGAGCGCACCAATACCTCATTATCATCAGCAGACCCGCGCATAGGCTTCACGTTAATAGTGATATCAGTTACTTGTGAGAGCGCGCCCGCATAGGTGCGAATCAGTAGTGTTTTAAATTCATTGGCTAACTTAGTTTGTTGCTCGGGTGTGGCAGTCCTCCAAGCAGGACCAACAGCAGAGGCCGTCATTCGCTGAAAATTCAAATGCGGCATGATCCGCGTATCCACTATCACACTTGTCTTTTGCAAGTCGCCTGACTTTAATGAAGGATCATTTTTAACAACATCTTGAATCTCAACAGAGAGTCTTTTAATGAACGCATCTGGCGCCTCATCAGCAGCCATAGCCACGGCTTGAAAGCTAAACGCAGCATACCCCATCAAACAGCATATGAAGCCTGAACGTATCACGGGGAATGAACCTCTTAGCAAGCGAAAAGACGGCAAATTAATTCTCATTTATTCCTCATTAGAGTCGGGTGGATTGCCATCGTAAATCTCATACAACCTTCTTTGCAAATAAGCATCTCTTATGAATGAGTACTTATCTAGTGCTATGGCATTGAGATTATCCTCCAATCCCAATAACCCCTTTCTCACGTCCACAGCATTAATGACATACAGACTGTTACGAAGGGGTACATCGCGAATATCCTGATAGGTGGGATTTAGCTCCAAATCAACCACAAATCCTGAAGCATCCCTAAGGGTTGAGGGTCCAAAAAAAGGTAACACCAAATAAGGACCACTCGGCATGCCCCAGTAGCCCAGGGTTTTACCAAAATCTTCCTTGTGTTTGTTCAGGTTAAGAGGAGTTGCAACATCGATGAGTCCCAGCAGTCCCACTGTGGAGTTCACTAATACACGCCCCGTCAACTCCGCCGTTTCGCGAACTTTTAATTGCAAGGCACTATTGACTGCGCTCCAAAAGTCGCGCAAATTACCAAAGAAATTATTAACTCCCTTTTGCGCAATATCAGGCGTGTAATCTTTATAGGCCACTGCCACTGGTCGGACAACTGCTTGATCCACGGAATCATTGATCTCAAATACCTTTCTATTCATGGGCTCCCAGGGATCCTTTGGGTTTGCGTCCAAGTTGGTTGCACACCCCCCCAACACCAATCCACCTAGCACGAGGCCAAGCCTTGTTAGCGCATAGGCTTTGGACACCACGGTTGAGCGCTTTTGCTTCAACGCGCAGCTCCACCGGCTGGCGTTTCTGCAGCCTTGTTGTACAAGAACTGACTAATCAAGTTCTCCAACACTATGGCCGACTGAGTTGATCCTACAACATCACCAGCCTCTAAATTTTTAGCATCCGATCCAGCCTCAATCCCGATGTACTGTTCACCTAAGAGACCACTGGTCAAAATTTTCAGTGAGCTGTCCTTTGGAAACAGAAAACGCGAATCCATCGCTAAAGTAACTGTGGCTTGGAAGTGAGTATCGTCAAAATTAATATCCTTCACCCGCCCAACCACTACTCCAGCGCTTTTGACTGCTGCTTGTCTTTTTAGTCCACCAATATTATCAAAGCGCGCAGTTAAGTTGTAAGAGCTATGCCAATTTATGGACAACAAATTAGCGGATTGAAGCGCTAAAAACAAAAAAGCTACAAACCCCAACACCACCAACAAACCAACCCATACATCGCTTTTTGATCGCTGCATGAAGTACCCCTTAAATGACAAACTTATAAATCACAAACTAAACATTAATGCGGTTAGCATAAAGTCCAAACCTAATACAAAAAGAGATGCCACCACCACAGTGCTCGTTGTAGCTCGGGACACCCCTTCAGGGGTAGGTTGTGCCTCAAAGCCTTGATACAAGGCTACAAAGGTTACAGTCACCCCAAAAATTAAACTCTTCAATACGCCGTTTGAGACATCTTTAAATACATCAACGCCCCCTTGCATCTGCCCCCAAAAGGAACCTGAATCAATCCCAATCATGAGAACACCAACAATCCAACCACCAACTATACCCATCGCACTAAAGACTGCAGCCAAAATTGGCATCGTAAAAATTCCCGCCCAAAACCGAGGCGCCAAAATTCGCGCAACCGGATCAATTCCCATCATCTCCATCGCACTCAACTGCTCACCCGCTCTCATGAGTCCAATCTCTGCAGTTAGAGAGGTACCCGCGCGACCGGCAAATAACAAAGCACAAACCACTGGTCCAAGCTCTCGCACCAAGCTGAGCGCAACCAACAACCCTAGAGCTGACTCGGAGCCGTACTTTTGCAAGGTGTAATAGCCCTGTAACCCCAGAACAAAACCAACAAATAGCCCTGAAACCGAGATAATTGCCAAAGAATAATTACCCAAAAAATGCATTTGCTCACTGACCAATCTGAACCTCTTCATTGTCGGTTTGAAGAGTCGAATCAATTGGACAAAAAGTCGGAAAGACAAACCCAGCGCTACCAAATGCAGCCGAGTGGACGCGCCTACACTCTTTAAAAACTTAATCATAAATTACCCCCTTGCGGATTTATCGGGGCTAATTGATCAACCGGTTGAATTTCTGCCGAATTCACAGCGCTTGGCAAGCCCAAGTCTTCAGCAAACGTGGGGGCTGGATAATGAAACCTAACTGGCCCATCAGGCGCAGCCGTCACAAATTGATGTACAAGTGGGTCAGAACTTCTCCTGACCTGATCGGGTGTGCCTTGTGCCACCACCCCTCCATTGGCCAGCACAATGACTTGATCTGCAATTTGAAAGGTCTCATCCAAATCATGTGAGACGATGATGCTGGTAAGGCCAATTGCATCATTGAGTCGTCTAATTAAACGAGCCGCTGTGCCCAGCGAAATTGGGTCTAACCCAGCAAAGGGCTCGTCGTACATGACCAGCTCGGGATCCAAAGCAATTGCGCGCGCTAACGCAACTCGTCTGGCCATACCCCCCGATATCTCACTGGGCATTAAGTCCTTGGCGCCTCTAAGACCTACGGCATCTAATTTCATGAGCACAACATCACGAATCATTGACTCTGAGAGTTGGGTAATCTCACGAAGAGGGAAAGCTACATTGTCAAAAACACTCAAATCCGTAAAAAGCGCACCAAACTGAAAAAGCATACCCATTCTTCTTCGCACACCCATTAGCTCTTGCGTGCTGAGTTTGCCAATATCGTTGCCATCAAATAAAACGTGACCCGATTGCGCTTTGTATTGACCACCAATGAGCCGCAAAATAGTCGTCTTACCACCGCCCGAGGCTCCCATAATGGCTGTCACTTGACCCTTTGGGATGACCAAATTGATGCGATCCAAAATCAAACGCTCTGATGAGTATCCAAAACGTAGATCCTTGATCTCGATGAGCGGAGTGGGTGGGTCGTAATAATTAGAGGTCATAGAAAAATACCCCATCAACACGCATCGGAAAACGAGCGTCCTAGGGTTTACTGGTATTGGCCATTTTAAGGGGTCTGGTGTCTTTTAAAAGTCACATAAAAAACACCCCTAAATCTGAACCAAACAGGGCGTAGCCCATTTAGCTCCTCAACCTCCAAAATGGGGGAGGGAGGGGGAAGTTCCCCCCGTAAAACTTCGAGTTTACCGAGGCAATTCAGAATGCCCCATCAAGAATTCGTCTACTGCACGCGCGACCTGGCGTCCCTCGCGAATAGCCCAAACCACCAAGGACTGACCGCGTCTCATGTCACCGGCGGCGAAAACCTTAGGCACATTGGTCATGTAGGCCTTTTCACCCTCGGTCGTCGCCTTGATGTTCCCTCTTGGGTCTTTTTCGACCCCAAATGCATCTAAAACACTAGCAACGGGATTGGTAAACCCCATCGCCAGTAAAACCAAATCCGCTGGGTGAGTTTCTTCAGTCCCAGGAATTTCAGTTAACTTACCCTCACGCATCTCAACGTGAACGGTTTTTAGTCCAGTAACTTTACCGCCCTTGCCGATAAATTCTTTGGTCGAAATGGCAAATAAACGCTCACAGCCTTCTTCGTGACTTGAACTGGTCCGCAGCTTCATTGGCCAATAGGGCCATACCAATGGCTTGTTCTCGCTCACAGGGGGCTCAGGCATCACCTCAAACTGAGTCACACTAACTGCTCCGTGTCGATTGCTGGTACCAACACAATCGCTGCCCGTGTCTCCTCCTCCAATCACAATCACGTGCTTGCCGTCAGCGCGCAACTGATCTTTTAGCTTATCTCCTGAGTTGACTTTATTTTGCTGGGGCAAAAACTCCATCGCAAAATGAATCCCTTCCAATTCACGCCCAGGCACGGGCAAATCTCGGGACTGCTCAGAACCACCGCTTAGCACAACAGCGTCATACTCTTTAAGCAATGTTTTCGTGTCAACTTTCTCTTTAGACCAATTGGTCACCTTAACTTTTTCATCCATGTTAGCTACGAGCACAGAGGTTTTAAATTCCACACCCTCTTGTTTCATTTGCTCTACACGGCGGTCGATATGCGTTTTCTCCATCTTAAAGTCTGGGATACCGTAGCGCAAAAGTCCGCCAATACGGTCATTTTTCTCAAAAACCGTCACCGCGTGGCCAGCCCGAGCCAACTGCTGTGCTGCGGCCAAGCCCGCTGGACCAGAGCCGACCACAGCAACACGCTTACCGCTTTTGTGAGCCGCAGGCAAAGGCTTAACCCAACCCTCAGTCCAAGCCTTATCGATGATTGCATGCTCAATCGATTTAATTCCAACCGCATCATCGTTTACATTAAGTGTGCACGCCGCCTCGCACGGCGCAGGACAGATACGCCCGGTAAACTCTGGAAAATTGTTGGTTGAGTGAAGTACATCAATTGCGTTCTTCCAGTCACCTTGATAAACCAAGTCATTAAAGTCAGGGATGATGTTATTTACTGGACAGCCGTTATTACAAAACGGTGTACCGCAATCCATACATCTCGCGCTTTGAATTTTGGCCGCCTCGTTGTCAAGTGTTAAAACAAACTCTTTGTAATTTTTAACCCGCTGAGTAACGGGTAAATACCCCTCTTCTAAGCGCTCGAACTCCATAAAGCCAGTGACTTTTCCCATCTTGTATCCTTCTCGTTAAGTTCTCTTTTGAGAACCACTAAATTAATTTTGAATAAAGCTTTTTAATTTCTAATCAAGTCATAACGTTTACTTAGCAGCAACCGCTTTCTTGGGCTTTGCAACCGCTTTGGGTTGTGCAGTCTTATCAACCAACTGCATCTCACCTAAAGCACGCTTGTACTCATTGGGGAATACTTTGACAAATTTATGCAAGGCATTTTGCCAATCGTCCAGCAATTCCCTGGCTCGTTTGGAGCCCGTCCATTTGTGATGGGACTCAAGCATCTGCTTTAGCTGGGCCTCATCAGTTTGGCCGTGATGCCACAACCCAGCAGCTTGTGTCTTTGTTTGATCGGCTGTACTGAGCACTTTCTCCAAACTAACCATAGAGAGGTTACAACGCTCAGAGAACGCGCCGTCTTCATCGAACACATAGGCGATTCCACCGCTCATACCCGCTGCAAAGTTACGCCCTGTTCTACCCAACACAACCACTGTTCCTCCGGTCATGTATTCACACCCATGATCACCGGTACCCTCTACAACTGCTTTAGCACCGGACAAACGCACTGCAAAACGCTCCCCAGCAACGCCGCTAAAGAAGGCCTCCCCGCTTGTTGCCCCGTATAAAACGGTATTGCCAACGATCGTGTTCTCGACGGGATTACCCCTGAACTCAATGCTAGGACGTACCACGATTCGCCCCCCTGAGAGACCCTTGCCCGTATAGTCATTGGCATCTCCTATCAAATAAAGCGTAATACCTTTTGCCAAAAACGCTCCGAATGATTGGCCCCCGGTACCTTCAAGTTGAATATGAAGTGTGTCGTCAGCTAGCCCCTCTGGCCTTACCTTGGTTAATGCACCCGATAGCATTGCACCTACTGAGCGGTTCACGTTTCGCGCTACTTCGATGAACTGCACCTTCTCTGCACGCTCAATTGCTGCTTTGGACTTCTCGATCAAGCGCATATCCAACGACTTCTCAAGACCGTGATCCTGCAACTCAGTGTGATACCTTGCGACTGAAGCGGGCACATTGGGTTGGGCGAAGATTCGACTAAAGTCAAGCCCCTTTGCCTTCCAGTGTTCAATACCTGATCGCATATCTAAAAGATCAACCCGACCAATTAAGTCATCAAACTTAGCGATGCCCAACTGCGCCATGATTTGTCTTACCTCTTCGGCGATAAAGAAGAAGTAATTCACAACGTGTTCGGGTTTGCCAGAGAATTTCTTTCTCAACTCAGGATCTTGAGTTGCAACGCCTACTGGACAAGTATTCAAGTGGCATTTGCGCATCATGATGCAACCCTCAACCACTAATGGTGCTGTTGCAAAACCAAATTCGTCAGCACCCATTAATGCAGCAATAGCTACATCGCGCCCCGTCTTCATTTGACCATCAGCCTGCACACGGATTCGACTGCGAAGTCCGTTCAGAACCAAAGTTTGTTGGGTCTCTGCGAGTCCAATTTCCCAGGGACTTCCGCAGTGTTTAATAGATGACCAAGGTGATGCACCAGTACCACCGTCGTGACCAGCTATTACGACGTGATCGGCCTTACATTTCGCAACCCCTGCAGCAATAGTTCCAACACCTATCTCTGATACCAACTTAACACTAATTGAGGCATGTGGGGCAACGTTTTTCAAATCATGAATCAGTTGAGCCAAGTCCTCAATCGAGTAAATGTCGTGGTGAGGGGGAGGTGATATTAAACCTACACCGGGCACGGAGTACCTTAAAAACCCGATGTACTCTGAGACCTTACCACCAGGTAATTGCCCGCCCTCGCCGGGCTTGGCGCCCTGAGCCATCTTGATTTGAATTTGATCTGCTGAGGATAGATATTCTGCGGTCACTCCAAATCGGCCAGACGCGACTTGTTTGATTTTTGAGCGCAAACTATCACCCTCATTTAGGCTTAAGTCCACCTCAACTTGCGCATCACCCACTACGCTCTTTAACGTGTCGCCCTTTTTAATTGGGATACCCTTTAACTCATTGCGGTAACGCGCTGGGTCTTCACCCCCCTCACCTGTATTACTTTTTCCGCCTATGCGGTTCATCGCTACAGCAAGCGTCGAGTGAGCCTCAGTCGATATGGAGCCCAGACTCATTGCGCCTGTTGCAAATCTTTTGACGATCTCAGCTGCTGATTCAACTTTATCGATGGAGATTGCACGTGTGGGATCTATTTTGAATTCAAACAGCCCACGCAAAGTTAAATGCCTGCGACTTTGATCGTTAATAATCTGCGCGTATTCTTTATACGTTGTCCAGTTATTGGCACGCGTGCTGTGTTGCAATTTAGCTATCGCATCTGGCGTCCACATGTGGTCTTCGCCTCTCACACGCCAAGCATATTCACCACCTGCGTCCAACATATTTGCAAGTACCGGGTCATCTCCAAACGCACTTTTGTGTAATTTGATAGCCTCCTCTGCGATCTCAAATACACCAATACCCTCCACTCGGCTCGCGGTACCTGTAAAGTATTTATCCACCGTACTTGTGTTGATACCAATTGCTTCAAAGAGCTGTGATCCGCAGTAGCTCATGTAGGTCGACACGCCCATTTTGGACATAATCTTAGAAATACCTTTACCGATCGCTTTGATGTAGTTGTAGACCGCTTTCTCTGGGGATAGATCTGCTGGTAATTTATCGTGCAATCTCTCAATCGTTTGAATGGCAAGGTAGGGATGGATGGCCTCCGCACCGTAGCCTGCGAGCACCGCAAAGTGATGTACCTCGCGTGCACTTCCAGTCTCAACCACCAAGCCAGCAGAGGTTCTCAATCCCTCTTTCACCAAATGTTGGTGAATTGCGGACAAAGCGAGCACGGCTGGAATAGCGACCTTTGAGCTACTGACCGCTTTGTCAGAGAGAATCAAAATATTCTTATCACTCTTAATCGCGTCCACGGCTTCTGCGCACAAGGATGCAAGCTTTGCTTCAACGCCGTCTCTGCCCCAACTTACTGGGTAAGTGATATCTATTAATGCGCTCTTAAATTTACCCTTCGTGACTGATTCGATATCGCAAAGTTTCGCCATATCCTGTGCGTTCAATATTGGTTGCGTAACCTCTAGACGCATGGGAGGGTTAATTTGATTGATATCCAACAAGTTTGGCTTTGGCCCGACAAAGGAGACCAAAGACATCACAATCGCTTCACGAATAGGGTCGATCGGCGGATTTGTAACTTGCGCAAAAAGTTGCTTGAAATAGCTGTAAAGCTGCTTGTTTTTGTCCGATAAAACGGCCAACGGGCTATCGTTACCCATTGATCCTATACCCTCTTCGCCGTTGATGGCCATAGGGGCTAATAGGAATTTAATGTCCTCTTGGGAGTACCCAAACGCTTGTTGATAATCAAGCAGTTGAGCATCGTTAAGGGTTGACTCCACTGAGTTTGTTTTATGCACAACCTCACCCGTCTGAGCAGGGGCGACATCATCCAATTTAATTCTTAGATTTTCAATCCACTGCTTATAAGGCTTGGTGTTAGCTAGGGAAGATTTAATCTCTTCATCATCAATCATGCGTCCTTGCTCAAGATCGATGAGGAACATTTTTCCGGGCTGCAGACGCCACTTTCTAACAATTTTGTTCTCTGGGATCGGTAACACGCCTGACTCTGAGGCCATGATCACCAAATCATCATTGGTGATGCAATATCGTGATGGACGCAGGCCATTTCGGTCAAGCGTTGCCCCAATTTGTCTGCCGTCAGTGAACACAATTGAAGCTGGTCCGTCCCAGGGCTCCATCATCGCTGCATGGTACTCGTAGAACGCGCGTCTACGTTGGTCCATATTTGTATGTTGCTCCCAAGGCTCAGGGATCATCATCATCATGGCCTGGCTTATGGGGTAGCCAGCCATTGTTAGGAGCTCTAAACAATTATCAAAAGTGGCGGTATCTGATTGACCGGCAAAACTGATCGGATAAAGTTTTTTTAGATCGGTGCCCAACACTGGAGAGGCCATCACGCCCTCACGTGCTTTCATCCAGTTGTAATTTCCTTTTACGGTATTGATCTCGCCGTTGTGAGCAACATACCTATAAGGGTGAGCCAGTGGCCACTCTGGGAAGGTGTTTGTAGAGAACCGTTGATGCACCAAACCCAGTGCTGAAACGCACCTTGGATCTTGCAAGTCAAGGTAATACGATCCAACTTGATCAGCCAACAATAGGCCTTTGTAGATCACCGTACGACTAGACATACTTACCACGTAGTACTCTTTGCCGTGCTTTAGGTTAAGTCCTTGAATGGCTGCGCTTGCAGTTTTTCGAATGACGTATAACTTTCTCTCCAACGCGTCTTGAACGATAACGTCTTGGCCTCTACCGATGAATACTTGGCGAATTAAAGGCTCTTTTTCTTTCACTGTTGGGGACATCGGCATTTCTGTGTTGACGGGTACATCTCTCCAACCCAAAACAACTTGCCCCTCAGCTTTGATCGCACGCTCTAGCTCTTGTTGACAAGCCAACAAAGAGGCGTTTTCTTTGGGCAAAAACACCATTCCAACGCCGTACTCACCTATGGGTGGTAAAACTACGCCCTTGAGCGCCATCTCTTCTCGGTAAAGTGCGTCAGGCATTTGAATCAATATGCCTGCACCGTCGCCCATTAATTTATCCGCGCCTACAGCACCCCGGTGATCCAAGTTCTCCAGTATTTTCAGTGCTTGTTTTACTATTGAGTGACTCTTCTCCCCCTTGATGTGTGCGACAAATCCCACGCCGCAGCTATCGTGCTCCTGCGCAGGGTCATACAAACCATTGGTGAATGATGAAGGGCTAGATTGAGTTGCGTCTGCGGTGTTCACAACTGATTTCAAAGCAACAGAGCTCGCCTGATCCATGGCGTTTCCTCAAAGTTTTATAGGGAAAACGAGTGTAATGGAGTCTATGTAAATTGCAAGACTTTTAATTAGGGTCAGACACCAATTTATTCAACAATCACCGTCTTTAGTAATAAATTAGGGACATATCAAAATAATTCAAAAGGACTCATTCTCTTGTGTTTGATGTTTTTATGCTTTTTGAGCGCCACGGGTTGGTGCACAGATGGGCTTCAAGGGCCGACCAGGCTTGGCTTTAGCAACTCTTCGGTGCGTCTGAGTTTGTAGATGCTCAATAAAGGTGTCATCGCCAAGTATCCACCCCCCTTTAATGCTTTGCTCAAAGTGTTGAAAATCTCCAACTGACATACCCCTTTGAATGAGCTGCTCATAAGCCTCCTCCCTGGCAAAGGGTGTATTGCCTAAATTCCAAACATCTGCATGGGCTGTAATGAGCATGTCGTTGCGCTTTCCGGTGTAATGCAAATAGCTACTCCACTCGTAGTCCCCTAGCGCGGCCATTTGATCGGCAATTTCACCCCCCGCCTTAGCGGTCTCAAGCGCTTTGGACTCTTCTTTTCCTTTACTTGTGATGCGGCGCATCGGTAAGTGGTCCATGTACACAAGCGTTTTCTTTATCCATTCCCCGGCCTGGACAACGCTTGATTTGTAGCGCCCTGCCCACAAAGTACCCTCCCTTTCGTAGCGCAGATTGAAATAGCGAACATAGCTACGCCCCAATCCTTGCATCATCCTAGACAAACTGTCCTGCGATTTAGGCGTCACAAGCAAATGAACTTGAGAGCCCAAGAGAGTGTAGGCGTGGACCAACACATCCTCTCGCACAGCCTGCTCGTAGATGAAGTTGAACATACGCTCAAAGTCTGCATGGTCTTTAAGCAAAGGCACCCCTTCGTTGCCCATCAACAATATGTGATGGGCTTGCATGGGAATAATCAAACGCGCAAGACGAGCCAAACCTTATTCCTCAGGGTGGTTGTAAAAGTTTGATTCGAACACTTTGGAAAAACGCGTACGCGCAACACTCTCAAGCCCAAATTCCATCACTAGAGCCTTTAAGCGCTCAGCTGCACTTTTTTTCTTCTGCCCTGTGTAACGAGCCAAAATGATCTCGTTCTTCATACTATGCTCCCAACCCACCAACTCCGTGACTGTCAAGCTGTAACCCTGTGACTCCAAATACAAGCACCGCATTACGTTAGTAATCTGACTCCCAAATTCACGCGTGTGCAGCGGGTGCCTCCACAACTCAGCAAGTGGTGTGCGCGACAATGCCGCCGCCTTGGCTCCTCTTAGCACACTCGCTATCTCCGCTTGGCAACAAGGTACCAAGGCCATGAAGCGCGCCCCCTTGTCT
>Ga0007815_1000572_pt1 | contig 11636 bp, 15 predicted proteins | sample CryBogCBE02Aug09_FD_71212 | JGI IMG/M metagenome (GOLD analysis project Ga0007815, IMG submission 71212) | Freshwater microbial communities from Crystal Bog, Wisconsin, USA - CBE02Aug09 | ecosystem: Environmental > Aquatic > Freshwater > Lake | place: Crystal Bog, Wisconsin, USA | collected...
GCGCTGGATGGTGTGGCCGAATTCCTCGACCAGCAGCTCAGCCGTGTCCTGATCAATGGTCTGGTTGACGGTAACCACCATCCCCAGCTTGAACAGCGCCTTCACCAGGTCGGCGCCCTTTTCGGCCATGCGGTTGGCCAGTTCCTGCACCGTGATCGCTTCGGGCACGACCACGTCGCGTGATTGCTTCTCGCGCGACTGGCTCTGCCCCGCAAAGTGCGCGCGGCGTTCCTTTTCGCGCGCGCGCTTCAGCGCGGCAAGGCTGCGGGCGCGGGCGCCTTCGTCGTCGTTCAGCGCGCGGGCCACGGTCAGCTTGCCGCCGCGGCGCTCTTCGACCTTGCGGTCGCGGGTCGGCTGGGCGGGCTTCTTGGCGACGGGTTCGGGCCGCTTGGGCGGGGCTACGGGCGTGAACCGGCGCGGCGCGGGGGCGCTGGCGGTCTGCTCACCGGCATTGCCGTCGGCGGCAGCGGGTGCTTCGGCTTCGGGCTGGGCCGGGGCCTCAGGCGTGGGCGCTGCAGCGGCAGGCGCGGCAGCAGCCGGCTCCTGCGCCTTGGCCTGCGCAGCCTCGATCCGGCGGCGTTCTTCCTCGGCGGCGCGGGCGCGTTCTTCCTGCTCGCGGCGGCTGGCCTCCTCCATCATGGCCATGCGGGCTTCTTCAGCCTCGCGCAGCAGACGGGCCTGCATTTCCTGCCGGCTTTCGGCGCTGGGCGCTGGGCGCGGCGGCGGGGGCGGTGGCGGAGGAGGCGGTGGCGGCGGAGCCGCGACAACCGGTTCGGGCGCGGGCGCTGTGCCCTCGCCCGGCTTGCCGATCAGCTTGCGGCGCTTCACCTCGACCACCACCTTGTTGGTGCGGCCGTGGCTGAAGGTCTGCTTGACCTCGCCCGCTTCGACCGAGCGCTTGAGCCCCAATGGCTTGCGGCCCAGTGTCGGTTTGTTGTCGGCGTCGCTCATCTTCGCAATCAGTCCTTACATTCGATAGTCGTCAATGGGATACGGCCGAGGCCGCTTCCGGGGCATCGGTGCCGGCGGAGCCGGTTCCGAGGTAATGCAACAGGCGCTGCACCAGGGGATCGAGCCGGGTGCTCGCCCCCCTGTCTGCCAGCGCCAGATGGACGACATTGTCGCGGCCCAATGCCACAGACAGCGTCGCCCGGTCCAGCGGCAAGATGATCCCGGCCATGCCGGTCCCTTCCGCGTCTTCGCCCACGCGCCAGGCCTGGTCGAGCTTGCGGCAGCCATCCACGCTCGCATCGGCGGCATGGGCCAGCCAGACAACGCGCCCGGCGCGGGCCTGTTCGGCAATGCGCTCGCTGCCGGTCAGCAGGCGGCCGGCCTTCAGTTCCAGCCCCAACCGCTCGGTAAAGGCCCGGGTCAGCGCGCGGGTCACCCGGTCGGGCAGGTCGGCGGGAATGTCGAGTGCGGCGCCCTTGAAGGCCCGCGCCAGCGCGCCCTTCAACTTGCCCTTGGCCACGGCCTCGACCAGCTGCTGGCGGCCCAGACCGATCCATGCCCCGCGCCCCGGCGCACGGGCCAGCACGTCGGGCAGCACGGCGCCTTCCGGCGACAGCGCCAGCCGGATCAGCGCATCACGCGCGTCGCTCCGACCGGAGAGGATGCATTTCCGCTCCGGCCCGGGGTTCTCGATGTCGGCGCTCAGGCGCTCATTGTGAGGAATCCGCATGGGCGGCCTCCTCAGAAGAGTTTGGTTCGTCAGCGAACCAGTGGGCGCGCGCGGCCATGATGATCTCGTTGCCCTGCGCTTCGCTCAGGCCATATTCGCCCAGCACGCCGCCCTTGTCGGCTTCGCGCTCGGTGCGCTCGCGGCGCTCGGGCTTGTCCGAACGGCGGCGCTGTTCGCCCCCGCGCTTCTTGGCGATCAGTTCGTCGGTGGCGAGGTCGGCCAGATCGTCGAGGGTCTTGATCCCGGCCTTGCCCAGCGTGACCAGCATGGCCTCGGTCAGGTGCGGGATTTCGGCCAGGGCATCTTCGACGCCCAGGGCCTGACGTTCCTCGCGCGCGGCAGCCTCGCGCCGCTCCAGCGCTTCGGTGGCGCGGCTTTGCAGTTCCTCGGCCAGTTCGTCGTCAAGGCCGTCGATGGTCGCCAGCTCCGCCAGCTCGATGTAGGCCACTTCCTCCAGCTCGCTGAAGCCTTCGGCCACCAGCAGCTGCGACAGCGTCTCGTCGAGGTCGAGTTCTTCCTCGAACATCTTCGAACGCTCGGCGAATTCCTTCTGGCGCTTTTCGCTGGCTTCGGCCTCGGTCAGGATGTCGATCTGGCTGCCGGTCAGCTGGCTGGCAAGGCGAACGTTCTGCCCGCGCCGGCCGATGGCAAGGCTCAGCTGGTCATCGGGGACAACCACTTCGATCCGGCTTTCTTCCTCGTCGATCACCACGCGGCTGACGGTGGCCGGCTGCAGCGCGTTGACCACGAAAGTCGCGGTGTCCTCGCTCCAGGGGATGATGTCGATCTTCTCGCCCTGCATTTCCTGCACCACCGCCTGCACGCGGCTGCCCTTCATGCCGACGCAGGCGCCGACCGGGTCGATGCTGCTGTCACGGCTGATCACGCCGATCTTGGCGCGGCTGCCCGGATCGCGGGCGGCGGCCATGATGGTGATGATGCCGTCGTAGATTTCGGGCACTTCCTGCGCGAACAGCTTCTTCATGAATTCGGGGTGGGCGCGGCTGAGGAAAATCTGCGGCCCGCGGTTCTGACGCTCGACCTTGAGGATCAGCGCGCGGACGCGTTCGCCCACACGGGCGGCCTCACGCGGGATCTGCTGGTCACGGCGGATCACGCCTTCGGCCCGGCCAAGGTTGACGATGACATGGCCGAATTCGACCGACTTGATCACGCCGGTGACGATTTCGCCGGCGCGGTCCTTGAACTCGCCATACTGGCGGTCACGCTCGGCATCGCGGACCTTCTGGAAGATCACCTGCTTGGCCGACTGGGCATCGATGCGGCCAAGGTCGACCGGCGGCAGCGGATCGACGATGAAGTCGCCCAGCTTGGCGCCCGGCTGCAGCTTTTCGGCCTGCTTCAGGTCGACCTGCTTGAAGTAGTCCTCGACCTCTTCCACCACTTCGACCACGCGCCACAGCCTGAGGTCGCCAGTGCGCGGATCGAGCTTGGCGCGGATGTCGTTTTCGGCACCATAGCGGTTGCGCGCCGACTTCTGGATCGCTTCTTCCATCGCCTCGATGACGATCGACTTGTCGATCATCTTCTCGGTGGCAACGGCATTGGCAATCGCCAGCAACTCGGCACGGTTGGCGGAAATGGCATTGGCCATGGTCAGTCTTCCTGTTCTTCGAGAATGTCGTCGGCACCGCTGGCATCGAGCGGGCGGGTGGCGGCCAGCAGCTGGTCGGTCAGGATCAGCCGCGCGGATTGGACATGGGCCAGCGAAAAGCTCACGCGGCCTGATTTTTTTTCATCAAGGGTGATGGTCTCGCCATCGAAAGCAGCGATCACGCCCTGGATATGTTTGCGGTTGCCGTCCACCGGCTCGGTCAGGTTCACCTTGGCCTCGTGGCCGGTCCACGCGGCCCAGTCCTTGAGGCGGGTCAGCGGACGGTCGATGCCGGGCGAGGATACCTCAAGGCGATAGGCCTCCTCGATCAATACTACGCCCGCCTCTTCCAGCGCGTCGATCCGGTCGGAGATGCGGTGCGACAGCGCGACGCAGTCGGCGATCACCAGCTGGCCGGTATCCGGCCGTTCGGCCATCACCTGCAAGGTGTGCTCCTCGTCGCCCACTTCGCTTTTGCCGAACAGCGCCACGCGCACAAGCTCAAGGCCCATGGCCTCAACCTCGGGCTGGATGACGGCAGTGATGCGGGCGATGTCCGCCATGAATGCTCCATGCTGCCTGATGCAGCCAATACCCCGCAGCCCATGCCGATCCGCGCCGGCCCCCGAAGGCGCCAGCCCGGCAAAGCATCAACAATGTCGGGATAGCGCGCCCCTAGGCCGATTGCGGGCGAAATGCAAGGAAAAGAGTCAGCCCTTGTCGGCCAGCCCGTGCTTCTTCATCGCGTGGCGCAGCTGGTCATAGGATAGGCCCAGCGCCTTGGCGGTCTGGCGCTGGTTGTAGCGGTGCCGGCCCAGCGCGGCCTCGATAATCGCGCGCTCGTGCGCCTCGACCGCGCTGCGCAGGTCGGTCACCGCGTCCAGCCGGGGGGCGGCGCTAGGGGCAGCGTGGGTCGGGGCCTCGCCCGCCGGCTCGGCGCGCAGCGGCGCTTCGGGCTTCCACGGGCTGGCAAAGGGGTCGAACTGCACCTCGCCCACCGGCTCGCCATCGAATCCCCAGCGATAGACCGCGCGTTCGACCACATTACGCAGCTCGCGCACGTTGCCCGGCCAGCGATAGCCCTCCAGCGCCGCTGCCGCCGCTTCGCTGAAGCCTGGCCAACGTTCCCAACCCAGTTCAGACGCCATCCGCCGCCCGAAGAATTCGGCCAGCACCGGCACATCGCCATCGCGCCCGCGCAGCGGCGGCAGCGTGATGACTTCGAAGCTCAACCGGTCCAGCAGGTCGGCACGGAAGCGGTTGGCCTCGGCCATCGCCGGCAGATCCTCGTTGGTGGCGGCGACGATCCGCACGTCGACCCGGATCGGCCGGTTCGAACCGATTCGCGCCACTTCGCCATATTCAACTGCGCGCAACAGGCGCTCCTGCGCCCCCATCGACAGTGTGCCCAGCTCGTCAAGGAACAGCGTCCCGCCATCGGCTTCCTCGAAGCGTCCGGCGCGGGCCTTGGTGGCGCCGGTGAAGGCCCCGGCCTCGTGCCCGAACAATTCGGCCTCGATCAGGGTTTCGGGCAGCGCGGCGCAATTCATCGTCACCAGCGGCATGTCCCAGCGCGGGGAAAGGCGGTGGAGGCGTTCGGCGATCAGTTCCTTGCCGGTGCCGCGTTCGCCGATCACCAGCACCGGGCGGCGCAAGGGCGCGGCGCGGCTGGCGCGCTCGACCGCGTCGAGAAAGGCGCCCGATTGGCCGATGAACTGGGCTTCGCGTTCCATGCCGCGCCTTTCGCGTGGTTTCCCAACTTGTGGCATAATCCGCGAAGCATTGGCAAATTGTTTCGCGCCAAAATGGGCCGGCAAAGCCCTGAAATGGCGCAATTCAGGCCCTTTTGCGAATTGGCATGCCGGTTGCAATCGTTGGGGCATGGTCAATGCACCGCACTCTTTTTCGGCCTTCAGCCAACCCCAGCTTGGGCCGGAACGCCCTGCCCCCACCGATGTCGGCGGTACCCCACCCCACCGCCAGACCCGCGTTCCGGCCCAGACCCTGCTTGAACCCGCCCGCTCCGCCCGCCGCACCCGCCTTGACGACGAGGTGGAGCGGGTGCGACGTGAGCGTGACGAACCCTCTTTCCCGAACCGTAACGGAGTCCTCCCGATGGGCATTTTCAGCCGCACCCGCGACATTATCGCGGCCAATTTCACCGACCTGCTCGACCGCGCCGACGATCCTTCCAAGATGATCCGCATGATCATCATGGAAATGGAGGAAACGCTGGTCGAAGTGCGGGCCAGCGCGGCGCGGACAATTGCCGACCAGAAGGAAATGACCCGCCACGTCGCCAAGCTCGACCGGCTGCAGGCCGACTGGCAGGAGAAGGCCGAGCTGGCGCTGTCGAAGGACCGCGAGGATCTGGCCCGCGCCGCCCTCGTTGAGAAGAAGAAGGCGGTCGACATGGCCGACCAGCTGAAGGGCGAGATGGCGGTGCTGGACGACAGCCTGCGCGCCTACGAGCTGGATATCGACAAGCTGCAGACCCGCCTGCGTGAGGCCCGCAGCCGCCAGAGCGCGATTGCCGCGCGGTTGGAAAGCGCCGAGAACCGGGTCAAGCTGCGCACCTTGCTGGCCAGCGAGCGGGTTGACGAGGCGATGGCGCGGTTCGACGCGCTCGAACGCCGGGTCGACTATGCCGAGGGCCGCGCCGATGCGCTGACCCTGGCCGACAGCAGCAGCAAGCCGGGCCTCGCCGACGAGATCGCCGCGCTGGCCAGCGCCGACAAGGTCGACGCCGAGCTGGCGGCGATGAAGGCCGCGCTCAAGAGCAAGGAGGGCTGAGGCCATGCACGATCTGGTTCCTATGGTGGTCGTTCCGGCGATCTTCCTCGGCTTGCCCTGGCTGATCCTGCACCACATGACCAAGTGGAAGACCGCCGCCACCCTTACCACCGGTGACGAGGCGCTGCTGGATGAGCTCTACCAGCTCGCGCGCCGGCTCGATGAGCGGATGGACACGGTCGAGCGGCTGGTCGCCTCGGAACACCCGGACTTCAAGCCCGGCCTGCCCTTGCCCAATTCCGAAACCGACAACCTGCCGCTTGGCGAGATCGATCGCCTGCGCGCCCAACGCCAAGGAGCCCTGCGGTGAGCCCGACCCAGTATCGCGACCGGCCCGACCTTGATCCGGCCAACCGCTACGATCCGCGCGACGAATACCGTCGCCAGAGCGATCCGCGCGCCGACATCGACCGCCATCCCTACGATCCGCGCGCCTATCGCGACTCGGATTGGGGCAGTGGCGCCCGCCCGCTGCACACCCGCTTCTACCGCGACAAGGTCAACGGCAAGCTGCTGGGCGTCTGCGCCGGGATTGCCGACTATACCGGGATCGACGTGCTGTGGGTGCGGCTCGCCACGCTGGTTTTCACCCTTTCGACCGGGATCGGCATTCCGATCTACTTCGCGCTCGGCTTCCTTTCCGAGAAAAAGCCCGCCGCACTTTATGCCGATCGCTCGGAACAGCAGTTCTGGCAGGGCGTGCGGCAGAGCCCGGCGCGCACGGCCCGCGAAGTGCGCGCCCGGTTCCGCGATCTCGATCGGCGGCTCGCCAGTGTCGAAGCCTATTACGTCAGCAGCAATCCGCGCCTGTCGGCCGAAATCGACAAGCTGCGCTGAACACCAACCAGACAAAACCGAACGGACAGGGGAAGAACAATGGGACCGGAAATCGTCGGCGCAATGATCCCGATCTTTGGCATGAGCTTGGGTGGCTTCGCGATGTGGACGAAGCACCAGCGCCGGATGGCCGAGATGCGGCTGATGGCCGGCTCTGCCGAAAACGGCCAGGCCATCGAACATGTCCGCGAGCTGGAAGAACGGGTGCGGGTGCTGGAACGCATCGTCACCGACAAGGGCCATGACGTTGCCGCCCAGATCGAGGCGCTGCGCGATGCCCCGCGGATCGAGGCGCGGATCGGGGAGCGCGCGCAGTGAGCCACAGCGACGCCTTTGCGTTGTTCGCCTTGATGATGGGCGGGGGCAGCATGGTGATCGCGATCACTGCGATGATCTCGAAAATGTACGCCCGCCGCCTGGTCTTCAAGGAACGTCAGTTGGAACTGATGGCCCGGCACACTGCCGAAAAAGCCGCGCAATATGCCGCCGACAAGCAGACGCTGGAGGCGCGGGTGCGGGTGCTGGAGCGGATCGCGACCAGCAGCGGTGCCGACATCGCCCATGAAATCGAACTGCTGCGCGGCCCGGTGAACTGAGCCGCCGCCACACCTGATCCGGGGAGCAAACCCATGCATTTCCATTTTTCCGGCACCTTGATTGCCATCGTCGCGATCATTGCCTTCTTCCGCTACCAGCGCGACCGGATGCGCGCCGGCCTGCCGCCGATGGAATTCGGGCGCCGCCTGCGTGAGCGGTCGCGGCTGGGGCAGGGCTTTGGCCAGCTGCCGCCCAGTCCGCGCGAAGCCGAGCTGGAGCGCGAGGTGGCCCGCCTGACCGAACGCATTCAGGTGCTCGAACGTATCGCCACCGACGGCCGGCGCGAACACGATCTGGCCCGCGAGATCGAAAGCCTGCGCGACCCGAAATAGCCTGACACCCGCCGCAACCCAAGACGACCAAAGGAGGACGCCCAGATGGCCGATACCTATCTTTCCTTCGCCCCGCTGACAGCGCTGACTGTCCTTGCGGGCCTCGCGATGGTTACCCTTGCCATGCTCAAGGGCTGGCACGGCTGGCTGGCGCTGAAATTGCGCGAACTGGAGGCCGGGCTGCCCGCCACCGGCGAAACCCCGCCGCTGGGCATGGGCAGCCGGATCGAGATTGCCGATCTCAAGGAACGGATCCGCAAGCTGGAGGCGATCGCCGCCGGGGTGGACCTCTAGCGCGTTCAAGGCTAGGGCGCGCGGCCATGACCGCAGCGCGCAGCCTTGACGATATTGCCGAGGAATATGGCTTCCTCGATGCCGACGACCGCTACCGCCTGCTGATCGAGCTTGGCCGCGATCTGCCCCCGATGCCGACCGAGCTGAAGACCGATGCCACCCGCGTGCCGGGCTGTTCGGCCTCGGTCTGGGTCTATCCGCTGGCCGCCGACGGCCAGCTGGCCTTTCTGGCCGACAGCAACGCCGCGATCACCAAGGGGATCATCGCGCTGGTGCTGGCGGCAGTTGCCGGCAAGCCCGCTGCCGAGGTCGCGGCGATGGACGTGATGGCGGCGCTGGCCCCCTTCGATCTCAAGGCTCAGCTGTCGTCCAACCGTACCCAGGGCCTGCCCAACATGATCGCGCTGGTGCGCGAACACGCCGCGCGGGTGGCTGGCTGATCAGTTCTTCAGCAGCCCGCCCAGCAGGCCCTGCAGCGATCCGACCGGGTTGGCGCGCAGGCGCACTTCCTCGCCGCCGATATATTTGAAGATCCCGCCCAGCGCCTGCTCGGTCACACTGTTGCCCAGCGCCTCGCGGCTGATGCCGGCGCTGGCCAGCAGGCTGGAGCTTTTGCCCAGCTGATCCAGCTGGCGGTAGGCGCCCAGACCGCTCAGCGCCTTGTCGATCAATGGGCGCAGTGCGCCGTGCAGCTCGGTGCCCGCGCTTTGCCGCAGATATTGGGTCGCTCCGTCGGTCTGGCGGACAATGCCGGGCAGGTCGGTCGGCTGCAGCCGGCTGATCGCAGCATGGAAGATCGGCTTGGCCTGCCCGGCGGCGGCCCCGGCCGCGGCATTGAGGGTGCGGGTCAGGCCGCCGGTCAGTGCGGTCAGCGTCGCGCCGCCATTGTTGCCCAGCACCGAACCCAGCGCTGCGCCCAATCCTCCGCCCGGGTTCAGCCCGCTCAGCTTGCCCAGCATCGGCAGGCCGATGCGGATCGAGGCATCGTTGTAGAAAGCATCGGGCCGGGCCAGCCGGTCCAGCGAGGAATCCGCCGCCCGGTTGAGCAGCCCCGACAGCCCGGCGCCCAGCCCTGCCGCACGCGCCGGCGCTGCAGTCAGCGCCCAGCCCCCCGCCAGCATTGCCAGCACCATGCGCCGCGGCGGCGCGGCAAAATTCCCGTCCCCAAAATTCCTGTTCATTGCTGAAGCCTTGCGTCCCATTTGTCCCGCCGCCAGCTTCTCACAGCCCCCGCGGCGCGGCAAGCAGCGGCTTGCAAAACGCCGCATGCGGGCTAAGTGGAAAGCGTCATGACCCAAGCACCGCGCACGCTCTACGAAAAGATCTGGGATGCCCACGTTGTCGCCACCCGCGACGATGGTACGGCGCTGATCTTCATCGACCGCCATCTGGTTCACGAAGTGACCAGCCCGCAGGCTTTCGAGGCGCTGCGGGCTGCCGGCCGCCCGGTGCGCCGCCCCGATCTGACGCTGGCGGTGCCCGACCACAATCTGCCCACCACCGCGCGGCGCGACGCCGGCGGTGCGCGCATTCCGATTGCTGACGCGGAAAGCGCCCAGCAGCTTGAGGCGCTGGAACGCAATGCGCCTGCCTTTGGCATCCGCTATATCGGCGATGCCGATGCCGAGCAGGGCATCGTCCATGTGGTCGGGCCCGAGCAGGGCTTTTCGCTGCCCGGCGCGACGATCGTCTGCGGCGACAGCCACACCGCCAGCCACGGCGGGCTGGGTGCGCTGGCCTTCGGGATCGGCACCAGCGAGGTCGAGCATGTGCTGGCCACGCAGACCCTGCTGCTCAAGCGCTCGAAGGCGATGGAAGTGCGGGTTGATGGCCAGCTGGGCCCCGGCGTTTCGGCCAAGGATCTGGTGCTGCATGTCTGCGGCGTGCTGGGGGCCTCGGGCGGGACCGGCTATGTCATCGAATATACCGGCAGCGCGATCCGCGACCTCAGCATCGAAGGGCGACTGACCGTCGCCAACATGGCGATCGAACATGGCGCGCGCGCCGGGCTGGTCGCCCCCGATGACAAGACCTTCGCCTATGTGCAGGGCCGGCCCTATGCGCCCAAGGGGGCGGATTGGGATAAGGCCGTTGCCTGGTGGCGCAGCCTCGCCACCGACCCGGGTGCGACCTATGACAGGCAAGTCGTGATCAATGCGGCCGATATCGCCCCCAGTGTCACTTGGGGCACCAGCCCCGAAGACGTGGTGCCGATCACCGCCACGGTGCCTGCGCCCGACAGCTTTGCCGACCCCGCCAAGCAGGAGGCCGCGCGCAAAAGCCTTGCCTACATGGGGCTGGAGCCGGGCCAGAAGCTTGACAGTCTGGTGATCGAGAACGTCTTTATTGGCAGCTGCACCAACAGCCGGATCGAGGATTTGCGCGCCGCCGCCGAAGTGCTGCGCGGACGGCAGAAGGCTGCCGGCGTCAAGTGGGCCATCGCCGTTCCCGGTTCCGGCCTCGTCAAGCGTCAGGCCGAGGCGGAGGGGCTTGAACGGGTGTTCGTTGAGGCGGGGTTCGAATGGCGCGAGCCGGGCTGCTCGGCCTGCCTTGGCATGAACCCCGACAAGGTGCCGGCGGGCGAGCGGTGCGCCAGCACTTCCAATCGCAATTTCGTCGGCCGGCAGGGCCCCGGCGCGCGCACCCATCTGGTTTCGCCGGCAATGGCGGCGGCGGCGGCGGTAACCGGGCGCTTGACCGACGTGCGTGAACTGACAAAGGTGACGGCATGAGCGACAAGACCGAAAAGCCTGCCAAAACGGCGCCAAAGGGTGGGCAAAAGCCCGGCAAGCCGCAGGACGGCGCTGGCTGGGGCGGTGCCGCCGCCATCGCCGGGGCCGCGATCGGTTCGGCCGCGCTCGCTGCTGCGCTGCTCTATGCCAGCCGCCGCAAGCCCAAAGGTCAACCCGCCCCCGCCCGCCCCGAAGACGCTCCGGAGACCGACTGATGCAGCCGATCCGGCAGGTTGCGGGCCGCGCCATTCCGCTTGGCCGCAAGAACGTCGATACCGACGTGATCATCCCGGCGCGCTGGTTGAAGACCATCACGCGTGAAGGGCTGGGCAAGGGTGCTTTTGAGACCGTGCGCGCCGAGCCCGGCAACCCGATTGACGATCCGCGCTTTGCCGGCGCGCCAATCCTGATTGCGGGCGATAATTTCGGCTGCGGGTCCAGCCGCGAACACGCCGCCTGGGCCTTGCTCGACATGGGCATCACCTGCGTCATCGCGCCCAGCTTTTCCGACATTTTTTCCGGCAATGCCTTCAAGAACGGCATCCTTACTGTGGTCCTGCCGGCCGATCAGGTCGAGCGGCTGCTGGCGGTGGCCGAGACCGATCCGATCGACATCGACCTTGAATCGCAGACCGTGACCACTCCGTTTCAGGACCGGTTCCAGTTCGAGATCGATCCGTTCCGAAAGAAGTGCCTGCTCGGCGGGCTCGACGAAGTGGCGCTGACCCTCGCTCAGTCTGATGCGATCAGCGCAT
>Ga0007815_1000575_pt1 | contig 11608 bp, 7 predicted proteins | sample CryBogCBE02Aug09_FD_71212 | JGI IMG/M metagenome (GOLD analysis project Ga0007815, IMG submission 71212) | Freshwater microbial communities from Crystal Bog, Wisconsin, USA - CBE02Aug09 | ecosystem: Environmental > Aquatic > Freshwater > Lake | place: Crystal Bog, Wisconsin, USA | collected...
CCGCCTCGTGCATCGCGGGGGCAATGCCAATGCCGCTGTCGATCACGTCGATCCGCAGCTGATCGCCGCGCCGCCGCACCCCCAGCAGCACGCCGCCCGCCGGGGTATAGCGCACCGCATTGGTCAGGAAATTCTGGAGTACCGAACGCAGCAGGCCAGGGTCGGTATGCAGCGCGCCATCGAGCGGGCCGAGCCGCAGCCGCAGCCCCTTGTCCTGCGCCAGTGGTCGGATCCCCTCGACAATGTCGGCGAGGAACGGGGCAAGGTCGATCGGCTCGGCCACCGGCTGGACCCCGCCGCTGTCGAGCTTGGATATGTCGAGCAGGGCGCGCAGCAGATCCTCCGCCGCGATGATCGAGCGTTCGACCCGCTTGACCAGATCGGGCGCGGTCAGGCCGGGGTCGCGCTCGATCGCGGCGGTGAACAGCCGCGCGGCGTGCAGCGGCTGAAGCAGATCGTGGCTAGCGGCGGCCAGGAAGCGGGTCTTGTCGCGGGTGGCGCGGGCCAGTTGGCCGTTAGCCTGTGACAGCTCTGCCGTGCGCGCGGCAACCCGTTCCTCCAGTTGCTCGAGCGTCCGCTCCAGCTCGGCGCGGGCGTGTGCCTCGCCGGTGGTATCGGTAAAGCTCATCACATAACCGCCGCCGGGCATCGGCCCGCCCACGGTCTTGATCACCCGGCCATCGGGGCGCACCCGTTCGAAGCTGTGGATCAGCCGACGGCGCAGATGCTCCAGCCGCTTTTCGACGTGATGCTCGATCAGATCGACGCGGTCCCACGGCCCGAAATCGCCGCGCCGGGCATTGTGGCGGATCAGGTCGGCAACCGGCACGCCGACGCGCACCAGCCCGGCGGGATAGTCGAACAGTTCGAGGTAGCGGCTGTTCCACGCCACCAGATTGAGTTCGGCATCGACCACGCTGATCCCGGCCTCGATATTCTCGAAAGTCGCCGCCAGCAGCTGGCGCGAGAAACGCAGCGATTGCCCGCCTTCGTCGAGCAGGCGGGCAACGTCGCTCAGCGCCATCTGTCCACCCGCCAGCGCCGAGGCGACCAGCGCGCGCGCCGGGGCCGCCCCAACCACGGTGGCGATCAGTTCCTGCGCCCGGTGCGCGGTACGGCGGTCGACCGGTTGGCCGCGCAGGGCGGGCGGGAATTCCTGGCTCGCCCGCTCCTCGCCCACGAAGCTTGCCGCCAGCGTCGCGAGGTCGCCCTGGTTCGAAACCCGCTGGCGCCAGCGCGCCGGGCGGGCCAGCGGCGGCGGGCTGAAGCGTCGCGCATTGACCAGCGCCAGCGTCGCCAGATTGGCCCCAAGGCTCCACAACACCCCGTGGCTGAGCGGCGAACCAAGGTCGATCCCGAACAACCGCAACGGATCGAGCGCCCCGTGCGCCAGCATCGCCAGCCACGGCGCGGGCAGAACCGGCGGCAACGCCAACGTGTAGAGCCACAGCGCCAGCCCGACCCCCAGACTGGCGCGCGCCGCCCACGGATCGCGCCCGCTGCCCAGCGCCGCCATCAGCAAGTGCGGGGTGAACTGGGCCATCGCCGCAAAGGCCACGAGGCCGATCGAGGCGAGCGAGCGTTCGGGCGAGACCAGCAGGTCCCACGCCAGCGCCAGCGCCACAATGGCCACGATCGACACCCGCCGGGTGACCAACAGCCGCTGACCGATCGTGCCCCCGCCCGCCGCGCCAGCGCCGCGAATGATCGTCGGGAAGACCAGATCGTTCGAGACCATGGTGGCAAGCGCGGTCGCATCGACGATCACCATCGAGGAGGCCGCGCTGATCCCCCCCAGCAGCGCCGCGCCCAGCAGCCAAGGCTGGCCCAGCGCGGCGGGCAGCGCCAGCACGTAAAGGTCGGGCGCGACATGGCCGCTCAGCAGAGTGACGCCGGCCAGCGCAATCGGCAGCACCAGCAGGGTCATAACCGCCAGATAGGCGGCAAAGCCCAGCCGGGCGCGCGGCAGATCTTCCGCCTCGCCAGCCTCGACCAGCGCCATGTAGAACTGGCGCGGCAGCACCAGCACCGCCATCACCGAGATCACCAGAATCACCGGGACATCATGTTCGAGCGGGCCGGGGCGGAAGGCCGCCACCAGCTGCTGCACCCCGGCGGTGCGCGCGGTGACAGCGCTTTCCGACAGGGCGTAGAGCGCAAGGCCCGCGACCAGCGCCAGCGCGACCAGCTTGATCACCGATTCGAGCCCGATGGCGTAGACCAGCCCCTCGCTCCGCCCCGACAGCTCGAAGCGGCGCGCGCCGAACAGAATGGCGAACAGCGCCAGCACCATTGCCGCCGCGATCATCACCGGCACCGCGACATCGCGCCCCGAAGCCAGCGCCAGCGCCGCGCCGATCGAGCGCAGCTGGAGGGCGATGTACGGCACCGTGCCGGCCAGCGCGATCACCGTCACCAGCCGCGCGACCACCACGTCATGCCCGAAGCGGGCGGCGATGAAATCGGAGACGGTCGAAGCCTTTTCCTCGGCCACCGCGCGCGACAGCAGGGCCAGAAAGCGTGGGGCCAGCAGCAGCAGCAGCAGCGGCCCGACATAGATCGGCAGATAGGCCCAGCCATCGCGCACCGCGCTGCCGACCGCGCCATAGAAGGTCCAGCTGGTGCAATAGACCCCCAGCCCCAGCGCATAGGCGACCAGCCGCACCCGGCCAAGGCGGGCCAGCGGACTGCGCTCGACCAGCGCGGCCACCGCGAACAATGCGGCCACCATGCCCAGCGCAAGCAGTGATGCCAGCCACAGGCTCATCGTTGCCCGGTGCTCCTCTTCCCTGCCGCCTGCCTAGCCGATCACGACGGGGCGCGAAAGCGTTGCGTTTCAGGCGGTCTGGCCAGCCGCCGCCTGCTCGACCAGCCAGGCCGCGAACTGCGCCAGCGCCGGGCGGCCATCGTCGCGGCGGTGGACCAGATAATAGGCCCCCTGCGTTTCCAGCACATGGGCAAAGGGCGAAACCAATGTGCCCGCAGCCAGTTCGGGCTCGATCAGGAAGCGCGGCAGCAGGGCGATGCCCGCGCCGGCCACCGCCGCCTGCGCCATCATCAGGAACTGGTCAAACACCGCCCCACCCGCCCGCGGCCGCAGCGTCAGCCCCTGCCCGCGCAGCCAATCGGCCCAGGCCGTTGGGCGCAGCGCCAGCGCCAGCAGCGGCAGTTCGGCCAGTTGCGCGGGGTCCGACAGGTGGTGCCGCGCGGCCCAGTCGGGCGCGCAGACCGCAATCGCTTGTTCGCGAAACAAGAAGACATGCTCAACCCCCGGCCAATCGGGCCGCCCGAAGTGGATCGCGGCATCAAAGGCCTCTGCGGCGAGGTCGAAAGGCTCGGCCCGCGCAGTGAAATTGACCACCAGCTCAGGGTGGCGCTCGCTCAGCAGCGGCAGGCGCGGGGCCAGCCAGCGCATCCCGAAACCGGGCAGCGTGGCAATCGCCAGCTCACTCGCCCGGGTCGGCGCGCGCAAGTCCTGCCCGGCGCGGGCGATCCGGTCGAGCGCCGGGCCGACTGCCTCGAGGTACGCGCGCCCGTCCGCGTTCAGCCGCACCCGGCGGCCGGCACGGTCGAACAGCGGGGTCTGCAACCAATCCTCCAGCAGCGCAATCTGGCGGCTCACCGCGCTCTGGGTCAGGCCGACATCAGCGCCCGCGCGCGAGAAATTGCCGCGCCGCGCCGCCGCAACAAAGCTGTGCAACGCGCCCATCGGCGGCAGGAGGGTCCGGTTGTTCATTCCATTTGAATATATACAGATGACGGGATACCATTTTGAACCCCCTTTTTGGCGAGGTAAATGGGGATTATTGTCTGCCAAACGCTGTTTTTTATGCATCATCGGCATGAATGAGCCGATCCGCTGCGGGAGCTGTGCGATGTCCAAGGTAATCGGGTCCGATCTGATGGGAGTGTACAACCGGGCCCCGGTTGAGGTGGCGCGCGGTGAGGGTTGCTGGCTCGAAGCCGCTGATGGCACCCGCTTTCTCGACTGCGTCGCCGGGATCGCCACCAACAGCCTTGGCCACTGCCACCCCGGGCTGATCGCCGCGCTGACCGCGCAGGCCGGCAAGCTGTGGCACGTCTCGAACATCTTCCGCATCCCCGATCAGGAAGCGCTGGCCCACCGGCTGGCCGGGGCCAGCTTTGCCGATGTGGTGTTTTTCGGCAATTCGGGCTCCGAGGCGGTCGAATGCGCGCTCAAGACCGCGCGGCGCTATCACGCCACCCACGGCGCGCCCGAGCGGATCGATGTGATCGGCTTTGCCGGCTCGTTCCACGGGCGCACCTATGCGGCGGTCAATGCCTCGGGCAACCCCGCCTATCTCGATGGCTTCGGCCCGCGCCTGCCCGGCTACATCCAGCTGGAGATCGATGATCAGGCCGCGATCGAGGGGGCGCTGCGCGCGCCCACTGCGGCCGCCGTGATCGTCGAGCCGGTGCAGGGTGAAGGCGGCGCGCGGGCGCTGCCCGGCGCATGGCTGCAATGGTTGCGCCAACTGTGCGACGAGACCGGCACGCTGCTGATCTACGACGAGGTGCAGTGCGGAATGGGCCGCACCGGCAAACTGTTCGCCCACCAGTGGTTCGAAGGTGCGGCACCCGACATCATGGCGGTGGCCAAGGCGCTGGGCGGCGGTTTTCCGGTTGGCGCGTGCCTCGCCAGCGCCAAGGCCGCAGTGGGGATGACGGTTGGCGCGCATGGCTCCACCTTCGGCGGCAACCCGCTGGCGATGGCAGTCGGCTGCGCGGCCTTTGATCTGCTCGCCGACCCGGCGCTGCTGGCCCATGTCGAGGCGCTGGGCAACCAGCTGGCCGAAGGGCTGCGCGCGCTGGTCGCCCGCTACCCCGACGTTGCGGTCGACGTTCGCGGCAAGGGGCTGCTGATCGGGGTCAAGCTGGTCACCAACAACCGCGAGATGATGGCCACCGCGCGCGCGCACCACTTGCTGGTCGCCGGCGGGGGCGAAAACTGCATCCGCCTGCTGCCGCCGCTGGTGATGAAGGCCGAGGAAGCCACCGAAGTCCTGCGCCGGCTGGAGGCCGCCTTCGCCACCACCCGCGCGCAGCTTGCTCAGGCCGCCTGATGCTGGTCGTGCGCCCGGGCGGGCCGGCTGACATCGACGCATTGCTCGATCTGGCTTACCTGTCGGGCCGGGGCTTCACCAGCCTGCCCGAGAACCGCACCACGCTGGCCGAGCGGCTCAAACTGTCGGCGCAATCCTTCGCCGGCACCGCAGCCCCCGATGCGGCGTGGTACGTGCTGATGCTGGAAGACAGCGAGACCGGCGCGATCGAGGGGGTTGCCGGGGTCAAAGGGGCGATCGGCCTGTCTCGCCCGCACTATGCCTTCCGCGTCGTGACCCTTGCCCAGTTCAGCCCGGCAACCGACGTGCGCTTCGACCACCGGATGCTGGTGCTGGCCAACGAATGCACCGGCTTTACCGAGGTCGGCTCGCTGTTCCTGCGCCCCGGCAAGCGGCAGGGCGGGGCTGGCTCGCTGCTCGCCCGCTCGCGCTACATGCTGATCGCCGGGCACCGCGAACGCTTCGCGCCGACGGTGATGGCCGAGCTGCGCGGCTGGTTTGATGAGCAGGACAACAGCCCCTTCTGGGATGGAATCGCCGGCAAATTCTTCCGCATCCCGTTCGAGCAGGCCGACCAGATGATCACCAGCACCGACGGGCAATTCATCCTCGACCTCGCCCCGCGTCACCCGATCTACCTCGAACTGGTCGACCCGGCGGCGCGCGGGGTGATCGGCGAAGTGCACCGCCACGGCGAGGCAGCGCTGGCCATGCTCGAGCGCGAGGGCTTCACCCGTTCCGGGCTGATCGACATCTTCGACGGTGGCCCGACCGTCACCTGCCAGCGCGAGGCGATCGCCACGGTGCGAGAGGCGGCGGAGCGGACAGTGAAAGTGGTCGACGCCCTGCCCGAACCGGCGCTGCCAAAGCTGCTGGCAACCACCGGGCTGGCCGCCTTCCGCACCACCCGCGCCGCCGTCCACATCGCCGGCGATACGGTCGAACTTACCGGCGATGCCGCGCGGGCACTGGCCGTCACCCCCGGTGATCGGCTACTGGTCGGCTGAGCGCGAAACGCGCGCGCCGCACATCACTCGCATTTCAAGGAGACGTACAATGTCGGCAGGTCATGGTCCCGAACTGGGCCGGTTCACATGGGATGACGCTTTTCTGCTGGAGGATCAGCTGACCGAGGACGAACGGATGCTGCGCGATGCGGCGCGCGCCTTCGCGCAGGACCAGCTGGCCCCGCGCGTGGTCGCCGCCTATGCCGAGGAACGGGTCGAGCCCGAGATCTTCGCCCTGATGGGCCAGGCCGGGCTGCTGGGCGTGACCATTCCCGAGGACCTCGGCGGGCTGGGTGCCGGCTATGTCACCTATGGCCTTGTCGCGCGCGAGATCGAGCGGATCGATTCGGGCTATCGCTCGATGATGAGCGTGCAAAGCTCGCTGGTGATGTACCCGATCCACGCCTACGGCTCGGAAGCGCAGCGCCGCAAATACCTGCCCAAGCTGGCCAGCGGCGAATGGATCGGCTGCTTCGGCCTGACCGAGCCGGACGCCGGCTCTGACCCCGGCGGGATGCGCACCACCGCCAAGAAGACCGACGGCGGCTATCTGCTCAACGGCAGCAAGATGTGGATTTCGAACGCGCCGATCGCCGACGTCTTCGTCGTCTGGGCGAAGAGCGAGGCGCATGGCGGCGGCATTCGCGGCTTCGTGCTCGAGAAGGGCACCAAGGGGCTGTCCGCCCCCAAGATCGCCAAAAAGCTCAGCCTGCGCGCCTCGGTCACGGGCGAGATCGTGATGGACAATGTCGAGGTTGGCGAGGATGCGCTGCTGCCTGAGGTTCAGGGCCTGAAGGGGCCGTTCGGCTGCCTCAACCGCGCGCGCTATGGCATTGCCTGGGGCAGCATGGGTGCGGCCGAATTCTGCTGGCACGCCGCGCGCGGCTACGGGCTGGAGCGCAAGCAGTTTGGGCGGCCGCTGGCCCAGACCCAGCTGTTTCAGAAGAAGCTGGCCGACATGCAGACCGAGATCACGCTGGGGCTGCAGGCCGCGCTGCGGGTCGGCCGCCTGATGGACGAGGGGCTGGCCGCGCCCGAGATGATCAGCCTCATCAAGCGCAACAATTGCGGCAAGGCGCTGGATATTGCGCGGATGTCGCGTGACATGCACGGCGGCAATGGCATCTCTGGCGAGTTTCAGGTGATCCGCCACATGATCAACCTCGAGACGGTCAACACCTATGAGGGGACGCACGATGTCCACGCGCTGATCCTTGGCCGGGCGCAGACCGGGCTGCAGGCCTTTTTCTGAGCCGCCCCCGTGGACCGCGCAGCCATCGTTCATGAACAGCTCGAGCGGCGGCTGGCGGCGGCAGATTTCCCGCGCGGGGCCCCGCCGTCCGGGCCGTTGACGGCGACGCGCGCAGTTTCGATCTACCGCTCCGCCTGCCTCAGCCGCGCGCTCGACCGGCAGGCGCGGGTGATGCAGGGGACGGGCCAGGGCTTCTATACCATCGGTTCCTCGGGCCATGAGGGGATGGCCGCGCTGGCCGCCGCGCTGCGGGTCGAGGACATGGCCTTCCTCCACTATCGCGACGCCGCCTTCCAGATCGAACGCGCCACGCAAGTGCCCGGCCAGACCCCGGCATGGGACATGCTGCTGTCCTTCGCCGCCAGCGCCGAGGATCCGATCTCGGGCGGGCGGCACAAGGTGCTGGGCTCGAAGGCGCTGAACATCCCGCCGCAAACCTCGACCATCGCCAGCCACCTGCCCAAGGCGGTCGGGGCCGCCTATTCGCTGGGCCTCGCCCGCCGCCGCCCGCCAGCGTTCCGCCAGCTGGCCGATGATGCGATCGTGATGGCCTCGTTCGGGGATGCTTCGGCCAACCACGCCAGCGCGCAGGCCGCCTTCAACACCGCGGGCTGGACCGCCTATCAGTCGGTGCCGCTGCCCCTGCTGTTCGTCTGCGAGGACAATGGCATCGGCATCTCGACCAAGACCCCGGATGGCTGGATCGCCGCCAGCTTCAGCCAGCGCCCGGGCCTGACCTATTTCTGCGCCTCGGGCCTCGACCTTTACGAGACCTATCGCGTCGCCGCCGAGGCCGCCGATTTCGTCCGCCGCCGCCGCAAGCCGGCCTTCCTCCACCTCGGCATGGTGCGGCTTTATGGCCACGCCGGGGCCGACGTGCCGACCACCTACCTGTCGCGGCAAGAGGTCGAGGCTGACGAGGCGCGCGACCCGCTGCTGAATTTCGCCCGCCTGCTGGCCGAGGCCGGGGCGCTCGACCCTGCCGGCGCGCTGGCGATCTACCGCGAGACCAATGCGCGCGTCGCCGCCATCGCGGCCGAGGCCGTCACCCGCCCGCGCCTGCAGACCGCGCCCGAAGTGATGGCCAGCCTGATCCCGCCCCCGCGCCCCTGCCCCGCCACCAATGGCCCCGCGCCGGAGGCCCGCGCCGCGCTGTTCGGCCACGATCTGGCGGCGCAAGACGAGCCCCAGCCGATGAGCCGCCTGATCAACTGGGCGCTGCACGATCTGATGCTGGAACACAGCGAAGTGGTGCTGATGGGCGAGGACGTCGGCCGCAAGGGCGGGGTCTATGGCGTCACCCAGAAGCTGTCGGCGCGCTTTGGCCGCGACCGGGTGATCGACACGCTGCTCGACGAACAGTCGATCCTCGGCCTTGGCATCGGCATGGCGCATAACGGCTTTCTGCCGATCCCCGAGATCCAGTTCCTTGCCTACCTCCACAATGCCGAGGACCAGCTGCGCGGCGAGGCGGCGACCCTGCCCTTCTTCTCCGACGGCCAGTACACCAACCCGATGGTGGTGCGGATTGCCGGGCTGGGTTACCAGAAGGGCTTCGGCGGGCACTTCCACAATGACAATTCGGTGGCAGTGCTGCGCGATATTCCGGGCCTGATCCTCGCCTGCCCCTCACGCGGGGCCGAGGCGGCGCTGATGCTGCGCGAATGCGTGCGGCTGGCGCGCGAGGAACAGCGGCTGGTGGTCTTCCTCGAACCGATCGCGCTCTACCCGATGCGCGACCTCAATGCCGCGGGCGATGGCGAGTGGATGGACCGCTATCCTGCGCCGGGCGAACGGTTGGCGCTGGGCACAGTCGGCGTCCACGGCAGGGGCACTGATCTTGCGGTCGTCACCTTCGGCAACGGCGTCTACCTCTCGCGGCAGGCGCAGGCCACGCTGGCCGCGGCCGGGATCAAGGCGCGGGTGATCGACCTGCGCTGGCTCTCCCCGCTGCCCGCCACGGCGCTGGTCGAGGCGCTGGCGGGCTGCAAGGCCGCACTGATCGTCGACGAGGCGCGGGCCAGCGGCGGAGTGGCCGAAGCCCTGATGGCGCTGCTGCATGAGCGGACCACAATGCCCCATGCCCGCCTGACTGCGCAGGACAGCTTCATCGCCACCGGCCCCGCCTATGCCGCAACGATGCCGTCCGCTGCCGGAATCGTCGCCGCGGCCAAGGCCCTGCTGGAGGCCAGCACATGAAGCGGGCTGTCGTGATCTGCCCAGGGCGCGGCACCTACAACGCCGCCGAGCTGGGCTATCTGGGGCGCCATTTCCCCGACCCGGCGCTGCTGGCCCGCTTCGATGCCCAGCGCGCCGCACAGGGCCAGCCGGCGCTGAGCGCACTCGACCGCGCGGAGACATTCTCGCTCGCCACACATACGCGCGGCGACAATGCCTCGGGCCTGATCTTCGCCGCCAGCTACGGCGACTTCCTCGCCATAGACCGGCAGAGCGTCGAGGTCGTCGCGGTGACCGGCAATTCGATGGGGTGGTATTCCGCGCTGGCCTGCGCCGGGGCGCTTGATGCCGATGCCGGGTTCCGGGTGGCCAATACCATGGGCACCTTGATGCAACAGGCGCTGATCGGCGGGCAGCTGATCTATCCCTTCGTGGGGGATGACTGGGCGCCTGACCCGGCGCGCAAGGCGCAATTGCTGGCTGTGGTCGAGGAAATCGGCGCCCGCGCGGACTGTGCGCTCCACCTCTCGATCGACCTTGGCGGGATGCTGGTGCTGGCCGGCGATGCCGCCGGGCTGGCGGCCTTCGAGGCGGCCGTGCCTCCGCTGCAAGACCGCTTCCCGATGCGGCTGGGCAACCATGCCGCCTTCCACACCCCGTTGCAGTCCCCTGTGGCCGCCAAGGGCCGCGCCGCGCTGGGGGCCGAGCTGTTCGGCCAGCCGGCGCTGCCGCTGATCGACGGGCGCGGGCACGTGTGGTGGCCGGGGGCTAGCGACTGTGCGGCGCTCTGGGACTATACGCTGGCTCATCAGGTGACCCAGCCCTACAATTTTACGCGCGCCATCGCAGTGGCCGCACGCGAATTCGCGCCCGATCTGTTCATCATTCTCGGACCCGGCACTACGCTGGGCGGGGCGGTGGCGCAGGCGCTGATTCTGGCGGACTGGCGTGGCATGGCCGACAAGGCGGACTTTCAAAAGGCACAGGCAATCAAACCCTTGCTGGCGGCGATGGGCAATGCCGCGCAGCGCGGCTGGGTTACCGCCAACCCTTGACAGCAGGCCACCAAGGCTGGACCAGCAGGGCAATGCCTGCACCCGCGCCCCTAGCTGTCAATCCGGCCGACCGGCTGACGATCCGCGAGGCATTCGGCTGCGGCGACCCGCTGGTGAAAGTGATCATCGAGCTGTGCCATCTGGCCGAGGCTCAAGCCGGGGCCCAGCTCTACCCGCGCGACGATGCCGGCGAGACCGTGCTGCTGCTGGCAGGGCAGGCGCGCGAAGTGGCCTATGGCCGCAACGGCGGCCTGCTGGTGTTGCACCGGCTGGCGCCGGGCGAATTCTATGGGCTTCTGGTCGACCCCGGGGCGTCCGGCAGCCCGCCACAGGTCGAGGGCGAGAGCATGACGCGCGGCGCGCATTTCACCGGGGCCGCGCTGATCCGGCTGATGGAGAGCTATTCGTGCGTCGCGCTGGCGGTCAGCCGTCAGCTGGCGCGCCGGCTGGAGCAATTGCGGCGGCGGATGACCGAAACGGTGCTGCTGTCCGCCGTCGGCCGGGTCTGCGCCGAACTGGCCCGGCTGGCCGAAGCGGACGCGGAGCGGACGATCCGCCCCTTGCCGGTCTTTACCGAACTGGCGGTTTCGACCCAGACCACCCGCGAAACCGTGTCGCGCACGGTATCGCAGCTGGAAAGCCGGGGGATCCTGAAACGGGTCGAGGGCGGATTGAAGCTGGTCGCGCCGCACCGGCTGGACGAGCTGATCTGCTAGAGCGTTTTCGAGGGGAATGATCCATTTCACGGCTCGGAAAACCGGGTGTGTCGACATTCAAAGTGCTTGACGGCGCGCAGGGGCCGACGCATCGCGCGGGTCAGGACAGGGGGCAGGCGATGCAGGCTGAGGTAGTGATCGTGGGCGCCGGGCACGGCGGGGCACAGGCGGCCGTCGCGCTGCGCAGCAATGGCTTTGCCGGCTCGATCCTGATGATCGGGCGCGAGCCGGAGATCCCCTACGAGCGCCCGCCACTGTCCAAGGAATATCTCGCCCGCGACAAGGAGTTCGACCGCCTCGCGATCCGCCCGGCGCA
>Ga0007815_1000576_pt1 | contig 11607 bp, 11 predicted proteins | sample CryBogCBE02Aug09_FD_71212 | JGI IMG/M metagenome (GOLD analysis project Ga0007815, IMG submission 71212) | Freshwater microbial communities from Crystal Bog, Wisconsin, USA - CBE02Aug09 | ecosystem: Environmental > Aquatic > Freshwater > Lake | place: Crystal Bog, Wisconsin, USA | collected...
ACAGCTGGCACGGCATATTGAAATGCGCTTCGATGATACCGGAACGCAGGTAGCATCACCACATGAGTATAATTGGTATAATAAAATCTACGAAAGCAATCGATATCGTAGGGCACATATTGAAATCGTAGATAATAGAGAAACACACAAGCTCTATATACTACATTGCACAATATTTCCGCACTACAACGATCCTAGCCCAATTTGGGGATTTGATGCTGTATGCGGCCCCAATAAAATAACAGGTGCATTTCACGATTTCAGTAACGGTGGGAATCCTGAAAGTTTTATGTGGCTTTGGTTCAATGCCCAGGTTGCTGGCCTAGAATGGAACAAGCCCAGAGAGTTACCCGATTGGGCTCGACAGATCTTTAGCAAGGCTATGGTGGCCGCGGGCAATTTACAAGAACCTGCAGAAATAGATCAACTCTGTGAACTGGCAAAATCTACTTTAAATTTCTATCTTGCCAATGTCGGTATAGATCAGCAGAGCTTATCAGATTATCACATGGCTCAAAACCGTTATTGTCGTTACCAAAAACAAAATCCGCATGTAATAAAAAGTATGGTTTCTATGGGTGTAGAAGAATCTACGATGAGACGATTTGTCGATGAGGTTCTTTTTCCAGAAGCATAAATAATTTATCATGCGCTCAAAAGAATTCCTACTAGAAAAAACTTCAGACCCTGCTGTTGCCCAACTTAAAAATAAAGTTGTCCAACAGGTCAAAAATACCAACGATCCTGATTTATTAGATAAGATCTACACAGTTCTTAATAAGAGTGGGCTAACAGGACGGATTTCGGGTGTTCTAGAACGCGATACAGATACTAAAGGCTACATACAAGATATTACTGATATAATTATCAGAACTCCCGGAACATACGAAGAGAAGCATGCTTTCATTGAGGGATTTCCAAACGGGTATGTTGATATAGAGAAAATGCTCAGTGGCAATCGTGTTACATTTAAAGAGCTTATAACCGGCGGTGATTTCGTAAGAAGGGTATTTGTAGCACTCAAAAGATTCGGAGCCGAAACATCAAAAGGGCCCGGTGAGTTCGCTCTAGCAGTAATGAGCCCACATATTAAGATTAATGGTAAATCCGATCTTAAGATAAATGGAATAGATATCGAACTCAAAGCCAGTGCTGGTAAAGAGGTATCTAGTGGCGGTGGCAGACTGGGCGAAGGCAACCTGTTAGATCCTAGCCATGTTGCAAAAGATATCAGTTCAATATTAAAAATAGATTTAGCAAAAGCTCTTCCAGAAGGTGCTCTAGGACTTACTGGACTGATCAAACTATGCCAGGGAGCAACAAATGCTACCAAAACCAAACTAGGAAATGCACTATTTGGGCACATATTTAAAAACTCTGTACCGGTTAATGGCCTGACATCTGCATTGGTAGCAGGCGACCAAGAACAGTTAAGAGCCGAATATATTAGAGCTAATTATAAACTTTACCAAGATAAGACTAAATTTCATTCTTTCATGTTGATGAACTTCGCATTAGGAGAAATGAAGTATTATAAAGATGTTGAACAAATTATAAATGACACCTATAGTATAGCGGTTTACTTGATCAGTAGCGATGCTGAAAAAGCAGGTAGACAGATCCTGGCTCAAGTTACTCTAGCACCATTTAGAGAACCTAAAGTAGTTCCTCCGGATGCGCCCGGTGTCGGTGATGTAAAACAGAGCAAAAAATCAGTAATGGCGCTACAGCAGGAATTCCATGATAAGGTAATAGACTTTTGCCAATACTGGGCTCGCAATAGAGGTATTACAGATCCTGAAGCTGTAGATCAAATGGTACAAATATATCTAACAGCTTCAGAGCGTGGTACAACATCTAAGAGCATTGTTGCTAGATTGTCAAAAATGTTCCCAAAACAAACTCCCGACGAACCTGAAGAAGAAATTTAAACTTAATTTGTCCCTGTATAAATAATTATATGGACATATTACTTCTTTTAATCTTGCTACAGGTTAAACACTGGTACGCAGATTTTAAAATCCAAACATACATGCAGACTGTTAAAAAAGGTGTCTGGCTGGATCCTATCGGTATGACACATACTAGAGATCATATCTATTCGTCAATAGTAGTACTTTCAGTTTTTTGGATCTTCTTTCCATTTCCAATTTTTTATATACCTCTACTGGTATGCTTAGAAGGAGCATATCATTACATAGTAGACTATACCAAAGTAAGATACGGTAGCAAAGATAACACTACGCCCTTATTTTGGAATCAATTTGGTCTAGACCAAATGGCACACCAGTTAAGTTACATCGCCATAGCTTGGTTTATCTGTGTATTAAAGTAATAATTAATAATTAACTACTAAGTTTACTCAATTTTTTAAGGTATTAAATACTCATAGCAGAGGAGCTATGATGAAAAAAATCTTAACATCAATGGGGTTTGTGCTAATTCTAGCTTCAACCTCAGTGAACGCAGAGCTAGTACAACAATTTAAAGACCCAACATTCAGCGGTAATGGTTGGTCAACACAGGTGCTTACACTTCAACAAATGGAGAAAGCACAAAAAGACAGCATTGAAGCACAGGCAACAGCACAACAAGCCGCAATTGCCGCAGCCGCACAGAATACGCCACTTGCCAAATTCATGAGCTTGTTTCAATCACAAGTTTATGCTCAGTTAGCAACACAATTAAGCAACAACCTATTCCAAAATAACTGTAAGGCCGCAGATGGTTCGGCTGTTGCAGGATGCGTGAGTCCTAGCACAGGGACATTTACTCTAGACGGAAACACAGTTACCTGGGTTAAACAAACAAATCAAGTTCAATTAACCGTAGTTGATGTATCAGGAACAAAGACTGTAGTTAGCGTTCCGATCGCAAGTTTTGCATTTTAAGGATCAACTATGAAAAGAAGTATTAAACTATCAATTTTAACACTAGCAATAGCCGCAATGACTGGCTGTTCTACAGTTCGTCCATTAGGTGAAGTTAAAATGCAGGAAGCTCCTGTAGTATCTGGAACAATCTTAAAGAACTTAGATTTACCTGCACCATCAGGTGCTCCTATAACAGTAGCAGTTTACGGGTTTAAAGACCTAACAGGCCAGCGTAAACCTAGTACTACATTAAGTTTATTCTCAACGGCAGTTACTCAAGGTGCAGAAGCATACCTAATTAAGACTCTTCAAGAAGTCGGTAACCATCAATGGTTCACTGTTGTTGAGCGTGTAGGGTTAGATAATCTATTAAAAGAGCGCCAGATGATCAAACAGACTCGTGAGATCTACGAAGGTACCAATGCTAAGATGTTACCTCCATTAACCATGGCAGGTGTTATTATTGAAGGCGGAATTATCGATTACAATAGCAACACACTAACAGGCGGTTCTGGTGTTGCCGTATTTGGTATTGGTGCGCAGACTCAATACACACAAGATATAGTTGTTATCAGCCTAAGATTGGTATCAGTTCAAACTGGAGAAGTATTGACCACTGTTACTATCGAAAAGAATTTATTAAGCACTGGCGACGGTGTAACAGGATTAAAATTCTTTAACAACTATACACAAAGTTTTGAACTTGATTCAAGTCAAACTTTCAACGAACCAGGAAACTACGCACTAAGATCAGCTATTGAGCAAGGCGTATTAGAACTGGTTAAAAAAGGTGAGCGTCAAGGATTGTGGCAGTATAAAAGAGCAGAAGTTTCAATCCCAGCAGTGCCCGAAGAAAATATTAAAAAAGAAGAAACTAAGGTAGAAAGTAAACCAGTAAGTTCGATCACTCCGGATACATCTGGAAAGTTAACAGCTTGGGCGAACATGAGAAAAACTGAAAATTACAGCAGTGAAAAAATAGCACTTCTCAAACCAGGCACACCGGTTAAAATTATTGATCGCGGTGATCGATTTAGCCTGATTGAAGTAGATAGCAAAAAAGGTTGGATATACAACGACTACATACTACAAGGAAACCAAAAGGGATAACACTAATCCCGGGGAGCATAAATTATGAAAAAAACACTATTAGCAATACTATTAGCAATGGCACTACCTGCTATGGCGCAATCTACAGCACCAACAGCACCAGTACAGCCAACTATACCTACAATGATTACCGTTAGTCCAAATGCCGCAGCCGCACTGGCAGAAGCAACAACTAACAGTATTTTTATTGATCAAAGCGGTGACAATCCTACTGTGAATATGACACAGGTCGGATCTGGTAACAAAGCAGGATCTAGCACAAATCCAGTTTATCTACGCGGTATCAATCAAAATATTGTAACTGTACAACAAGGTAACAATAACAATATCAGCACACTACAAATCATTAACGCCTCATCTGGTGCTAATGTTGGTGCCACAGTAACTATTGAACAAATTGGTAACAGTAACACAGTAGATGCTGTTTGCGGTGATGCAACTATTGGTTGTAACAAAGCACAGATCAACTGGGCATTTACTGGAGACAACAACAGTATGTATTTCCGTGGCCAAGGCGACAGTTTGACTAGCCAAGTTAATGTAGCTGGTAACGGCAACGCTTTCAACATTGCTATGTCTGGTAACAATCACACTAACATCATAGATATCAGCGGTAACAACAACTCTGTTAACCTAAACCAAAATTCTACAGGCGCTAGTGGCAGTAGCTTTGTTCTTACTCAACAGGGAACTGGTGTAACATACAATGTTGCACAAAGTGGTACAGTTGACAATGTAATCAGAATTAACAGTGTTGCCAACGGTGGCAGCTTCAACATCCTACAACGCAACTAAGGAGTTGCCGTGAAATGGATCGCAACGCTTTTGTTGTTAATCTCGACAGCGTCTTTTGCGGACATAGGATCTGTTGTTGATGTAACAGGAACGGCCATCATCAAGCGTGGTGGTCAAACTATCACTGTAGCTAAAAATACCCCGGTTGAAATGAACGATCGGGTTGAAACTAAAAATGGTGTTGTCAATATCAAATTTAAAGACGACACCACAGTCAAAGTAACAGAGTCCAGTGCATTGGTCATTGATGATTTTGTCTACGATCCAAAAAGTGGTGCAGGTAAACTAGGCATGAAAGCCGCGGCTGGAACAGTTCGTTATGTTTCAGGTAATATCGCACACAACAATCCCAACTCAGTAAACATTAAAACTCCTACAGCGGCCATTGCTGTTCGTGGTACTGACTTTGTTATGAGTGTCGACGAAACAGGTAAGAGTGCCGTTATCCTTATGCCCACCTGCGAAATAGAACACAATGTTAACCTCAAAGGATTAACCTGTGGTAGTGGTGCCATTGATGTTGATAGCGGATCTGGAATTGTTAAAATGAATAAGCCATATCAGGCCACAGTAGTTGAGATGGCCGGTGCCGCTCCGCTACCTCCAATCATTGTTGAACTCGGCGGAGCTCCTATTGGTAATAACTTAATGTTGAGCCCGTTAAAAACTGCCAGCGGGTTAACAATTCAACAAGCGGCCCGTGCTGCCGCAGAAAAAACAGGCGATGCCAAAAAGACTACCGGTAAAGATGACGATAAGAAAACTGCTGATAACACTCCTACCTTAGTCGAACAGGTTGCTGTTAACAGTGGTAATGTTGGTCCAAACGGTAAATCTAATAACCAACCTGACAATACTCCACCTATTATACAGGCTGTTACTACAGACAGTTTAAAAGCAGAAGGTATTACAGTTAAAGATGCTAGCACAGGTGATGCCAATGTGTATGAAATATATAAAGATGCTAGTAAGACTCAACAGATAGGGTGGGGCTACGAAAGTTTGAGCGCCAGTGGTCATAACTATGCCAATGTAGTGTTGTCCAATGATACTAAAGTTCTAGTGGTGGTTACACAGGATCGATTAACTGATGCTTATAATTTTGGTCCCAACGGCAAGAATACTGGTAGTATAGTAATCAGTCAAACTTGGAAATAAGATGAAAAAGTTTCTAGCTTTTATTTTTACTCTAATGATGTGCTTGTCTGCACAGGCTAGTCTATTTGACGGAAAGTACAGCTCTGCACAGGTCTTTGATGTACAGCGTAGTGGCTGTTATAGCCCCGGCGGTCCTTGTAGTGTTAGCAATATGATTACACCATTCATTGCCCCCTACACCAATTGGACTCACGTCAACTTTGCCGCAAACGATTATGTACAGTTCTATGATACAGGTGCGGCATCTAACAACATTGGTATGAAACAATATGCCGCTGATGGTACATACAAGGGCACAATTTCTAACAGTGGCTATGTGTTGGCCATTGGTACCGGCATTGTGTACATTGGCGTTCCTAGTGTAGGTGGCGGTACTGGATATTTTATCAGTAATGGACAAGGTTTTGCACAAGGTTCAGCAACTACATTTACAGTGCAATATGCTAACCCAACTATGTCACAGTTGGCCAATTATTCAGCAACCACTACTCCGCTGGCTGCTGGGCAGTCTGCTCCTCCACCTTCGTCTGCATCCACGGCTCCTGCCGCACCAGTAGACAACTCAACATCACCGGGTACTATGCCTGGGGGCTTTATCGGCCGTGTACTAAACAATACACCAAATACATGGCAAACATATTCATTTACATTTACTCCGACTCAATCGGGCTCAAACTATGTTATGTTGGCCTTTAGACAAGATCCTGCTTATTGGAGTGTAGACAATATTGTAGTTAATGCTAACGGTTCAAACGTCAATTTATTAACCAATGGTGATTTATCTAATGGTGGTACTATTACAGCACAAACCAATAATGGTCCAACAAGTGTTAATACTCCTACCAGTTGGGGTGTAGCTTACCAAGCAGGTATATATCCGGGCGCCGCAGGTACTTGGATGAACGGCTTATGGTTTGACGGTGCTGTAGGCAGTTTTGATTCTATCTATCAGGCCATAAATGTAACAGCAGGTACAACCTATACTATATCCTTTTCAGTATCAGGAAATCAAACATCTGACACTAGTCTTAGCGGTGCAGTACAGTTAGGTGTTTATGCAGGCCCTTGTGGGAACCTTTCACTATCCCCTGATCAATGTACACTACCTAGCACATCAGGATATACCACACTATCTACTCCACAACAAGGCGCCAGTGCAGGGAATTCAGCGCCTACTGTTACAGGTACTAACACAACCAATCAAACCAGTTCTAGTAGCTCTAGTTCAACTACCCAACTAACTGAACAGTTTAACACAGCGGTAGTTACTGGGTCTAATTGGAATTACAACAATTATACTTTTGGTTTTAGCGGTTCAGTAACCGAGACTACAGTTACTACAGTTACTACTCCAGTGACCACAACCTACTGGAGCGATGGCACTACAACGACAACAAACGGCACTCCTACAACTAGTCAAACTGTAACATACACATATAACATAACTCCTAATCAGTCAGTTAGTCCTGCTGATCTAAATCCCTATCGTGGTACTGTAAAAAATGCAGTATATATTGATCAAACTATTGGTAGTGCTAACAATACTATCACAGCGGCACAGAAAGGCCAAGGCAACTTAATTGAAATGCAGATAACTGGTACATCAAATCAAGTTGCTGCCACTCAAGGCTACACATTGAATTCTCTAAATGTTCCTGTTGAAGCAATGATGACCAGCACTAATAATTTTAGTCAAACTGTTGTTACTGGAAATAGCAATACAGTAATAACTCAGCAGAATGGAAATAGCAATAGTTCTTTGTTAAATGTAGTTGGTAATTACAATACCGCTACTGCTAATCAATCAGGTAATAATAATCAAAGTTATGTTACAGTAACAGGCAACAATAATACCACTAGCATCAGTCAACAGGGCAATAACAACTTGTCTGCTACCAACTCACAAGGTAATGGAAATAATGCCATAGTTACACAAACTGGTAACGGAAATGGTGCATTATTAAGTTTGACAAATGCCGGCGGACCTGTTACAGTTAATCTGTTACAGCAGGCAGTGACACAAGGGCAGACTTTTGTAGTTCAACAAACCTGTACCAACGGTGCAGGATGCAGTGTATCAGTACAGCAAAATAGGTAATTATGAAATATCTTATAGCAGTTATATTAGCTATGCTATCATTAACTGCTCATGCAGATCCTTTCGAAGGATGGACCAAAGAAGAAAAAGAATGGTTTGCACTCAGCGAAGCTGTACAGATTATTGATTATCAAACTACTCGAGACCTACTGTATGCTCAAAAAGAAAAAGGCTATTACGAATTAAATCCCATCGTAGGACGAAATCCGAGTCCTAGTAAACTAATGGCATTTGAAGTTGGCACACTAATAGGTAATTACTTTTTTACAGATTGGCTAGATCACAACAGTAGAATGACTTGGTTAAAATGGCATGTGGGCATTGAACTAATAGTAATACAACATAACATCAGCATTGGCGCAAGGATACAATTTTAATGAAACCAAAAACCTACAGAACAATTTTTATCTCAGATGTACACTTAGGTACTAAGGATTGTAAGGCCGAAGAATTAAACAATTTCCTCAAACACAATTCATGTGAGACACTTTATCTTGTAGGGGACATTATCGATGCATGGAAGATTCAACAGAACAAATTACGCTGGAAGCAAAGCCATACTAATGTTGTTCGTCGGGTACTAGGTCATGCTAAACGCGGCACCCGTGTAGTCTATGTTGCCGGAAATCATGATGAGTTCCTCCGTCCAATGATACCCTACGGTGTTAGTTTTGGACAAGTAGAAATCTGTAATCAAATAGAACACATAGGTGCAGATGGTAAACATTATCTGGTTACTCACGGTGACCTATTTGATGGCATCACTAGACTAGCACCTTGGTTAAGTTTTTTAGGAGATAAAGCATATGATTTCATCCTTGGGGTCAATAGTCGTTTTAATTGGATACGCCATCGTCTTGGTTTTGGCTACTGGAGCCTTAGCAAGTATCTTAAACACCGCGTTAAAAAAGCCATAGACTTTATGTTTAAATTCGAGTACACTATTGCTAACTATTGTAAAAAGCGTGGATATGATGGTGTAATCTGTGGGCATATACATCATGCTGAAATAAAAGAAATTGACGGTGTTACCTATATGAATGATGGAGATTGGGTTGAGTCTATGACGGCTTTAGTAGAGCATCACAATGGCCGTTGGGAAATTGTGACTTGGACTAAATCTTCAGATAGTATACAATAAATCAACAACAATGTAAGTCTGAACTAGAATCTGTTAAATATACAGTTAATAACTCCACCTGTAAATTAGAAGGAAAGTGTATAATGTCAGTCTTAATAATCACCAAACAAGATAGAAACGAATATGAAACAAGTCGTTTAATAGAAAGTTTTGGTAAAAAGGATATAGAAATCCGTGTGTGCCACCCGGATGATTTTGATATTGTAGTTGACAAAGATATTCGCAAGGGCATAAAATATAAGGGAGAGGCAATAGAACTTCCCCAATTGGTATTGGTTAGACTAGGTGCAGGTATATTGCCATTCCAGCTAGCAGTACTAAGACACTTTGAACAAGCAGGTATTCCGGTGATCAATCCCAGTGCAGGTATTGAACTAGTTAAGGATAAGTTACGCACCAGTCAGATACTGAGTCGAAAAGGTATTGCTATTCCCAACACCATGATGGTACGCTTTCCTGTAGACGAAAAACTGATTAACGAAAACATAGGATATCCTTGTGTAGTCAAAGTTGTCACAGGTAGCTACGGTGAAGGGGTTTATCTTTGCGAAAAGAAAAAAGATTATAAAAAGCTAGTGGAATTTGTTGAGAGCTTAGGTAATAAGAAAACATTACTGGTACAGGAATATCTAGGAGAGCGTCCTGGGGAGGATCTTCGTGTATTGGTCGTAGGCGGTAAGGTAATTGGTGCAATGAAGCGTACAGGACCAGAAGGTGATTTCCGTGCTAATATCACTGGTGGAGGTACTGGAGAAAGTTTTGAAGTTACTCCCGAAATTGATTTTATTGCTCGAGAAACTGCCCGCATACTAGGACTTGATATTGCGGGTATAGATCTGTTATTTGACCCAAGAGGATTCCGTGTATGCGAGGCCAACAGCAATCCAGGGTTCAGTGGTTTTGAAAAGTACTGCCAAATTGATGTTGCTGATGTACTTACAGAATATGTAAAATTTAAAATACAGTGAAACCTGCATTAGCTATCTTTTTAAACCACCCAGAATGTTCGGCACATTGCTGTGTTGGAATGTATGAAGCTCTGCATCCACATTATCAAGTTAAATTTTTTAATCGAGATCAGTTAACGGCCAAATATCTTAAAAAGTTTGATGTTGTTGCTTTTCCTGGGGGTATTGGAGACAGTGATACATTTGATACACTGGTAAGACCTCGAGCAGAAATAGTCAAAGAATATCTAAACAACGGTGGAAGATATCTTGGTATCTGTATGGGAGCTTATTGGGCAGGGCATCACTACTTTGACATCTTAGATGGCATACGAGCAGAACAATATATTAAGAGACCAGGTGCCGATGTTCGCCGTAGCTTTGGAACTGTATCTAATATAACTTGGAATGGTCAGCAAGAGAATATGTACTTCTATGATGGGTGTAGCCTATTAGGTGAAACTGAAAAAAGCGATGTCATTGCTAGATATCCCAATGGTGATGCAATGGCATTAATGCAGGATCGAATTGGAATTATAGGTTGCCATCCCGAAGCATTGCCATCGTGGTATGATAAAAAACATTTAAAACCGCATTGGCATGAAGGTAGACATCATGTATTGTTGTTGAATTTTGTAAATGAGTTAATGAAACGATGAAATATTTTATAATCTCAATGTATGCCCTATGGATAGGTCTTAGCATATTTCTAGCGATAAAAGAAACATATTATGAAAACGATTCTTATCATCACTGATAATTTACCGGAGCAAATAAATGGGGTGGTCACGACCTACAAGAATATTGAGGCATGTGCGCTTTTGGATGATTATAAGTTTGTGGTGTTGCATCCCGGGTGGTTCCGCTACATTGATTGCCCTAAGTATAACGAAGTCAAACTTGCCTATCCGCGCAACATGGGCAAGAAGATTGCGGAGATCAATCCGGATTATATCCATATCGCCACGGAGGGTCCTTTGGGTTTGTGGGCTAGAGCATATCTTTCATTGGTTGATATTCCTCACAATACCGCTTATCACACTAAGTTTCCTGAAGGGCTCAGAAAGTTATTTGGAATTCCTGAGTCACTTACCTGGAGATTTGTACGCTGGTTTCATAAGCATAGTGGCAAAGTTCTAACAACAACTGACAGCATGGTCGCCGAATTAAAAGTACACGGCTTTGGTGGTGAAGTAATATCTTGGACTCGAGGAGTTGACCGTACTATATTCACACCTACTCTTAGAGAAAATGTTCCAGCACGATATCTCTTATGTGTTAGCCGTGTTAGTAAAGAAAAAAATCTTGAAAAGTTTTTTGAATTAGACTATCCCGGTTATTTAAAGATCATGGTGGGTGATGGTCCTATGCTAGAAACCTATAAGAAGCGGTATCCTGATGTACATTTTACAGGATTTAAAACAGGAGTAGACCTAGCCAAGTATTACGCCAATGCCGAAGTGTTTGTATTCCCTAGTCAATGGG
>Ga0007815_1000580_pt1 | contig 11592 bp, 11 predicted proteins | sample CryBogCBE02Aug09_FD_71212 | JGI IMG/M metagenome (GOLD analysis project Ga0007815, IMG submission 71212) | Freshwater microbial communities from Crystal Bog, Wisconsin, USA - CBE02Aug09 | ecosystem: Environmental > Aquatic > Freshwater > Lake | place: Crystal Bog, Wisconsin, USA | collected...
TGAAGTAAATATTCTGGCAGAAGTCACCGTGTGTAATTTCTCAACCTGAATTATGCTTTCGTGGCAGTAGAAAATTTTATTAGGTAGAGCAGCCAGTAACTCCTTTAGTGAAGGTGTGGTGTCAAACGGGGCAATGACTCCAATTTCTGGTTTATCTTTCAAAGATTTTAAGGCTTTAGGTAAATTTTCCGTAAATTGATGGTAGAAGTAGTTTGATTTTGGAAGAAATGTCCAATCACCTGGTAATTTCAATTCCACTCTACTCATGTTTTTGAGCGAATCTGTCAGTCCGCCCGCATAAAGTAATTGTTGCCAATGAGGGAGAACGTCATCCAAAATGAATCCATCTTCAAACCAAACACTGCCGTCTCGAAGCGACACTATGCCTTCACGCAGAATTATTTTGTAAACGGGCCCTTTTACTGCGGAAATAGTTATCCTGCGATTTTCCTGCACTTTAACTTCTAGGTCTTTCAATACACGGGGTCGCGAGTAAATTTCATGTGCAATGATTTTTGTTTTCAGTAGCGGTATGTGCGCCAACTGAATCCCATTTCCAGCGAGTCGATCTGAAACGTTACTACCGGACATTAGTCTTTCAATACCTCGCATTACCCCAGACCGCCATCGACTCCTCCAAAATTTAATCTGAATACCCCGTCTAAGCTTTCGATTGCGAATGTAAGAGACTAATTCTTGGTTTTTCACGACATAACCTTCCTCATGGGTTCCAAAATAGCCTACTCATCTTTTCTTTCGGTAAGATTTCGTCACCCGAGAGGAAGTTCTTGTGAAAATTGGCATACTGCCTGCTTCTGGAAAGGCGAATAGGGTCCGTGGATTGCCCAAGTTCGCCTTGCCAGTGTCTGATGAGCTTTCGTTACTCGAATGGCATTTCAATCTTTTGAGTTCCTGCGTTGATGAAATTCGGATAGTTACACGGGAGCAATGGGCGCCTGTAATTAATGCAATGACTTTAGGTGGATGTGAAATATTGCTAAAGGAGCCATCTTCGATGTCAGATGCTGTAAATTTCGCGGTTTACAACGAAGGTGACTCGCACGTCGTCGGGATGCCCGATACATACATACAAGAATCCACCGAGAGTCATTACACGTGGCTTTGTCAACAGACGAATAATCTTTCGTTGGCTTTATGGGAATGTCCTCCGGGTCTTCGTGGAAAAGTAGGTCAAGTTCTACTGAATAGTAATTCGACGGTGTCCGAAGTTAGGGATAAAGATCCACAATGTTCGTACCCACTAATGTGGGGGGCATTTGCTTTCAGCAATTTCAAATTGAATCCACATTTAACCTCTCCAAGCTATGATTTTATTGAACAGATTTCGCTTAATGGGTCTGTCATTGGAAGAAAGTTTGAAGGCGAATACTATGACCTCGGTACGTTTCACAGCCTAAAAAAATTTTACTCAACTGTCACTTGATGAATTTTGGAGAAATAAATTGAGCCGATGGAATCAAGCTAGTGTCTATTTGACCAGAATTTTGTTGTGGTTGTTAAGGAACCTTAGAAACTCTTCAGTGAAGTACAAGACCTCGAATACCAGGCATACTTTAGACCTAAAATTTGGCCTTTCGGATTTAAGTATTTCCATTGCCACCTTTGAAGATCGATTTTTTGCGCATGCGCTTCCCCTCATCGAACAAATTCGAAGAGAATGTGATGTTCCTATTGTGCTTGTAATAAATGGAAATTTGGACCGTGCAATCAATCCTATTTTGCTTTCGAATTTTATATCTGCCGCGGTTAAATTTGGAAACGTTTTTCCCGTAACTTTTCACACATTTCACGGTTGCGCAAAACTTTGGAATACAGGAATTTTGCACGGGGACCGTGAAATCACTTTAGTGCTTAATGATGATATCGGGATTATTCCCGGAGAGCTTTTCTCTCATTTGGTTCAAATAGTGAATTTAACCGAACAATCGGGATTAATTAAGATAAACGAGAGCTGGAGTCATTTCGCCATCTCAAAGCAATTAATCAATAAACTCGGGTGGTTCGATGAAAGGTTCTTGGGCATAGGGGAAGAGGATGGTGATTATCAATTGAGATTTCATGAATTTTTTGGAAGTCATGTACGCAGCGAAAGAGTGATGTCATTTGTCAACTTAGTTGACCCATCCCGGGATTCATCGGTAGCAAGAGGAGTTGGCAAATATTCGTTATTTAACAGATCCCTCGTGTCACACCCAAAATTCAAACGGTTAACCGTGGAAGGAGCAAGACAGATTTATCCCTACTGGCGGTGGAGACAAGACAATTTGATTCAGCTTCGGGAGTCAAACCCGCAGTTACTTGATGAGGTTTTCGAAAGAGTAATTGGATGAAAACAATTATTCTCGCTGGGGGACGTGGATCCAGAATCTCTGAAGAAACCGATGACAAGCCGAAGCCAATGGTAATGCTAAACGGTCGACCTATTATCTGGCACTTGATGAAAATTTATGCCTCCCAAGGGTTTGATGACTTTTTAATCGCCACGGGATATAAGGGTGACGTGATTCATGACTGGGTATCAAACGATTTGAAAGAAAATTGGTCCGTTACGGCAATCGATACCGGATTAGATACTATGACCGCGGGAAGAATCGCTAAGTGCATGGATTTGATTCCTGGGGAACGCGTGATGGTTTCATATGGAGATGGCTTAGGTAATATTAATATCCCAAATTTGGTGAAATTTCATGATAGTCACAGCATGTTAGCAACCGTTACAGCCGTCCGACCTCCTGCGAGATTTGGTGTTTTAGAATCAGAAAATGGGGTGGTGACTCACTTCGGAGAGAAGGTTCAAGCTGATGCAGGTTGGATTAATGGTGGTTTTTTCGTAATTGAAAGTGATGTGCGGAAATACCTTCTAGATGAACTTGATCCGTTTGAATCAACAGCTTTGCCTGATTTGGTAAAGGAGAAGCAACTCGGCGTCTACCATCACCATGGTTTTTGGAAGCCGATGGATACCTTGAGAGAAAAGCTGGAATTAGACGAAATGTCCCGAAAGGCTACCCCTCCTTGGTTTCATATTGTTTGACTCCTAATTTTTTCCACATAATATTTCGGACAGAACATTTAAGAGGATTCATTTTTGCTGGGAACAACTTTGCAATTCGCAGGTAGACATCTTTATTTCTCTTTAAAAGAATCTCCATTTTTTCATCCAGGAGCTCATATCTTTCCCATAAATCGAAAGCAGATGTTAGTAATTTGGCATAAATTGCCGATTTGGCGAGCATTTTCATCCTCTGTTGATTAATCTCTGAGGGATAGTCAAGAAGCATTTGAATTCGAGTGATTACGAAATCAGCCAATAGCCCGCCCGCGGCCACCTCACTAAAAACTGAATTTCCTCCGTGAACATTATAGTTCATCACAAATTCACGCCCTTGAAACACCACGTCACCCTCTCGGGCCACGAGCATCGAAAGGCCCAAATCTGCAGCCAATTGAAAATTTTCATCAAGCTCTACAAATTTTTTCAGTATATTTGTTCTAATTATCATCGCGCTCGCCGGAAAGAGGGTGCCTAGGTCGAACAGGTAGCCAAACAAGTCTCCTCTTAAATGGGGCTCAGAATAGAGTAATTTGGAATTGGAAAGTCGCATATTGTAACCATCATTGATGATCTCAGCGCCGCTAGGACCGACAATTTTTGACCGACCTGTTATTAGAACTACATTTTTTTGGTTCTTGTACTCCTGAAACAAGTAACCCAGAGGTGGGAGCAATTCATCATCATCGTGCGTTATTAAGCACCACTCTGCGTCACATTCTTGAACTATTGCGCGGAAATGCGAATTCCAACTTAGTGCTGGAGATCTCAAGATGTATTTGGTGGCTTCAAAATTCTGCTTCAAAGCTTGTTCTGTGAATTCAGGGTTATCAGATATGACCAATTCGGTATTATCGCCAAAATTCACTGCGAGAGCTGCCGAAACAGCTCTTTCGATTTCGAGTGGTCTATTTCGGGACATAATCACAATTTGGAGAGTCTTCTTTAACAATTTAATCCTTTTTTTGAAATAATTCTATGAAAATCCCATCAAAGCTCTTAACAAACGCTACCTTTGCTCCAGAATTTGGGCCTATTGGAACCGTTGTCGACCCTTCTCCAATCAACTCGCTGAATTTGCTGACAAGGACTTTTTCGAGTATCGAATTTATGTCCTTTACATACAAACAGATATGCATTGCGCCTACTTGGCTTAACAAAGTTACCTGTTTGGCTAAATCGCGCGCGGGCAAACTCCAATCCAAAAGCTCTATAAACGTGTTATTTCCGGCATCAATCATTACAATCTCACAAGTAGCACCTTCAACACCAATTAATCTTCCAATGTACTCATGATCAACCTTGCGGCGCGATTGCACATTTAATCCGAATTCCTCCACTAATACTTTTATGGCGATTTCAATATTTGAAACAGAAATTCCGAAATGAAAAAACTCAGTGGTCACGTTATACAGTCCGGCCTAATACTTGCCATCTTTCTTCCAACATCGAAATTCTCTTGTTGTCCTCATTCATAATTTCACCATAATATTCTTTCTTGTTTAATAACCAAAGTAATTCGAAATGCACGGCATCTAGTAGACCTTCTTCAAGACTTTGCAAATCTAGGCTTTGAGACGAAAAGACAACTTTTCTAGTTTCGAATCGACTTAAATGAACCTCTTTTACTTTTTTCAGAAGGCTCAGCGATGCCGGTGAGACACCACCCCCAACCACTAAGTCATTTGACGTGAGTTTAACTTTGTTTGCTATTTCCAATATTTTAGTAAGGGTATCCTCCGAATCAACGCTTTTGCGCTCCAGTCCTTGTGAACCCACGAAGTCTACGCGGCCAAAAACAAATCCATCCAAACCCTGTGGCGAATTAGATATTTTCAAGATTTCATCAAAGTTATTGTGCGCAGTAAGCGTTTCAATATTGATTAAAAATTTCATATCTTTGCGAGACTCCTCAGCGAAGACCAAGTTCTTTGCCGCGATGAATTTCGAAGCAGCGTATGGTGTCTCGACCATCGGGGCAACTATGTACTGAACGCCGATCTGCTTGGTTTCGAGCAAATCCCGTATTGCTTCACAACCACCAATTTTTAACGTTACATCCAATTCTGCTTTTCTTGCAACATCCACCAATCGCAAGAGTTCATCAATTCTAGTTCCCTCGGCTTCGAACTCGGCTTTTACGGATACGACTCCATACTTCTCTTTACCTTTGCGTAAAATGTCAACCATATTTTTCTCTAATTGGTTCATGGTTCCCTCTCCAGTCCCTTTTCTAATAAGTATTTGAATGCCACTTCTTGTATATCTTCGGCAATTTCTGGGAACATTATATGCAGGGGGTTAGACACCATTGCGCCATCGGTTCGCAACTTTGAATTAATCTTTGGGATGTACTCCTGTTTGGGCGACACGAAAACTTCGACAATCATTGGCTTGGGCTCTCGCAAATTCGCCAAAAGGGTTGCATAAAGCGTTGAAGAGTCGTACCTAAAATAATCTAAATCAAATGCCGAAGCCAATTTCTCATAGTTTGGAAAGAATAGTCCCGTGGCTGAATCACAGCCGACGTAATTCCCTTGGAAATATTTTTGCTGAGTAGCCCGAATTGATGCATAACCATCATTATTAAAAATGATTACCTTTACTGGAATTTGTTGGGCTCGAATTACTCCCAATTCTTGAAAATTCTGGGAAAATCCACCATCGCCCTCAAATAACCAAGTATTTTCAAAATTTGACATCGCCATCCCTACGGATCCGGCCAGGCCTACTCCCATGCTTCCTAAACCTTTGCTAGACACGAAGATTTGATGCTCTTGAATTTCAAAAGTTTGCATGACGCTTGTATAGGTTCCTCCACTGGAGCAGGAAATAATGTTTCGCACACCGGCAGAGTCCTTGGACAAGGTGTTTATCAACTCGAAGGGATTGATGCTCCCATCTTTGCTGTACGTGGACTCTTCAACGAGGGGGAACTGACTCTGTAAGTAATTTTTGAATCGAATCCATTCGGCGTTTTCTTGATTTTTGGTACGATTCGCAATCATTGCGTTTAACAAAGGAAAAAAGTTCTGCTCTAAATTGCAGAAGAAGTTAATAATTCTATCAGGATACTTCTTCCCAAAATTACATTCTTCAATATTGATATTTATAATCTTTGCTAAAGGTGCGAATTGTGCGTCATTAAATCCCGTTTGCTGCAAACCTAAACTCGAACCGAAAGAAATGAGTAGATCGCACTGCTGGAGCAAAATATTAGCCCATCTTTGTCCGAAGGTATTAGGTCTTCCAGCATAAAAAATATTGGTGCTCGGAATTCTATCCATTCCTCCCCAGGTCGTTGCAGTTGGTATCCCAAGTTGCTCGATTAAATAACTAATTGACTCGGAACTATGACTAGGGACGCCGGCACCCAAAAGAAGGAGAGGCCGTTTTGATTGATTCAATAAATTTATAAGATTTGCAATATCGTTTTGTTTCACGGTTTGAATTTCTTCTGTTGCTCGGGATTCGTCTTGCAATTCTAGAATTTCGTCGGCAGTCAAGGTTATGCCTTGAACATCAAGGCATATTTCTAAATACACAGGACCTTTGTGTCCGACGGATGATTTTCTAATTGAATTAAGAAATTCACTTCTTGATAAAGTTTTCTTTAGAAGCCGTGACTCTTTTGTGATGCTACTCATTAACGTTACTCCATCGACTTCTTGGATGCCGACCTGTCGGTCTCCGGTTGACTTGAGATCAGTGCTTTTCACTTGACCACCTATTAGCAAAAGATCTCTTCCATCTATGTAAGCGCTGGCGATACCGCTGACAGTATTGGTAATACCAGGTCCAACAGTGACCAGCGCTAAAGCTCGCTTTCCGCCCTTAAGTGACGTTAGATTGAAGCTTTCGGCCGCGATGACCGCCGACACCTCATGCATGACTGGAATCATCTTGAATTTTTTCGAGAATGATTCAATGATGTGCATAATGTTGCCGCCAGCAACAAAAAATACATCTGTGTAGCCTTCGTCCAAGAGCCATTGTGCGATTAAATCGGAGTATTTCAAGACTGTCGCCTCACTTCAGATAATGCGCTCGATAAAGCTCGAAAAACTAATGCTTCTGATTCAGAGCTTCTTGGGAGAAAATGGAGTTTTAATCCGCTGCTCCCCGGAACAACGAAGCAATACTGACTTGAAGTGTTCTTTTTATCTTGGCTCAAACGAATCTGAAATTGCTTGAAATCTATCGTGCCTAGGAGTTTCTGGATCTCCTTTGTGTACGGCTGCAAACTATTACGAAGAAATGTACGTAGGTCGTTGAAATCGCTATTTTCTTCGTCCATCACTAGGTGTCCGCTAGTTAACATTCCTAGGCCAACAGCTATTCCATGGGGCAACTTGTACTCCGTGAGACTTTCGATTATGTGCCCAAATGTATGTCCGAAGTTCAATTTCTTTCGATCATTACTATCGAATTCATCATTTTCGATTATTTCCTTTTTGGCGTGAAGCGACATATTAATAAACGTCTGCCAATCTACTTCTTGTGATTGGGAGGTTAATTTCTCAGCGATGTCAAGGCATTCGCGAAAAGAATTGCTTCCTGATGCATAAAGAATCTTAATTCCTTCGATAATTCCACAGAGTATGTCCTTGTCCTTGAGTGTTTTAAGAAATTTTACGTCTATATAAATGTTTGTGGGAGGATAAAAATTTCCAACCAGATTTTTCTTTTCTCGGATATTTATTGAGCTTTTCCCCCCAATCGCACTATCTGCCATTGCCTGAAGGGTGGTCGGCACAAAAATCCAATTTATTCCGCGCATATACAGACTTGCTGCGAGAGTTCCAATATCTTGGGTAACTCCACCACCAATGACCACCAGGGTTGAGTCTTTACTCAACCCGATGTCTGCCATTTTTTCGATTAACTTCTCTACAGTAGAAATATTTTTGATATTTTCATTCGCATCTAAAATCATTTGTGCTGAAGAGTTGGCTTCGAAATTGCAAATTTTGAACACTGTTTTATCAATTAAATAAAAATGGCCCGGTTTCTGAAAATCAATATCAAAATTTTGTAGACCGAATTGAATCTGGTAATTTCTAATGGCACTTTTTATTGTAACTGCATTTATTTTCTGCATCCTAATGTGAATCCAACAGAAGTCCGCCAGTTACGTCCAAAACTATACCAGTTACATATGAGGAATCGTCGCTCAATAGGTAGAGTGCCGCTCTTGCAATCTCGATCTCTTCTGCGAGTCGCTTCATTGGCACTAATTCGGCGAAAGAATTAATTTGTTGTTGATTCAATCCATGAGTCATTAACTCGTTATTCACAAACCCTGGGGCTAAACAGTTGAATCGAATTCCAAGTTCGGCATTTAATCGAGCAAAATTCTTCGTCATTGCAACAATTCCGCCTTTAGATGCAGCATAAGAACTTATCGGAGAAAATCCACCAGTTTTCCATGCCTGAGAAACTACATTAACGATTGATCCGCCTAATTTTTTTTCCACAAGGTATCGGGTTAAATATTTATTCCACAAGTGAGTCCCCATCAAATTTACTTGGATTTGATTCGACCAACCCTCTTCATCCTCGACTGGCCAAGTTGAATCCCTTAAGAAAACACCTGCCGAGTGCATGTAACTAATGGAAGAGTCGCCGAATTCAGTATCAAGAAACTCTAGGAATTGACGGATACCTGTTTTATCGCTCACGTCAGATATTTGGAAAGTTCTTATATTTTCATAACGAGCGGTCAGATTTTCAAGCGCCTCGAAATTTCGACCGATAGCAATAACTGCTTCACCAGTCGATGCGCACAACTTCGCTGTTTCCAGACCAATCCCCGATGTCGCACCGTTTATGATGTACATTTTCTCCCATTCCGTTGACCAATCCTAACCTATTGCGTGAGGCAGGCTACGTATTGGATAAGTCCATAAATCAAATGCAGCTGGATGCGCTTGAGTTCATTTCCTTCCATGGCGCGGATTTAGATATCGATTGGTTGCGCGGACCCTTTTTGATCACGGGGTCTTCAGGAATGCTGGGGTACTACCTGACGTCGATAATAGAAAGTGTTGCAGCGCGGGCCGGCGTTGAGACTAAAATTTATGCGGTGTCTTCGAGAGTTTCTAAACTTGGTTTAGCCATGTATGGGTTTACCAAATTCACCACTTTCCTAGACTATGACGATCTTAAGAACAATTTTAGTCAAATCAATTTCAAAACCGTAATTCACTCAGCGAGTCCTGCTTCCCTTGTTGACGTTGTCAACGGAATTGAAGAGCTCGTAGATAAAAATATTGATCTAACTCTCCGCTTACTGAAAAGATGCAAGAATTCCCATGCAATGATGTACCTGTTTTCTTCGGGAGAGGTCTATGGGCCGAACACTCAATATCCGACACGCGAAAACGATTTCAGCGCAATTAATCCGCTCGATTTGCATTCTCTTTACCCAGAGGCTAAAAAGTTTTCAGAATCACTCGCTTATGGATTTAGTGAACATGTAAATACTAACGTTTTAAGAATTTATCACACATTTGGACCAGGCATAAGGCTGGAAGACACGCGAATATTTGCTCAGGTGGTAAAGTCAATTATCAACAACCAGCCATTCGTACTTAATTCAGATGGGTTAGCTACAAGAAATTTTTTGTACTCGTTAGACTTATTCAACGCTATTTACTTGCTCCGAAATACCAAACAGACAGATGCGTATAACGTGGCCGGAAGCAAGGAATATTCCATTCGAGATTTTCTAGCCGTCGTAAAAGACACTTTTGAGGAATTTCAAGTGGTTGAGTCAGATGGTCAACCCCGCCTCGCGTTGCAATCAATTGTCCAAAGAGGATCGGCTGACACGACTAAGTTAGCTAATTTGGGTTGGCGACAAAACATAAACGTCCCCGATGCATTAATCAGAACCGTAAAATGGAGAACTGATACAAATAATGGAGGGAAAAAATATGTTTGAAAATAGGGAAGAGTACAAATACATTTTAGATAGGTTGGCCGACGCCGACCATACATTTATAGAACTGCTTCAACGTCTTCTAAAAGGCGGGAACGAAAGAAAAATTGGCTTGGATGGTGAGGGACTCGTTATTAGTCTAAAAAATCCTCCCGTGGCTTTTTATTGGGATCCAAAGGATCCTCGCACCGCAGCTTCTTGTTTAGCCGCGGATGGCTTCTACGAAAGATTAGAAACGAGCATTTTAAGTTATTTTGCAGCACGCTCGAAAATTATATTCGACGTGGGTGCAAATGTTGGCTATTACGCCGTAGTGCTCGGTAAGTGTGTTCCGAGTCAAGATTCTCGGCTGTATGCCTTTGAGCCAATTGCCTCCACTTACCATATGCTCTGCAAAAATCTTGACTTAAACAATCTTAAAACAGCCGTCATTCCCGTTCAGCTTGGTTTGTCGGCCAAAGATGAAATTTTGGAAATTAATATTCCACTCAAATCCGGCTCCTCCGCAGCGTCACTTAGAAACCTACATCCGGAGGAAAAGTCTAGAGTTGAAAAAATTAGTTTGACTTCTTTAGACAATTTCATATCGAGTAATTTTATCCCCGGGCTAGATCTATTGAAGATTGACGTTGAAGGGGCTGAGAAGTTCACGATCCAGGGTGGATGGGATTCAATTAATAAATTTCGCCCTGTTATTTTTGCAGAATTGCTGAGAAAGTGGTCTCGCGCATTTGATTATCACCCAGACGAAGTTAGACGCATGCTTGTAGAGCTAAATTATGTTTGTGTCGGGGTCTCACCTGCTCTTAATATTATTGACAGCATTGACGAGAATACACAAGAGACCAATTTTTTATTTATACAAAACGAAAATCTTGGATTTTTATCGGCGCTTAAGAAGATCGTTAATCAATAACTATACTCGATCCATTCATAGCGAATACTATTTGTTGAATTCCAGGCTCTAAAACGGCCGTCTTTTTCAGGTCAATTTGATTCTCGCGCAAAGCGTTCATAATCTGAGTTAAGAAAATTGATTTTTTCCCAACTTTTTCGTCTATGACAATTTCAGAAATCGCTGAAGCAGCTTGCCCATCCTCGCTCGGATGATGCCCGTCCTGCCATTCGATAAAGAATGGGAGTTCCGGATCGGTTAGGAGCTCTCTTACGCCAATCTGTTTCCATTTTAAATCTGTTCCGTCTGGGCGACGACGATGGCCATTAATTGCTTGACGTCCAATTGCCGATTCGATTGGTGCAATGTCTTCTACTGCAAAAACCCAGGTTAACCACCCTCCACCTTCAGCTGCTTTTTTCGAGACAGCTTGGCCAAACGCTGTTTGCTCTGCGGCTGGATGATCAAGTGCGCAAACGACTTCAATGTATTGACCATTAAGTAGCGGTGCCGTGAAATTGCGAGTGCCAAATCGGGGGTGGATTCCCCCATCGACGAATGCTGTACCAATCTGAGAACCGATTCGTTGGACAGTGTCAGAAATTTGCTCGTGTGAGGCTACGTATGAGACGTGGTCTAGGCGCATGGGGAAATAATGCCGTATTCCAAGGAGTGCTTCTT
>Ga0007815_1000586_pt1 | contig 11504 bp, 12 predicted proteins | sample CryBogCBE02Aug09_FD_71212 | JGI IMG/M metagenome (GOLD analysis project Ga0007815, IMG submission 71212) | Freshwater microbial communities from Crystal Bog, Wisconsin, USA - CBE02Aug09 | ecosystem: Environmental > Aquatic > Freshwater > Lake | place: Crystal Bog, Wisconsin, USA | collected...
CCAGTACGGCTATCGCCACATCGAGAACATCGCGCTTGACCGCACCGGCTTCGGCACCTCGGCCGACTGGGGCGTGCACATTGGCGGCGACCTCGCCAACAAGCTGATCTCGTATCAGGTTTCGGTGGTCAACGGCGCGGGCTACCGCAACGTCAAGGTCACGAAGTCGATGGACATCGAAGGCCGCGTCTCGTTCAACTACAAGGGCCTGTGGGGCGCTGTGGGCGGCTACACCGGCAAGCTGGGCAACGACGTCCAGGCTGCCACGCCGACCACCTTCCACACCGCCAGCCGCTTCGACCTGGCCGCGGGCTACAAGAACGAGAAGCTGGGCTTGGGCGTCGAGTACTTCTACGCCAAGAACTGGAAGAACGTGACCGTCAACCCGGCCACCGTCACCTATTCGGAAGACAGCGCCAATGGCCTGTCGGTGTTCGGCAACTACAACCTGACCCCCAAGTGGTCGGTGTTCGGCAAGTATGAGCGCGTCAAGCCGACCAACACCAACGTGCCTTCGGTCAGCGACAACTACTTCAACATTGGCCTGCAGTGGGAGCCGGTGAAGATCGTCGACATCGCGCTGGTCTACAAGCGCGAGACCGTCAACAACGGCGCGATCAGCACCCAGAACGGCACCATCGGCTGCTCGGGTTCGGCCACCGCCAGCTCCTTCGCCACCGCGGGCGCGCTGGCTGCGGCAACCTGCGTCGGCAACGGCACCTTCGACCAGATCGGGATCTTCGGCCAGCTGCGCTTCTGATCCTGAACGTTTACCCACCGAGCAAGTGGGGAACGGGCGCGGCCTTCGGGTCGCGCCCGTTTCGGTTTCTGCGCCAGCCTCCCCCTTTTGCAACTGCACAAAATGCGGCAGAGCTGCGGGTAATGTTCGCCCCTGCCGCCATCGCGCCTGCCGCAATCGAGGTCGTCCTGCTGGCCGCCGGCCATTCGCGGCGGATGGGTGGGGTGGACAAGCTGCAACTCGATACCGGCAACGGGCAAAGCCTGCTCGCCGGCTCGATCACGCTCTATCGCGCGCTGGGCATGGCGGTGACGCTGGTGCGGCGCCCCGACCAGCCTGACCTTGTCGATCTATGCCCCGAGCTGTACCCCGGGCCGGGCCTGACGATCGTGACCAACCACGAACCTGATGCCGATCAGGCGGCGTCGGTTCGCACCGGGCTCGCAGCGGCCCAGCTGGCAGGGCCGGGCCTGCTGATCGCACTGGCCGACCAGCCGTGGCTGACCCCGGCCGACATCGCCGCGCTGGTCGCCACCTTTGCCAGCCACGGCGGCGCGCGGATCATCGTGCCGCGCCATGCCGGCCAGCGCGGCAACCCGGTGCTGCTGCCAGTGGCCGCCGCGCGTTGGCTGGCTGCCCAGCCCGCGGCCACCCCGCGCGGCTTTATCGACGCCAACCCCGATCTGGTGGTCTGGCACGAGGCGGCACACGACCATTTTACCCGCGATATTGACACCCCGGCCGACGCCGCCCTGCTGAAGGACCTTGCCCGATGAACCCTGGCCCGATGACCCTTGCCAACCGCATCTGCCTTGTCACCGGGGCCGCCAGCGGCATCGGCCTCGCCATCGCGCGGCGCTACGTTGCCGCCGGGGCCCGCGTCGCACTGGCCGACCTCAACGCTGCCGGTGCCGAAGCCGCCGCCGCCGAGCTGACGGCGATGGGCCCGGGCGAAGCCTTCGGCCTCGCGATGGACGTCGCCAGCGAGGAAGCGGTCGAGGCCGGCGTCGCGGCGGTCGAGGCGCGCTGGGGCCCGGTTTCGGTGCTGGTGGCGAACGCCGGGGTACAGATCGTCAACCCGATCGAGCAATTCGCTTTCGCCGACTGGAAGCGGCTGCTGGCGATCCACCTCGACGGGGCGTTTCTTACTACCCGCCGGGTGCTGCCGGGCATGTATGCCGCCGGGGCGGGCAGCGTGATCCTGATGGGCTCGGTCCATTCCAAGGCCGCCAGCCCGCTGAAATCGGCTTACATCACAGCCAAGCACGGCCTTGCCGGCCTCGCCCGCGCCATCGCCAAGGAAGGCGGGCCGAAGGGCGTGCGCGCCAACCTGATCTGCCCCGGCTTTGTCCGCACCCCGCTGGTCGAGCGGCAGATCCCCGAGCAGGCGCGCGAACTGGGGATCAGCGAGGACGAAGTGGTCAAGAAGGTCATGCTGGGCCAAACGGTCGATGGCGAATTCACCACGCTGGAGGATATCGCCGAGCTCGCGCTGTTCTTCGCCGCCTTCCCCAGCAATGCGCTGACCGGCCAGTCGCTGATCGCCAGCCACGGCTGGATGATGGAATAGCCCGGCTCCCGCGCGACTCGCCGCTGCAGGCTGGCGAGAGTACTGAGTAGTTTTCCCCCAAAAACTTGTTCGAAAGCCGAAGCAAAGCCGCTTGGGTCAACCATATCTTGTGTGCGACTCTGGCTCGCGCAGCACAGATGCTGTATTTGATCCTGAGGGTTACGGAGCCGAGACAAGGTCGACACAAGGATATTTGGCAGACAGTCAGGCAACCGCCAGAAGGGACACCGCAGGCCGGTGCCGCCAGGGCGCGAGGGGGTGAACAATCAATGCCCGAGCAGCCGAGACCAACAGCTTTCGCATCCGGCGAACTACGCCCGGCCAGCTACTACCCTGCCGCGCCGCCGCTGATGCCCGAACCCGGCCCAGCCACTCCGGCCTTGCTGACTCTATCCACCAGCACAGCCGTGACGAAAAGCTTGGCCAAGCCGGCAAAGCCGAAGGCGGTCAAGTTGGCGGCGAGCAAAACCACGCCGACCAAGGCAAAAGCCAACAAGGCGAAAAAGCCCGCAGCCAAAAGCAAGCGCGCCGCCCCCAAGGCCGCTGCCGCCAAGGTGACCGCGCCGAAGGCTGAGGCGGAGACGGCTAAGCCAGCCAAGCGCACCACGCGCGCCCGCGCTGCAAAGCCCGGCACAGCGGTCGCGGCGCAACCAACAGCAGCAGCCAAAGCCAAGGCGGATGCCAAGCGCGCGGCCGCGCCAAAGCCAAAGCCTGCGCCGCGCAAATCGGCCAAGGCAGCACCCATCGTGGCCAAGGCACCCGCCGCGCCGCCGGAGCGCAAGCTCACTCTGGCCGAACGCGCCGCGCTGGCTCCGGTCGAACCCGCACTGCTGCCGGCCGCCTCTGCCCCGGCGCTTACTCTGCCCGCGCTGGCCGAGGCGCTGGTCGCGCAGGCCGCACCGCCGCCGCAAGTCCGGTCAGCGCCCGAAGCAACCACGGCGCCACCCGCCGCCGCGCCGCCTGCCCCCACAGGCTACGTCTGGATGACGCCGGTGGCCGGGCCGCCGGTTACGGGCGATGCGCTCGCTGCCCTGCCGCAGCACCCTGCTTTGGCCGGGCGCGGTATTCTGACGCGGATCCTTGGTCTGGAGGAGGCCGCCACACCGCTGCCGCGCCATATGGCCCCGGCCCGACCCTCCGGTGGGCTCGCCGGGGCAATCGGCGCGTGGCTGAAAAGCGCCGCCAGCCTGTTCCGGCTGGGCCTGCTGCACCGCCCGGCGGCCCGGCCGCGCCGCGCGCCGCCGGTTGCCCCCGCGCTGGCCGCCGCGCCGGCGGCGCCAGCCATGGCCCTACCCGCTGCGCACAAGGCACCGGCCGCGCCAATCCCGGCCGGGGAAATCGTCACGGCGGCCCCTGCCGTCCTATTCGCCAGGGCCAGCGAAATGCAGGAACTGCGCGCCGAAAATGCCGAGCTGCGCGCCCGCCTTGACGCCGTGCTGGAACGGCTGGAACGGGAAAAGGCGGTCTAGGTCGAGGTCAGCGCGCGGCCAGGTGCGCCACCAGCGCCTTGACCTTCTTCTGCCGCCACTGCGGCAAGGGGGCAACCAGCCAATAGGCCATCCGGCACGGCTCGATGCTGTTGGGCATCGCGATCCGGCCGAGTTCGGCCCAGCCCTGCGCCAGCAGTCCCGGAACCCGCGCGCGGCCCATGCCCGCCGCCGCCGCCGCCATCGCTTGGCCCGCATCACCGACCGAAAGCGGGGCCTCGACCCCGGCGCCGGCCGGATGCGGGTCGCCCGGCCAGGCGATCCACTCGCCCTCGCCCAGCGTGACCCGCGCCGCCTCGCCCAGCATCACCCCTTCCTGCTCGCCGGGGCCATCGGCCAATCGCACCGCAAGGTCGAGATTGGCCTCGGTAAAATCGGCGTGAGCACTGTCGACCAGCGCGATCCGCACCTCGGGGTGCAGGGCGCGGAAGGCGGCGAGGCGCGGGGCCAGCCAGGCGGCAAAGAAATCGCGCGGGGCGGCCAGCGTATAGACATGGCTTGATTGCCCCGCCTGCATCGCCTGCACCGCATCTTCGAAATGCAGGAAGCCGGCGCGCAGCGGGGCCAGGCCCGCCTCACCCTCGGCCGTCAGTTCCAGCCCCTTGGCGGTGCGGCGGAACAGCACCACGCCCAGCAAGTCCTCCAGCGCGCGGATCTGCTGGCCGACGGCCGCAGGGGTCACCGCCAGCTCGTCCGCCGCGCGGGTGAACGACAGGTGGCGCGCCGCGGCGTCGAACACGCGCAGGGCATTTAGAGGAAGATGGGTGCGCTTCACCCGCTGGCCCTAGCTGGCCGTGGCGGGTGCCGCCAGCGGGAAGAAAGGGATCGCGGCCTGAAAACGTGTCCCGCCATCGTCGAGCCGGGCGAACGTGTAATGCCCCTGCATCGATCCATGCGGCGTCGCCAGCGGGCAACCCGAGACGTAATCATGGCTGGCACCGGGGGCCAGCACCGGCGTCTCGCCGACCACCCCATCGCCATCGACAAGATGGACCGCGCCGTGCCCATCGGTCATCCGCCAGTGGCGGGTCAGCAGCTGGACGGTATGGTCCGACCCGTTCTCGATCCGGATATGATAGACCCAGAACCACTTGCCCGCCGCCACTTGCGACTGTTCCGGCAGGAACGACGCCGCGACCCGCACGGTGATCCCCTCGGTAATGGCCAGATGCTGGAAGAGCTGATGCATGGGGCAAGGGTTAGCGGGGATTGGCCGGGGCGGCAAGGCGTCCGGCAGAGCGTTTCCGCTTGACTGTCACCATCTTGACGATATTTCGAATATTATCGAATCATTGGAGGGTCGAATGGATAGCCAAGCCGTCGTGCGGGCGCTGGGTGCCCTAGCGCAGGACCATCGCCTCGCCGCCTTCCGCCTGCTGGTGCAAACCGGACCGGAAGGGCTGGCAGCGGGCGCGATTGCCGGGGCGCTTGGCGTCGTGCCCTCGTCGATGAGCTTTCATCTTGCCCAGCTGGCCCATGCCGGGCTGATCACCCAGCGCCGCCAGAGCCGCTCGATCATCTACGCAGCCGACTATGCCACGATGAATGCGCTGATGGGCTACCTGACCCAGAACTGCTGCGATGGCACGCCGTGCCTTGCCGATGTTGCCTGCACCCCCACCCCTGCCACGGAGGTCCGCCGCCATGCCTGAGCGCCGCTTCAACGTCCTGTTCCTGTGCACCGGCAATTCGGCCCGCTCGATCCTCGCCGAATCCCTCCTCACCCAGCTGGGCGGTGACCGCTTCGGTGCCTTCAGCGCCGGCAGCCAACCCAAGGGAAAGGTCCACCCGATGGCACTGGAAGTGCTGGCCGAAAATGGCCTGCCGCACACTGGCTTCCGCTCGAAGAACTGGCGCGAATTCGATGCGCCCGGTGCCCCGCACATGGATTTCATCATCACCGTCTGCGACAATGCGGCGGGCGAGAGCTGCCCGGTCTGGCCCGGCCAGCCGATGACCGCGCATTGGGGCATTGAAGACCCGGCCGCGGTCGAGGGCGACGGCCAGAAACTGGCCTTCACCCGCGCGCTGAACCAGATGCGGCGGCGGATCGAACTGTTCGTCGCGCTGCCGACCGCCAGCCTAGAACACCTTGAACTGGCGCGGCGGCTGCGGCAGATCGGCAAGGAAGAAGGCGCCAGTGCTATGGCCCGGGCCGCCGAATGAGCGCGAATCTACCGCGCCGCTTTTGCGCCGAGGGGGTGGGCAGCTTCCTCCTGTTCGCCACTGTGGTCGGCTCGGGCATCATGGGTCAGCGCCTTGCGGGCGGCAATGTCGCGGTGGCGCTGCTGGCCAATACACTGGCGACCGGGGCGATGCTGTTCGTCCTCATCACCATGCTGGGGCCGATTTCCGGCGCGCATTTCAACCCGGCGGTCAGTCTGGTCGCGCGCCTGCGCGGCGAACTGACCACAGGGCAAGCGCTGGGCCATGTGCTGGCGCAGCTGGGCGGCGGCATTCCGGGGGTCTGGGCCGCGCACCTGATGTTCGGCCTTCCGCTGATCGAGCTCTCGCACAAGGCACGGACCGGGGTCGGCCAATGGACCGGCGAGGCCGTGGCCACCTTCGGGCTGGTGCTGACGATCCTTGGCACTGTGCGGATGCGCCCGCACTGGGTGCCGGCCAGCGTCGCGCTCTACATCACGGCGGCCTACTGGTTCACCTCCAGCACCAGCTTCGCCAACCCTGCCATCACTGTGGCCCGCAGCCTGACCGACAGCTTCGCCGGCATCGCCCCCGCCCACGTCGCGGGCTTCATCGCGGCCCAACTGTTTGGGGCGCTGGTGGGGCTGGTGGTGGGCGAGATGCTGTTCCCCCCTCCACCAGACAAGCGCGCCTGATCCTCCCCGGCACGGGGGAGTCGAAAGCGTGGCCCTCACACGCTACGGCGGAACCATGCGAAGCATGGTGGAGGGGCACGGGCGGTTTATACGAGGGTTTCACGCAGAGGCGCCGAGAAGAAAGCGAGGCGCGGAGGGGCTACCGCGCTTATTCCCGGCTCACGTTTCGTCCGAGAAGAAATCCTCATCCAAACGCTTAACTTCAATAACCCTGCTTGTGCGAACACCCACACCAAATTCAACCATTAACTCTGTCAGCCGAGCACCATCGATCAAGATGACCCGCTCCCGCAAGCCGCTGGCATATTCGAGCGCCTGTTTGCTGAACCCAGATGTGGTTACAAAAACACCTTTGCCGGCACCAAGGCCAACTAGACTCCCAACGAAGCCTTGAATCTCGGGGCGGCCAACAGTTGTTCCAATGGCGTAGCGCTTCGCCTGTACATAAATCCGATCGAGTCCAAGCCGATCTTCATCAATCACTCCGTCGATACCACCATCGCCGGCTTTGCCGAGTTTACGCGCTGCATCTTCGTGTGAGCCACCGTAGCCCATAGCCACGAGCAGATCGACAATCAGTCCTTCGAAAAATGATGGTGTTTGTTCAAGCACGCGCTGCAATAGGTCAGCCTTGAGGGCTGCAACTAGGACAGTTTGCGCCGCGTCGATTTGTGCTTCGGGGGTGGCATCGGGCACAACAACCGAAACGTCGGCGACTACAGCAGACGAGTCACCACGCACCGCGAACTGTCGATAATACTCAGAAAAAGCAGGAAATGACTTCAATAACTCGACATCGATGCGAGCTGGACTGCTAGCCAACAGAGACCGGCCAGCTTTAGAGGCAACGAAAATGCCGCGCTTGGGGCTGTCTATCAACCCCGCCTTGGTCATGTAGAACTTAGCCCAATGAATTCGGTTCATGAGGACATTTTGCTTGCCACTTGGCAGCATTTCCTCACGCTCGCTTTCACTCAGTCCCAGTTGGTCGGCTACGGTCTGTGCCACCACGGCTGCCCGTGTTTCTCCTTTCGCAGCAGCCGTCAGGACGGGAAGCATGAGCGTTTGGTAATCGGGAATGGCCATGGCGTCAGCCTAACAAACCCCTACCATAAGGCAATGGCGGGAAGGCCGACAAAACCAGCCCGTTCTGCTCACTCGTCGCCTCAGCACCCAGCCTTGGTCAGCGCCTGATCCAGATCCTCGATCAGATCAGCCACATCTTCCAGCCCCACTGAAATCCGCAGCATCCCGTCGGTAATCCCCATCTGCGCCCGCGTCTCTGCCGAGAGGCTGGAATGGGTGGTGGTGGCCGGGTGGGTCATCAGGCTCTTGGTGTCGCCGATGTTGTTCGAAATGTCGATCAGCGCCAGCGCGTCCAGCATCGCATGGGCCGCCGCCTTGCCTCCCGGCACATCGAAGCTGAAGACCGATCCGGCCTTCTTCATCTGGCTCATGCACAGCGCGTGCTGCGGGTGGCTGGGCAGGCCGGGCATATTGACCTGCCCCAGCCGCTCTTCAAGAAACCGCGCCACTTCCAGCGCGGCATCGGCCTGAGCATTGGCGCGCAGGTCGAGCGTTTCCAGCCCCTTCAGCACCACCCAGGCGTTGAATGGCGCCAGCGTCGGCCCGGTGTTGCGCTGGTAGGGCAGCAGCACGTTGTTGATGAAATGGGCATCGCCGCAGATCGCCCCGGCCAGCACCCGGCCCTGCCCGTCCATCAGCTTGGTCGCGGCATAGGCCACCACGTCGGCACCAAGGTCGAGCGGGCGTTGCAGCGCGCTGGAGGCGAAGGCATTGTCGACCACGGTGCGGATGCCATGCGCGCGGGCAATCGCCGAAACGCCGCGGATATCGACCACATCCATCGTCGGGTTGGCGGGGGTTTCGAAGAAGAACATCTTCGTATTCGGCCGGATCGCCCGTTCCCACGCGTCGTTGTCGCGCCCGTCGATGGTGGTGACCTCGATGCCGAAACGCGGCAGCAAGTTGTCGGCCACCCAGCGGGTCGGGCCGAAGGCGGCGCGCGCGATCACCATGTGGTCGCCCGCGGAAAGCTGGCACAGCATCGCCGCCGACATCGCCGCCATGCCACTAGCCTGCACCCGGCACGCCTCGGCCCCCTCCATCAGCGCGATGCGTTCTTCCAGCATCTGCACGCTGGGGTTCTGGGTGCGCGAATAGGTCATCCCCGGCTGCTCGCCAGCAAAGCGGGCGGCGGGCGTCGCCGCATCCTCGTAGCAATAGCCCGAGGTGACGTAGATCGCCTCGCTGGTCTCGCCCTGCTCGCTGCGCCAGGTGCCGCCACGCACGGCACGGGTGGCGGGGCGCCAGTTGCGGGTGAGGTCGCGGTTCTGTCCGGTAGTACGTTTCATGCGGGCACCCCTAAGCCGTGGCGCCGATGCGGGCAAGCCATTGCCTGCCCTGCTTGGCCGGGTTACGCAGCGTAAGATGCACGCCGCCCCCGCCCCCGAACAGGATCCGCTGCGCTGGCAGCTGGGCATCGCGCTGGTGTTCATGGCGCTGGCGGCATGGCACCTGGGCACGCCGGCGCGGACCTATTTCGACGAGGTGCATTACGTGCCCGCCGCGCGGAAACTGCTGGCGCTGCAACTGGCCAATGCCGAACACCCGCTGCTGGGCAAGGAGGCTATTGCCGCCGCGATCACGCTGCTGGGCGACCGGCCTTGGGTCTGGCGGCTGCCCAGCCTGCTGACCGGCACGCTGGGCCTGTTCGCCTTTGGCCGCGCGCTGTGGTGGCTCTCGGCCCGGCGCTTTGCCGCGATCGTCGGCATGGTGCTGCTGGCGGGGGACTTCGCGTGGTTCGTGCAAAGCCGGATCGCGATGCTCGACATGGTGATGGCGGGCTCTGCGATGTTGGCGCTTTGGCAGGTGGCTGTGGCTGTCGCCCGACCTGAAAGCGCCCGTCCGCACCTTGCGTTGGCTGGGGTAATGCTGGGGCTGTCGCTGGCGGCCAAGTGGAGCGTCGCGCCGGTGGCCGCGCTGCTGGGACTGGGCTTTGCCGGGGTGCGCTGGGCCGCCACCGGGGGCCGGGCCCTCTCGGCCACCGCGGCCGCGCCGATCCCCGGCATCAGCCTGATCGAGGCAGCCTTCTGGCTCGGCACTGTGCCGCTGGCGGCCTATTGGGCCAGCTACCTGCCCGCCTACTTCTACGCCGACCATCCGTTGGGGGGCTACGGCATTATCGGCTGGCACAAGATGATGCTGGAATTGCAGGCCAGCGTGGTCCAGCACCACACCTACCAGACGGTGTGGTGGCAATGGCTGCTCGACAGCCGGGGCATCTGGTATCTCTACGAAGTGGTCGACGGGGCGCAACGCGGCGTCATGCTGGTTGGCAATCCGATAGCGATGTGGGCGGGGCTGGGGGCGCTGGGCTGGGGCCTGTGGGCGGCGCTGGCACGGGCAAGGCACGATGCGCTGGCGCTCGTGCTGTTCTACGCGGTGTCGCTGGGCATGTGGGCCGTGGCGGGCAAGCCGGTGCAGTTCTACTACCACTACCTGCTGCCGGGCACCTTCCTGATGGCGCTGCTGGCGCTGATGCTGGACCATGTGTGGCGGCAAGGCCAGTGGTGGTCATGGGCCGCGCCGATGCTGCTGGCGGCCACCGTGGGCACTTTCGTCCAGTTCTACCCCATCCTCTCCGCCGCCCCGCTGAGTCATGGACGCGACAGCTTTGTGCAGTGGATGTGGCTGGATAGCTGGCGTTAAAGGTCGGCCGATGGAACTACCGCAAGACCTGGATTATCTCTATCTCACAGAGCTGAACGAACCAGCCCCCGCCAGCTTGCGGATAGTCGTATCCGAGGGGGTGCTCGGTCATCCTACGCCTACCAAGTGGGATGGCATTGACCTTGGCGATGCCAAGCCCATCATCGTCAACGCATCCAGCCGCGTGTTCGAGCTGCAGTGGGATCACTACGTTGCTTATGCCGTGAGGAACGAGTCCTACTGGAAGGCAGAGGACAATGAACCGCCCGCTACCGGGCCGTTATGGCGTCGCACCAATTCCGCCTTTCTGGAATTTATAGCAAAGACGACGTTTGCCGACGATGACTATCCCGGCCCTATGGAGCACTGGGCTTTGACCACACTGGATCACTGCATCGACGTGATCAGCCTCCAGCCACCGCGCATTGCAAGGATCAACGGTCGGTAAGCGGCTAAGCCTTCAGTACTTCCCCCAGACAAACTTGCTGCTCAGCGCGAAGTTCCACACCGAGGCCAGCACAATGCCGGCCGCCGCCGCCGGATAGGCGTGGAAGCCGACCCGCACCAGCGCGGTAGCGACGCCGATCTGGGTCACGATCCCCAGCGAGCAGGTCAGCGCGAACTGGGCCCAGCCGCGCATAATCGGGAACAGCCCGCGCAGGCGTTTGTCCGAATAGGTCAGTTCGTTGTTGAGCGCGAAGTTGAAGGTCATCGCCACCAAGGCCGCGGTGGTCTGCCCAACGATGAAGGCCGCCTCCTTGGGATAGTGGCTGAGCGCAAAGCGCGCGCCGAACAGGTGCAGCACCATGGCCAGCACCGCGAAATGCACCACAGCCCCCGCCGCGCCCACCGTGCCGAACAGGGCAAAGCGGGTCGGGATGATGCGGCCCAGCCACTTATCGTAAAGCCCGACGAGGAATTCGAACACCACGGTACGATCCAGTTTGCTCTCGCCCTCGGCACGGGCGGCGAAATTCAGCGGCACTTCCTTGACCCGCAGCGGGCGGTCGACCGTGGCGAGGATGTCGAGCAGGATCTTGAACCCCACCCCCGACAGCCGGTGCGCGTCGGCGCGCAGCATGGCGCTGGGGAGCATGAAATAGCCACTCATCGGGTCGGTCAGTTCCACGCCCGTC
>Ga0007815_1000590_pt1 | contig 11478 bp, 8 predicted proteins | sample CryBogCBE02Aug09_FD_71212 | JGI IMG/M metagenome (GOLD analysis project Ga0007815, IMG submission 71212) | Freshwater microbial communities from Crystal Bog, Wisconsin, USA - CBE02Aug09 | ecosystem: Environmental > Aquatic > Freshwater > Lake | place: Crystal Bog, Wisconsin, USA | collected...
TCGACCGCCGAGGACAACCAGCAGGCGGTGACCATCCGCGTGTTTCAGGGCGAGCGTGAAATGGCGGCGGACAACAAGATCCTCGGCCAGTTCGACCTCGTCGGCATCCCCGCCGCGCGGCGCGGCGTGCCGCAGATCGAGGTGACCTTCGACATCGACGCCAACGGCATCGTCAACGTCAGCGCCAAGGACAAGGGCACCGGCAAGGAACAGCAGATCCGCATTCAGGCCAGCGGCGGCCTTTCGGACAACGACATCGACCAGATGGTCAAGGATGCCGAAAAGTTCGCCGAGGAAGACAAGAAGCGGCGTGAAGCGGCCGAGGCCCGCAACAATGCCGACAGTCTGGTCCACGCCACCGAGCGCCAGCTGGAAGAGCATGCCGACAAGATCGACGCCGCGCTGAAGGCCGAGATCGAAGCGGCAGTGGCCGAAGCCAAGGCAGCCATCGAAAGCGGCGATGCCGAAGCGATGAACGCCAAGACCCAGGCCCTGACCGAAAAGGCCATGAAGCTGGGTCAGGCGATCTACGAGAAGGAACAGGCTGGCGCCGCTGCCCCCGGTGGCGCCGGGGCCGAGGCCGGCCATGCCGAAGACGTGGTCGACGCCGAGTTCTCGGAAGTCGACGAAGGCAAGCACTGAGCAAACGGATCCGGCCCCTCTCCGCCCACGCGGAGAGGGGCTGACCTATTGCGCGAAAGCGGGGCAGGGGCATGGCCGTCGAAGCCGATTATTACGAATTGCTCGAGGTCGAGCGCGGAGCGGACGATGCGACGCTGAAGTCGTCTTACCGCCGCCTTGCCATCCGCTTCCACCCCGACAAGAACCCCGGCGATGCCGAGGCCGAGGCGAAGTTCAAGGCGATCAGCGCCGCTTACTCGTGCCTGTCTGACCCGCAGAAGCGCGCAGCTTACGACCGGTTTGGCCATGCCGCGTTCGAGCAGGGCGGGATGGGCGGCGGGGGCGGCAATCCCTTTGGCGAAGGCGGCTTCTCTGACCTTGGCGATATCTTTGAGACGATTTTCGGCAATGCCTTTGGCGGCGGCGGCGGGCGCGGACAACCCCGGCGCGGTGCCGACCTGCGCTATGACCTTGAGATCGGGCTGGACGAGGCCTTCCACGGCCGCGAAGTGCAAATCGAAATCGAGGTCGCGCAGAGCTGCGAGCCATGCAAGGGGCAGGGCGCAGAGCCCGGCACCGGACGGCGGCGCTGCAACCTGTGCGGCGGCCACGGCAAGGTCCGCGCGCAGCAGGGTTTCTTCATGGTCGAGCGGACCTGCCCGACCTGCCATGGCCGGGGCGAAGTGATCGAGAAACCGTGCCGCGCCTGCCATGGCGAAGGCCGGGTTGATCAGCCGCAGAAGCTCGACGTCCAGATCCCGCGCGGGGTCGACGAAGGCACCCGGATCCGCCTGTCGGGCCGGGGCGAGGCCGGACCGCAGGGCGCACCGGCGGGTGACCTCTACATCTTCATCCACCTGCGCCGCCACCCGGTGTTCGAGCGCGACGGGACCACGCTGGTAACCCGCGCGCCGATCACTTTCACCACGGCGGCACTGGGGGGCGAGATCACCATCCCCGGCCTTGATGGCAAGCCCCACGCTGTCACCATTCCCGCCGGCATCCAGTCGGGCAAGCAATTGCGGCTGCGCGGCGCGGGCATGCCGGTGCTGAACGGACGCGGGATGGGCGACCTGGTGGTCGAAATCATGGTCGAAACCCCGACCAAACTGACCGCCCGCCAGAAGGAATTGTTGGCAGAACTGCAATCCACTGAAACCGGCGAGGAATGCCCGCAAAGCAAGGGCTTCTTCGAACGGCTGAAGGAAGCGATGGGGCTGGAGTAGGGGCCTAGACCCTTCCCAGCACCTCCCCCCGGATCACCGGCACCAGCGTAGGCTCGGCGATCAGCCGGGCTTCTTCCTCTTCCAGAACAGCCAGAAAAGCCGCGCGTTTGAAGGTGCTTAATTCATCCGCGCCCATGGGTGTTCCGGGCACAGTGCTGGCGATCAGGTCGATCATCCGTTCGGCCCCGTGCAGGCGGCCCCACAGGTAGTCATTCTCGCGGTAGGCGCGGCTGAAAAAGGCGCCAAAGTGGTAGAATTCGGTGCCGCGCAGGCAGGCCGCCGCGCCGCCGGGGCGAATCGAATTGCAATCCTCCGGGCTGATCCGATCGACCTTCACCGGGTCGATCTCGGTCAGGCCTTCGGAGCGGAGCAGCGGCAGGGTGACCGTGTCGTAAAACGGAAAGCCGAGATAGGTCAGCAGCACCCGGCGTTTCAGCGCAGCAGGCATCTCCGCCATCGCCGCCGCCAGCAACGCATCGGCCAGACGGTCCGCCTCGCGAAGCTGGCGGCGCGCGGCGATCAGCGCCAGCACCGCGCCCGGATCATCGTGCACCCGCGCGGCATGGGCCGGAAAATCCTCACCCATGATGCGCGGGCCTTCGCGGTCGAAATAGAGCGACAGCGCGGCATAGACCGCATCGCGCGCCGCCTGGCGCGCTTCGGGCGCAACCTCGTCCTCGGCCTGCCAGTCGTCCGACAGCCGGCGGGCCAGCAAGCGCAGGCGGCGGATGCGGAAGGCCAGATCGTGGTCGCGGAAGAATTCCACCGCCGCGTCGCTCGCGCCTTTGCGGGCATTCAGCCGCTCCAGCCCGGCGGCACGCAAGTGGCCCAGCAGCCGCTCGTAGACCGCCTCGGCCCCACCGCTGTCCGGCGCGGCATCGGCCACCAGCCGGGCCAGCGCATCGAGCACCCCGCCGAATTTCAGCTGGCCATAGCCCACCCACGCGAACCCGGCCCGCTCTGCCGCCGCCTGCTGCGCCTTCGCGCGCCATCTGGCCAGCCGGCGCTGGGTCGGCCGATTGAAGAACGGGGTATGGCCAAACAGGCGTTGCACCGCCTCCTCCACCTCGCCGCGCAGGGCATCGACCATCGCCACCATCCGCCCCATGTCGCGCGACTGGCCGGCCAAAGCCTCCAAATTGTCGCGGATCGGTTGTTCGCGCGGGATCGAGGACAGCGAGCCGAAAATCACCGAGAAGAACCCCGGCGGGCGCGGATCGCCGCGCTGCATTCCGCCGACGTCCTGCGGCTTGGGGTCGATATAGACCAGCCGCCGGTCAACCTCGCGGCTTGCCGGGCGATCACGCAGCACGCTCATCGCCTCGGCAAAGGGGGCGTTGACCAGCACCGAACCGTCGATCAGCGACACTTCCTCGGCATCGCTGGCGCGGCGGTGGGCGGGCATGACCCGCGCCACGAACGCCTCGCGCCCGGCCCAATGCTCGCCCCGCTCGGCCACCAATCGGTCGATTTCCGCCAGCCGCAGCGCGGGGAAGGCACCGGGGAAGCTGGCAGTCGCCCGCGCCGCCAGCACCAGCTCGACCACCGGGGCCAGCTCCTTGCCGCCAAAGGCCGGGGCCGCGGCACGAAAGCCGATCGGCAGGCGATGCTCCTGCTCCGACACTTCGGCGGGCGAATGCAGCCGCACCATCTGGGCATAGCCAGCAAAGTCAGTAGCGGTAACGAACAGGTCAAGCGGATGGCCGGGCGGCAGCAGCGGCGGCCCCGCGCTGGTGCGGCCCATCGCGTCAAGCGCCTCGGCCAGCAGGCGCGAAAAGCCGATGCCCCCAAACGGCGGCTGGAACCAGCGTGAACGGATCAACCGCGAGAGCTTGCTGCGCACTTCGCTACGGGTTTCAGGCGCCACGCTGGCCGAAACCACATTGCCCGGCTGTTTCAGCAGCAGCCGCACCACCGGCACCGCCCAGAACTTGAGGAAACGCGACCACAGCCGCGCGTCCGGGTCCAGCAGCACATCGACATCGGCGCGGCCCAGCCACAGCTCGGTCAAAGGCTCAAGGCTCTGGCCTGAATGGATCGCCTGCGCGAGGAAGACCCCGTTGATGCCCCCAGCGCTGGCCCCCGCAACAATGTCGGGCAATACGCGCAGGCGCAGGGCGTGGCGCTGTTCGATGGCCTCGAGCAGGCGGCGATAGACCGCCTCGCTGCCGGTGCCGGAGGGCTGACCGCCGTGATAATCACGGCTGGCGCGGGCAAGCTTCCACAGCTCCTTGGTGACCCCGTGCATGTAGACGGCAAGGCTGACGCCCCCGTAACACACCAGCGCGATGCGAAGTTCCTTGTGGCGCATGGGGCCCCTTTGGCTGCGCTTCCGGACTGGCACTGTGGCATCGCATGGTCAATGGCGGCTTGCCGGGTGGCTCGGGAAAATCGCAGCGGGGCAGCTTGCGTTCCGCAAATGTTCCCATTACACGCCGTGGCATGGCCAAACCCAAGCGTCGCTATGTCTGCACCGAATGTGGCTCGGTAACCACCCGCTGGCAGGGCCAATGCGTCGATTGCGGCGCGTGGAACACGCTGGGCGAGGAAGCGCCACAGACGATCTTCTCAGCCAAGCACGACTTGTCCTCGGGCGGGCGGCCGATTGCCTTCGAACCGCTCGACGCTGCGTCAGAGCCGCTCGCCCGGCGCAGCACCGGTATTGCGGAGTTCGACCGCGCACTGGGCGGCGGGCTGGTGCCGGGCAGCGCGGTGCTGATGGGCGGCGATCCCGGAATTGGCAAGTCGACACTGCTGTTGCAGGCGGCGGCCAGTCTGGCCCGCTCGGGCGCGGGGGTTGCCTATATCAGTGGCGAGGAAGCGACTGGGCAGGTGCGCTTGCGGGCCGAGCGGCTGGGGCTGGCCGATGCGCCGATCCGCCTTGCCGCCGCAACCTCGGTGCGCGACATTCTGACCACGCTCGGCGCGATCGAAACCCCGGCGCTGCTGGTGATCGATTCGATCCAGACGATGTATTCCGATCAGGTGGAGGGGGCACCGGGCACGGTCAGTCAGGTGCGCGCCAGTGCCTTCGAGCTGATTCGCTGGGCCAAGGAACGCGATACCGCGCTGGTGCTGGTCGGCCATGTCACCAAGGACGGCGCGATTGCCGGGCCGCGGGTGCTGGAACACATGGTCGATGTGGTGATGAGCTTCGAGGGGGAGCGCAGCCACCAGTATCGCATCCTGCGCAACCTCAAGAACCGTTTTGGCCCGGTCGACGAGATCGGCGTTTTCGCGATGGAAGGGCAAGGGCTGATCGAGGTTGCCAACCCCTCGCTGCTGTTCCTGTCGGGGCGCGAGGAGGCGGTCGCGGGCAGCGCGGTCTTCCCGGCAGTGGAAGGGACGCGGCCGGTATTGATCGAAATTCAGGCGCTGATCGTCCGGCTTCAATCAGGCGCAACCCCGCGCCGCGCCGTGGTTGGCTGGGATTCGGGGCGGCTGGCCATGCTGCTGGCGGTGCTGGAGGCGCGCTGCGGGCTGAACTTCTCCTCGGCCGAAGTCTATTTAAATGTCGCGGGCGGCTATCGGCTGTCAGACCCGGCGGCAGACCTTGCGGTGGCCGCCGCGCTGGTCTCGGCACTGGCTGACCGGCCGCTGCCGGCGCGCGCGGTGTGGTTCGGCGAAGTTAGTCTGGCGGGCGAGGTGCGGCAGGTTGCCCACTCCGGTCTGCGGCTGCGCGAGGCGGCCAAGCTGGGCTTCACATTGGGCTATGGTCCGGTCGAACCGGATGCGGGCGAGGGGGGCATGACCTGCCGCGAAGTCAGAATGCTGCCGAACCTCGTTGACCGGATCATGCCTGACGAATAGCACAGGCAGCATGACCGGTTTTGATATCGCAGTCCTGATCATGGTAGGCATCGCCGCGCTGGCGGGGCTTACGCGTGGCTTCGTGCAGGAATTCCTGACGCTGCTGGCCTGGATCTTTGCCGTGGCGGCGATTCACAACCTCCTGCCGCAACTGACCGATGCCTTGCGCGGTACGGTCCATTCCGATTCGGGCGCCTCGGTGCTGGCTTTCGCGATCCTGCTGCTTGTGCCCTATGCAGTGATCAAGCTGCTGGCCGCGCGGCTGGGAGAAGCCAGCCGGGGCTCGGTAATCGGACCGATTGACCGCCTGCTGGGCTTCGGCTTTGGGGCAGTGAAGGGCACGGTGGTTGTAGTGCTGGGCTTTTCGGTACTGGCACTGGGCTATGACGTGACCTGGGGCCGCGATGGGCGGCCGCAGTGGATCACGCAGGCGCGGTCCTATCCGTTCGTCAATGCGGCCAGTGAAAAGCTGGTCGATGCCCTGGCCCGCCGCCGCGCCGAGGCAAATGGCGAGGCGACGCCCCCCGCTGATGCGACCGACGATACCGATCCGCCAAAGCCGGCCCGCAAGCGCCACCGCCCGGCCGGCGAATGAGCGCCGCGCCGGCCCTGCGCGCCGAAACCCTTTACTCCCCGGCAGTGTTGGCGCTGGCGACGCAGCTCGCCGCCTGCCCGCTGATCGACGACCTGCCGCTGCTGGGTGAGGCCCGCTCGCCCGCCTGCGGATCGTCGCTGCGGCTCGGCCTCGCCCGGGACAGCGCGGGACGGATCAGCCGGGTCGGTATCGCCGCCCGCTCCTGCGCCATCGGACAGGCCGCCGCGGCGCTGTTCGCGGCCGCTGCGCCGGGGATGACCGCGGACGAGATCACCCGCGCCACCGCTGCAATCGATGCCTGGCTGGCCGGAACGGGGCCTTTGCCGGCTTGGCCGGGGCTGGAAACCATCGCCGCCGCGCAAGGTTTTCCGGGGCGCCATGGCGCGCTGCGGCTGGCGTGGCGCGCCGCGCTCGATGCATTGTCACAGGGAAGTGGTCCGGGCTGAAGCCGGGCCGGGGGGAGCAAGTCAGATGAACGAACCGCAGCGCCATCCCAATGTGGTGCCAACCAGCGCCGACATGCGCCTGATCGTTACCGCCAGCACTGCGGGCACCATCTTCGAATGGTACGATTTCTTCATCTACGGCACCCTGTCGGCGATCATCGGCAAGACCTTCTTCCCGGCCGGCAACGCCACGCTGCAAACCTTGCTGGTCTGGGCGACCTTCGCGGTCGGCTTCGGCTTCCGCCCGTTCGGCGCGGTGCTGTTCGGCTGGTTTGGCGACCGGCTGGGGCGCAAATACACCTTCCTTGTCACCGTCACCCTGATGGGACTGGCGACGGCGGCGGTGGGCATGATCCCCTCCACCGCCACCATCGGCATCGCCGCGCCCCTGCTGATCATCGCCCTGCGGGTTTTGCAGGGCCTGGCGCTGGGCGGGGAATACGGCGGGGCGGCGGTCTATATTGCCGAGCACGCCCCGGCTGAAACCCGTGGCCGCACCACCGGCTGGATCCAGACCAGCGCGATGGGCGGCTTCATCCTCTCGATTGTCGTGGTGTTGACGTGCAAGGCGCTGATGAGCCCGGCCGACTGGGCAGCCTGGGGCTGGCGGGTGCCGTTTCTGCTGTCGTTCGTACTGCTGGCGATTTCGCTGTGGATGCGGCTGAAGCTATCGGAAAGCCCGGTGTTTCGCGCGATGAAGGAGGAGGGCACGGTGTCCGGCAACCCCTTCGTGGAAAGCCTGACCTATCCCGGCAACCTCAAGCGGCTGTTCGTTGCCATGCTGGGCAGCGCGGCGGGAATGACGGTGATTTACTACACCGCGCTGTTCTACATGCTGACCTTTCTGAAAGGGCCGCTGCGGGTTGACGATACCGTCGCCGAGGCAATGGTCGGCATCGCCGCCTTCATCGCGACTCTGGTGTTTCAGCCGATTGGCGCATGGTCCGACAAGGTCGGGCGCAAGTTGCCGCTGGTGCTGGGTTATGTCGGCGCGCTGGTGCTGCTGTTCCCGGCGTTCCACGCAATCGGCAACGCAGCCAACCCTCGTCTGGCCGACGCAGCTGCCCGCGCGCCGGTGGTGGTTGAAGGTCCGGATTGCCATTTCGACACCTTTGCCAGCGAACAGGCCACCCCATGTGGCAAGCTGCTGGGTGATCTGGCGACGCTGGGCGTGACCTATCGCCCGCGCGTTGGCCCCGTTGTCGCGCTAAGCGCGGGCGGGCAGCCGGTGTCACTGGCCGCCTATCCGTGGGGCGACAAGGCCGCGCGGGGCAAGGCGCTGGGCAAATTGCTCGCGCCCTATGGCTACGACCTGGGCAAGGTTAAGCCGCCGCTGTCGGCGCAACTCACGATCATCGCATGGATTACCGCGATGTCGATTGCGCTGGGGCTGACCTATGGCGGCATGGCCGCGCAGCTGGCCGAGATGTTCCCAGCGCGGATCCGCTATTCCTCGATGAGCATCCCCTATCATGTCGGTACCGGCTATTTCGGCGGCTTCCTGCCCCTGATCGCCAGTTACATGGTGGCGCGCTCGGGCGATCCCTATGCCGGGCTGTGGTATACGGCGGCGGTGGTTGCCGCCGCCTTGCTGGTCACGCTGTGGGGCGCAGAGGGCGGGCCGCCGCGCGATTTTGTCGAAAATGCCTGAACTGCCTGAACTGCCTGTGCCGCCGCTGCGACTGGAGCTGGACCGGGCGGCCCTGGCTGCCAACTGGTCAGCGCTTGACCGACTGTCGGGCCCGGCACGGGCCGGCGCGGCGGTGAAGGCCGATGCCTATGGACTAGGCGCGCGGCGGGTGGTGCCAGTACTGGCCGCCGCCGGCTGCCGCGACTTCTTCGTCGCCCACTGGGCGGAGGCGGCGGAGCTGGCCGGCGTGGCACCGCCCGGCGCGCTCGCGGTGCTGCACGGGCCATTGAGCGATGCCGATTGCCATTTCGCCCGCGCTGCTGGCTTGCGCCCGGTGCTCAATTCGCTGGCGCAAGTCGCGCGCTGGCGGGCCACGGGTGGCGGCCTATGCGACCTGATGGTCGATACGGGCATGAACCGGCTTGGGCTGGCACCCGGCGAGCTGGGCGATCCGGCGCTGTCGGGCCTTGCGGTGGAGGTGCTGCATTCACACCTGTCGAGTGCCGATGAGAACAGCGCGCGCAACCCGGCGCAGCTGGCGGCATGGCAGACCGCGCGGGCGCAAGTGCAGCACCGCCGCGCCGCGCTGGCCAATTCGGCTGGGATCGCGCTGGGGGCCGATTATCATGGCGACCTGACCCGCCCCGGTCTGGCGCTCTATGGCGGGGTGCCGCGCGCTGAACTGGCCGGGCTGGTCCGGCAGGTTGCCCGTCCGCTGGCGCAAGTGCTTCAGGTCCGCAACCTGGGCGCGGGTGACGGGCTGGGCTACAACGCACGCTTCATCGCTGCCGCGCCAATGCGGGTAGGGGTCGTGGCGCTGGGCTATGCCGATGGCTTCCTGCGCGCCTGGTCCGAAGGACGCGGGGTGCTGCGCCACGACGGGGCGGCACTGCCAGTGCTGGGTCGGGTCTCGATGGACCTGACGATCATCGACTTGGCCGCTGCGCCGCAGCTGGCCGAGGGCGACTGGGCCGAGGTCGACTACGACCTGCCCGCCGCAGCCACGGCCAGCGGGTTGTCGCAATACGAATTGCTGACCCTGCTGGGCCGCCGTTTCGCCCGCGACTGAGCCTGCCGATGCTGCGCAGCATCACGGTTGCGCTGCATCCGCGAACGGGCTAGGCAGATAGCCTAACGCAGTGCAACATAAAGGGCCGGTGATGGCGGATAAGGCAGCGGGCAAATCGGCGGACGCCGGCACGGTGGTAATCAAGAAGTACGCCAACCGGCGGCTCTACAACACCCAATCGTCCAGCTACATCACGCTGGAGCACCTTGCCAAGATGACCCGTGAAGGGGTCGAGTTCAAAGTGCTCGACGCCAAGACCGGGGCCGACATTACCCACCAGATCCTAACCCAGATCATCATGGACGAGGAATCGAGCGGCGAGCAGATGCTGCCGGTCAGCTTCCTGCGCCAGCTGATCGGGATGTACGGCAATTCGCTGCAGGGTCTGATCCCGCACTACCTCGAAGCGGCGATGGACAATTTCCGCGTCAACCAGGGCAAGCTGCACAAGGCCTTCGAGGACAGCCTGGGCGCCAATCCGCTGGCCAAGCTGGCGCAGCAAAACATGGCGATGTTCAAGGCGGCGGCCTCGGCCTTCATCCCGGGGGCCTCGGCCAATGCTGCTGCGGGCGATACCGGCAAGTCCGGCGCGGCAGACGAACTGGCCCAGCTGCGCGCGCAGATGGCCGAAATGCAGAAGAAGCTCGACGCGCTGGGCAAATAGGCTCCGGCCGACCGCCCATCGGTGTTTGAATTGCGCCGCCGCCCCGGCTAACGGGAGCGGATGAGCACGAATCCCGCAATCCGCCACGCCCTCTCCACCACCCGCGCCGGCGACTTCGCCCAGTGGTATCAGGAAGTCATCGCCGAGGCCGAAATGGCCGAGGAAAGCGGTGTGCGCGGTTGCATGGTGATCAAGCCGTGGGGCTATGGCATCTGGGAACGGATCCAGTTGCTGATGGACCGGCAGATCAAGGCCGCCGGAGTCGACAACTGCTATTTCCCGCTGTTCATCCCGCTCTCATACTTCGCCAAGGAGGCCGAGCACGTCGATGGCTTTGCCAAGGAAATGGCGGTCGTCACCCACCATCGGCTGATCGCCGATGGCAAGGGCGGACTGGTGCCGGACCCCGAGGCCAAGCTGGAGGAGCCGCTGATCGTGCGCCCGACCAGCGAAACGGTGATCGGGGCCGCGATGGCGCGCTGGATCCAGAGCTGGCGCGACCTGCCGATGCTGACCAACCAATGGGCCAATGTCGTGCGCTGGGAAATGCGCACGCGGATGTTCCTGCGAACAAGCGAATTCCTCTGGCAGGAAGGCCACACCGCCCACGCCGACCGTGACGATGCGATGGCCGAGACGTTGCGCGCGCTCGAAATGTACCGGGTATTTGCCGAGGAGGTGCTGGCAATGCCGGTGATGGCTGGCGAAAAGCCCGAGAACGAGCGGTTCCCGGGCGCGGTCGCGACCTATTCGATCGAGGCGATGATGCAGGACGGCAAGGCGCTGCAGGCCGGCACCAGCCATTACCTTGGCACCAGTTTCGCCACGGCCGCCGGCATCCAGTACCAGAACCGCGAGGGCCAGCAGGCGCTGTGCCACACCACCAGCTGGGGGGTTTCGACCCGGCTGATCGGCGGCGTGATCATGACCCATGGCGACGATGACGGGCTGCGCGTGCCGCCGGCGATTGCCCCGCAGCAGATCGTCATCCTGCCGATGCTGCGCGAGGATGATGGCGATGCCGCGCTGCTGGCCTATTGCGACGAGCTGCGCCGCGCGCTGGCCAGCCAATCGGCACTGGGCGAACCGGTGCGCGTGCTGCTCGACAAGCGGCCGGGCAAGGCGACGCAAAAGCGCTGGGCCTGGGTCAAGAAGGGTGTGCCGCTGGTGCTGGAAATCGGCGGACGCGATGCGGCCAGCGGGCAGGTCTCGGTCATCCGCCGCGATCGGCTGTGGCAGGACAATGGCAAGGTCAATTTCGCCGCAATGGGCAAGGACGATTTCGTTGCTGGCGCGGTGGCCGAGCTGGAGGATATTCAGCGCAGCCTGCACGCCGAAGCGACCGCGCGCCGCGATGCGCAGATCGAACGCGGGGTCAGCAATCTCACTGAACTGGCGGCCTATTTCGGCGAGGACC
>Ga0007815_1000591_pt1 | contig 11475 bp, 8 predicted proteins | sample CryBogCBE02Aug09_FD_71212 | JGI IMG/M metagenome (GOLD analysis project Ga0007815, IMG submission 71212) | Freshwater microbial communities from Crystal Bog, Wisconsin, USA - CBE02Aug09 | ecosystem: Environmental > Aquatic > Freshwater > Lake | place: Crystal Bog, Wisconsin, USA | collected...
CCCAGTGCTGCGGGCACGAATAGCCGTTGATGCTGATGACATTCTTGCCCGAGGCCAGCAGGTGGATGATCTCATTATCGTGGCTGCCGTAGGGCGGGGCCAGCCGCGCGCAGTGGATCGCGACATCAGCGTCGAGCGCAAGGATCGCATCCGGGTTACGGGTGGCGGCGATGCCTTGGTGCGGGCGGCGGGCAATCTCGCCCGCGTCGCGGCCCTCCTTGTTGGCGCCATAGACAAACAGCCCGGCCAGTTCGCATTGCGGGCTGTCGATCAGGGCGCGCAGGCAGGTCTTGCCCATTGCCCCGCTGGCCCATTGCACCACGCGGTAAGCCATGCCGTTCCCCTTCTTGTCATGCCGGATCGTCCCGCCCGCGTTCGCCACCCATCGCAAAGGCCACATTGCCGAGATCGAGCGCCCCGCCGCAGGCACTGCAACGCGCCGACAGGTCGAGCCGCTGGCCGCACGGTTGATGGGTCAGCAGCAGCGGCGGGCCTTTCTCGTCGGCAAACCACGCATCGCCCCATTTCAGCAGGGCCAGCAGCACCGGATAGAGATCGCGACCCTTCTCGGTCAGGTGATATTCGAAACGCTCGCGGTGGGCGGAATACTGGATCGGCTTCACAATCCCCTGCCCCAGCAGCCGGTCGAGCCGGTCGGCCAGCACATTGGTCGCCATCAGGGTATCGCGCTGGATGTCGTCGAAACGATGGATGCCGGTGAAGCAGGCGCGCACCACCAGCGTCGCCCAGCGGTCGCCGAACAGTTCGATCGCCGAATCGACCATGGCCAAGCCATCGCGCCGGGCGACCGCGGCGGCGGTCGGCTTGCGGCGGCGGCTGTAGTCCGGCACCACTTGCGACAGTCCCGGCCCCGGGCACCACGTCACCTGACGCGGGTTGATCTCCCCCTCGCAAGCGGCGCAGGCGGCCACTGGCTCCATCGCCTGACCGCAGGTGCCGTGCGACAGGCGGACCTGATAGCCACGCCGGGCCGGTTCCCAGCGGTGCTGCCAGCGCAGGATCATCAGCGCGGTCGGGAACAGGTCGCGGCCCTTGTCGGTCAGGCGATAGGCCAGCCGACGGCCGCTGCCGGCGGGGGCCTTTTCGAATAGCCCCACCTCGACCAGCCGCGCCAGCCGCGAATTGACCACCGAGCGCGCAAGATGGGTCTGGGCCACAAATTCCTCGAAGCGGTGGCAGCCCAGAAAGGCACGCTCCATGATCAGCAGCACCGGCACGTCACCCACCACTTCAAGGGCACGCCAGATCGAACAGGCACGAATCGTTTCCATCAGCCCACCCTAGCCGCGCCCAGCCCGGCGCGACACTGGCGCACCTGCGTTCCGGCACGGATGGCTGCCGATCATGCGTTGCTTTCCCCCGAAGTCCGGCGCCCTGCCCCATGGCGGCACCGGGCAATTTTTCTTGCACCCCGGCCGATAGCTCGCTAGGTCTTTTTATGCAAGCCACATGACCGCCGTCCGCAGTAAAGACCTTCCGATGACCCTTCCCGCCGCGCTGACCCGCAATCTTCGCCTGCCCGCCATCGCGGCGCCGATGTTCCTTGTCTCGGGGCCGGAGATGGTGGTGGCCGCCTGTCGGGCCGGGCTGATCGGCTCGTTCCCCACGCCCAATGCCCGCACCAGCGCCGACCTCGAACAATGGATGGTTCGTATCGTAGGCGGCCTTGCCGCCAGCCCGACGGCGGCAGCATGGGCGGTCAATCTGGTGGTCCATCCCTCGAACGGGCGACTGGCCGAGGATCTGGCCTGCGTGCTGCGCCACCGCCCGCCCTTGGTGATCACCGCGCTCGGCTCGCCCAGCCGGGTGGTCGATGCGGTGCATTCCTATGGTGGGCTGGTCTTTGCCGACGTCAATTCGGTGGCCTTTGCGCGCAAGGCCGCCGCGGCCGGGGTCGACGGGCTGGTGCTGGTTGCGGCTGGCGCCGGGGGGCATACCGGGGCCACGGCGGGCTTCGCTTTCGTGGAAGAAGTGCGCCAGTTCTGGTCCGGGCCGCTGGTGCTGGGCGGGGCAATCAGCACGGGCCGTGCGATCCGCGCGGCGGAAGTTCTGGGGGCCGATTTTGCCTACCTCGGCACCGCGCTGATCGCCTGCGAAGAAAGCACGGCCGATCCCGCCTACAAGGCGATGGTGGTCGGTGCCGGGGCGGAAGATATCGTTCCCTCCAAGGGGATCACCGGGGTCACCGCCAACTGGCTGCGCGATAGTCTGGTCGCGGCAGGCTATGACCCGGCCAATATGCCCGAGGACAAGCGCCCCGATTTCGCCAACGCACAAGACGACGCCAAGGCGTGGAAGAATGTCTGGTCCGCCGGCCAAGGCGTCGGCGCGGTCCGCGCGGTCGAGCCGATGGCGGCGATCATCCACCGGCTGGAGCGCGAATATGCCGCAGCCTGCGCCCTGCCCACCCCCTATTCCCTGCGAGGAGAACCCGCATGAACATGCAGCTGGTCAACACCGTGCAGTCGACGCTGAAAAACACCGAGCACCCCTATATGCAGGGTGCGTGGCGGCCGACCTACAACGAATGGAACGCGATCTACGCCAATGGCGACGCGCAGGTGATCGGCACGATCCCCGACGATATCGACGGGGTCTACATTCGCACCGGCGAAGTGCCGGTGCACGAGCCGATCGGGCGCTACCACCCCTTCGACGGCGATGGCCTGATCCACTCGATGAGTTTCAAGGGCGGGCGTGCCAGCTATCGCAACCGCTTCGTGCGGACCAAGGGCTTTCAGGCCGAGGCCGAGGCCGGCCGCGCGTTGTGGGCCGGGCTGCTGGAACCGCCGCACAAGTCGACCCGGCCCGGCTGGGGCGCGCAGGAATGGTTGAAGGACAGCTCGTCCACCGACGTCGTGGTCCACGCCGGCAAGATCCTCTCCAGCTTCTACCAGTGCGGCGAGGGCTATCGGCTAGACCCGTTCACGCTCGAACAGTTCGGGACCGAGGGTTGGGTGCCGCTCGATGGCATCTCGGCCCATACCAAGATCGACGAAGCGACCGGCGAGCTGTTGTTCTTCAACTATTCGAAGCACGCCCCCTACATGCATTACGGGGTAGTCGGGCCCGACAACAAGCTGAAGCATTACGTGCCCGTCCCGCTGCCAGGGCCGCGCCTGCCGCACGACATGGCCTTCACCAAGAACTACGCCATCGTCAACGACATGCCGCTCTACTGGAACCCCGAACTGCTGGAGCGCAACCTGCACGTCGTTCAGTTCCACCCCGATCAGAAGACCCGCTTCGGGCTGATCCCGCGCATGGGCGGCCCCGAGGATATCCGCTGGTTCGAGGCCGAGCCGACCTATACCCTCCACTGGCTGAACGCCTGGGAGGAAGGCGACGAGGTCATTCTCGACGGCTATTTTCAGGAAGAACCCCAGCCCAAGTCGCACCCCGACGCGCCCGACGGGCTGGAACGGATGATGGCCTACCTCAGTCAGGGCCTGATGAAGCCCAAGCTGCACCGCTGGCGCTTCATCCTCAAAACCGGCCAGACCACCGAGGAACGGCTGGACGAGCGCGTGCTCGAATTCGGGATGTTCAACCTGAAATACGCCGGCAAGCCCTATCGCTATGCCTATTCGGCGGTGCCCGAACCCTACTGGTTCCTGTTCACCGGCCTCGTCAAACATGACCTCGTCAACGGGACCAGCGAGGAGATCAGCTTTGGCCCCGGCCGCTTTGGCAGCGAGACGCCCTTCGCGCCGCGCATCAACGCCAAGGACGAGGATGACGGCTACCTCGTCTCGTTCATCGCTGATGTCGAGGCGGACCGCTCCGAATGCGTGCTGATCGACGCCAAGCGCTTTTCCGAAGGGCCGGTCTGCCGGATCATCCTGCCCGAACGGTTCTGCTCGGGCACCCATTCGGTCTGGGCCAATGGCAACGACATCGGCATGGGGCCCAACACCGTGCTGGGCGCATGATCGTCGCGGGCGCAGACAAGCGCAAAGCCTACCGCGAACAGGGCTGGTGGGGCGACCAGACCCTGGCCGACCTGTTCGAGGCCAATGCGCTGGCCCATCCCGCGCGGATGGCGCTGATAGATGCCCCCAATCGCGCCGACTTCGCCTTCGGCACGCCCCGCCGCCTGACCTATGCCGAGATGCAAGCGGAAGTGCGGCGGCTGGCCGGCGCGCTGGTCCTTGCCGGAGTGGGCAAGGACGACGTGGTGATGATCCAGCTGCCCAACATTAGCGAATTCGTCGCGCTCTATTTCGCGGCCGCCACTATCGGCGCGATGGTCAGCCCGGTGGCGGTGCAGTACCGCAGCCATGAACTGGCGGCGATGATCGGGCTGACCCGCCCCAAGGTGTTCGTCTGCGGCACCCGGATGCGCGGGTGCGATCACATCAGCGTAGTCACCCCGCTGCTGGGCGCGACCCAGCTGATGACTTTCGGGCCAGACACCCCGGCGCATGCTCTCGACCTCTCGACCGCGCCCGGCGACGATGCCGCGCTGGACCGCCACCGCGCCGCCCATCCGGTGAATGCCGACGATGTCTTCACCATCTGCTGGACCTCGGGCACCACCGGGGTGCCCAAGGGGGTGCCGCGCAGCCACAACCACACCGTCGCCATTTCGTCGGGCACCTATACCACCGCCGGGCTGACCGACGGGGCGGTGCTGCTGAACCCGTTTGCGCTGATCAACATTGCCAGCATCGGCGGGATCACGATGAGCTGGCTGCGCACGGCGGGCACCATGGTGCTGCACCACCCGTTCGACGCCGCGATCTACCTGCGCCAGATCGCCGAGGAACGCCCGGCCTTCACCATTGCGCCGCCCGCCGTACTGAACATGCTGTTGCAGGACGAGGCACTGCTGGCGCGGGTCGACCTTTCCAGCCTCAAGGCGATCGGCTCGGGCTCGGCCCCGCTCGCCCCGGCGATGGTGGCAGGGTATCAGGAGCGGCTGGGACTGCCGGTGATCAACATCTTCGGCTCGAACGAGGGGATGAGCCTGATTACCGGCCCGGCCGACGTGCCCGACCCGGTCGAGCGCGCCAGCTTCTTCCCGCGCCGCCTGCTGCTGCCGCCCTTCCACGGCACGACGCCGGCGCAGATCATCGAGACCCGGCTGGTCCCGCCCGGCGGCGGCTTGGAGATAACCGCCGAGGGTGTGCCGGGCGAATTGCAGATCCGCGGGCCGACGGTGTTCGAGGGCTATTGGCAGGCACCTGACCAGACCGCAGCGGCCTTTACCGAGGATGGCTTCTTTCGCACCGGCGACCTGTTCCAGATCGAGGCCGAGGGGCGCTTCTACCGCTTCGTCGGGCGCTGCAAGGATCTGATCATCCGCGGCGGGGTCAATATCTCGCCCGAAGAGATCGACCAGCTGCTGGGCGGCCACCCCGACCTTGCCGAGGCCTGCGTCTTCTCGCTGCCCTGCCCCGTCATGGGCGAGCGGGTCGGCATGGCCTATGTGCCGCGCGGGGAAAGCGATGTACCGCTGGCCGCGGTCACCGACTATCTGCGCGCGCAGGATCTGGCCGTGTTCAAGTTGCCGGAGCGGCTATTCCGTTTTGCCGCGCTGCCGCGCAATGTCACCAACAAGGTCATGCGCGATACGGTGCGCGAAATGGCGCTGGCCATGCTTGCTGCGGAGGAAACCGATGCCGGCTGAAGTCTTCATCCTGGGGGGCGCGCAGAGCGACTTTGCCCGCAACATCGAGCGCGAGGGCGGCGGCATCTTCGAGCTGTTCCGCGACGTGGCCGAACAGGCCTTCGCCGCGACCGGGGTCGAGCCGGCCCAAGTGGACGTGGCCCATGTCGGCAACTTCGTCGCCGAACTGTTTGCCGGGCAGGGCCAGTTGGGCGGTTTCTTCGGCCATGTTCACCCCGACCTGGCCGGGGTGCCCGCCAGCCGCCACGAGGCCGCCTGCGCATCGGGCAGCATCGCGCTCCTCGCCGCCGCCGCCGAGATCGAAGCCGGACGCTATGGCCTGGCCATGGTGCTGGGGATCGAGCTGATGCGCAATGTGCCCGGCCAGCGCGCGGCCGAATACCTCGGCTCTGCCGCATGGGCGGGGCGCGAGGGGCAGGAAGCGCGCTACCTCTGGCCCTACATGTTCGCGCAAGTGGCCGAGGAATATGCCGAGCGCTTCGGGCTGGACCGCGAACATCTGCGCGCCATTTCGACCAACAATTTCGCCAATGCCAAGCGCAACCCCAATGCCCAGACCCGCGGCTGGGCGATCACCGCCGACCACCTTGCCGACAACGACGAATTCAACCCGCTGATCGAAGGGTCGCTGCGCAAGGCCGATTGCGGGCAGGTGACCGATGGCGCGGCCTGCCTGTTCCTCGCCAGCCGCGCGGTTGCCGAAATCTATGCCCGTGCCCATGGCATCCCGCTGGAGGCGATCCCCCGGATCAAGGGCTGGGGCCACGCCACCGCGCCGTTGCTCTATTCCACCAAGGTGCGCGCCAGCCGGGGCCAGCCTTATGTCTTCCCCAGCGTGCGCAAGGCGATGATGGACGCGCTGGGCCGCGCGGCCATGCCCGACATCACCCACTGCGACGGGGTGGAGGTGCACGATTGCTTCTCGATCACCGAATATATGGCGATCGACCACTTCGGCATCACCCCGCCGGGCGAAAGCTGGCGCGCGGTGGAAGATGGCACGATTGCCCTTGGCGGTCGCCTGCCGGTCAACCCCTCGGGCGGGCTGATCGGTCTGGGCCATCCGGTGGGGGCCACCGGCGTGCGGATGATGCTCGATGCCTGGCGGCAGGTGACGGGCCGCGCCGGCGACTATCAGGTGGAAGGCGCGCGCAATTTCGCCACCTTCAACGTCGGCGGCAGCGCGACCACGGCGGTCAGCTTCGTGGTCGGCGTGTGAGGCGTTGAGCGCGGTCTTCCTCTATGACGCGGTGCGCACCCCGCGCGGCAAGGCCCGGCCGGGCGGCGGGCTGGCGGATGAAACCCCGCCCGGCTTGATCGATACCCTTCACCGGGCGCTGCAGGCGCGCGGCCACATGGCGGCAGCCCAGCCCGGCGCGCTGCTGCTGGGCTGCGTGACGCAGACCGGGGCGCAGGGCGGCAATGTCGCGATGGCCGCCAAGCAGCACCTCGCGCTGCCCGACAGCTGCGCCGCGCACACCATCAACAATTACTGCGCCTCGGGCCTCAGCGCGATTGGCCATGCCGTGGCTGCGGTGGCCGCCGGGCATGAAACGGCCGTGCTGGCCGGCGGGGTCGAGCAGATGAGCCGGGTGCCGTTCCTGAGCGACGCGGCCGATTTCTACACCGCCGCCGCGCTGCCGCCCCGCCGCCGCTTCGTGCCCCCGGTGCTGGCGGCAGACCGCCTCGCCGCCGCCGAAGCCATTACCCGTGCCGAGCTTGATGCCGTGACCGAACGCTCGCAACGCCGCGCCGGGCTGGCCGATCAAGACCCGGCGCTGCAAGCCTCGCGCATTCCGGCTGGATTGCTGAGCGGCGAGGAATGCATCCGCCCCACGCTCGACGCCGCCGCGCTGGCCGCAATGCCGCCTGCTTTTGGCGCACTGCAGGCCGACTATGCCGAGGCGCTGGATGGCGCACAGTTCCCGGCGCTCCATACCCTCGCCCACGCCCCGCCGGTCTGCGACGGGGCCGGGCTGGCGCTGATCGGCACAGCCGGGCTGGGCGGCAAGCCGCGCGCGCGGGTGCTGGCCTTTGCCGAATGCGGCGGCGATCCGGTGGCGTCGCTGACCGCCGGAATGGCAGCCATGGACAAGGCACTGGCCCGCGCCGGCTTGCCGCTTTCGGCCATCGACCAGATCGAATTCATGGAGGCCTTCGCGGTGACCATAGCCCGCTTCATGCGCGACCGCGCCCCGGATCCGGCGCGGGTCAACGTCAGCGGCGGCCACCTTGCCAAAGGGCACCCGATGGGGGCGACCGGCGCAATCCTCCTCTCCGCCCTGCTCGATGCGCTTGACGCTTCGGGCGGGTCGCTCGGGCTGGTGGTGGTGACCGGCGCGATGGGCGCCGGCGCGGCTCTGGTAGTCGAACGCTGCTAGGCCAGCTCTGACAGCTCCAGCGCCGCCAGCAATGCCGCGCGCGCCTGCCGGCACTGCTCCCACAAAACGGGGTTGGGCAGGTCGCCCGTCTCGATCCGCTCGGGCCAATGCCGCTCGATCACTTCGGCGATCCGGTCGAGCTTTGCCGGGCTGACCAGAAAGCGCGGATCGACCGTTGCCGGATCGGCCACCACCCGCAGGCGCAGGCAGGCCGGGCCGCCGCCATTGGCCATCGACTGGCGCACCTCGACCGGAACCAGCTGCCGGATCGGGCCATTGCCCGCCACCATCTGCTCCAGCCAGCCCCAGACGCGGGGGTTGTCGCGCGCCTCGGTCGGCAACACCAGCGCCATCCCTGCCTCGCCCGGCAAGGTCACCAACTGGGCATTGAACAGGTAGGAAGTGATCGCATCGGCCAGGCTGACCGCGCTCGTCGGCACCTCAACGATCTCCACCCCCGGCAGCCGGGCGCGCAGCTCGGCATAGAAGGCCGCCGGATCGGCGAAGGCCTGTTCATGGGTGAACAGCACCGGGCCATTCGCCACCGCGACCACATCGTTGTGGAAGGCCCCCGCCGCAATCGCCGCTTCCGACTGGCGCACCAGCAGCGCCCGCTGCGGGGCAAGGGCGTGGCGCCGGGCCACCGCCGCGCTGGCCTCGCGATGCTGGCGCGCCGGAAAAGGCCCGCCCGCCTCGCCATAAACAAACACCTCAAGGCCCGGCGCATCGTGGCGGATTGCCAACCGCATGTGATTGGCCGCACCCTCGTCGCCAAAGGGCGCGGGCACCGGTCCGTGCACCGCGAAGGCCGGGTGGGCGAAAGCCAGCTGCAATTGCGCCAGCGTGCCGGGCCATTCGTGGCTGCGGTGCGGCATGGTGACAAGGTTGGCGACCGAAAGGTGGCAGCGCCCGTCGGCGCAGTCAGGCGCGGGGCTGACCGTCGCCGCATTCGCCGCCCACATCGCGGAGGCAGACAGGGCATTGGCCAGCAGCGCGGGATCGGCCGCGGCCGCATCGGTGCCCAGCTCGCCCAGCCAGCGCCTGTCGGGCCGATCGTGCGGCAGCAGCACGCCCTGCGGCAGCCCCAGCGCCAGGCAAACGCGCATCTTGGCCACACCCTGCAAGGCCGCCTCACGCGGAAAGGCGGCCTTGCCGGCATTGCGGGTGGCGGCCAGATTGCCAAAACTCAGCCCGGCAAAATTATGGCTGGGGCCCACGATGCCGTCGAAATTGATTTCCTGCAGCATGATTTGTTACCTGTTTTTACAGTTACTTACCGCGCAGCATAATGCACTGTATCGCCAAGACCGATGGCCAGCCGCGCCGCTGCCTCTGCCTCCAGCGCCAGCGCGCCGCCGTCCATCGCCAGCACCTTGGCCCAGGCAACACGGAAATTGCCCAGCCGTCCGGTCGCAACCAGCGCACGCTGCGCCTCTTCCATGGCCGCCCCCGCGCGCAGTTCAGCCACCCGGCCGGCCGTGCTGGTGCGGATTGTTGCGATCTGGTCGGTGTCGATGGTGACGGTCGGCCCGCCGTCGAAGATGTCGATATAGGCCTCGTAGCGGAAGCCTTCATTCTCGAGCATGCGCAAAGCGGCGCGGCCCGAATTGTGCGGCACCCCCATCACGGCACGCGCGCTTTCGGGCAGCAGCGCGGTGTAGATCGGGTGCTTGGGCATCAGATCGGCGATGAACTGGTTGCCGTTGACCGCATTGAAGGCGTCCGCCTCGCGGAAGCTCATCCCGAAGAACCGCGCGCCCAGCCCATCCCAAAAAGGCGAGGCCCCGGTCTCGTCGATCGCCCCGCGCAATTCCGCAATCGTACGGGGGGCGAAGCGGGCGCGGTGCAGCGCCATGAACAGATAGCGCCCGCGCGCCAGCAAGGCTCCCGAGCCGCCCGCGCGTTCGGCCGGATCGAGGTACAGGCCGCCCACCTCGCTCGCGCCATCAAGGTCGGTCGACAGGGTCAGCGTTTCGGCCCGGAAGGTCTTGCCCAGTTCCTTCGCCACCTGCGTCACTGCGCCAAGCCGATACGAATAGAACGGCCAGGTGGTGCCGATCCGCGAAAAGACCTGGCAGGTGCCGCAGACCCGGCCGTCGGGGTTTTCGAGCACGAAGAAGAACAGGTCGTCGTCCAGCCGCTCGTCGTCGCGGGCGAAGGCGGCGCCGGTGCGGGCCAGTTTCCCAGCCAATGATCCGCGATCGGCGGGCAGATTGGTGAAGCCGCCGCCGGTGCCCTTGGCCATGCGGTAGATCGCCTCGAGATCGTCGGCGCGGGCAGCGCGCAGCAGGTAGGTCATGGGTGCAGCCCTTCCAGCTCCAGCCGGTGGAGCGTCAGCGCGGTCAACCGCGCGCGTTCGGCCAGCGAATTGACCAGCAGAAACTCGTCCAGCGAATGGATCGCCCCGCCCAGCGCGCCCATGGTGTCGATCACCGGCACCCCGCAGGCGGCGATATTGTTGCCATCGCAGACCCCGCCGGTGTCCCGCCACGAAAAGCTCTGGCCAAGGTCCGCAGCCGCGCGGCCGACCAGGCCGAACAGCGCCTCTGCCGCCGGGTCGAGCGGCTTGGGCGGGCGGTTCATCCCGCCGTGGAGATGGATCGAAACCTCGTGCCCGGCGGCAACCTTGGCCACCGCACGCGCAATCTCGGCCTCGGCCAGCGCGGCCAGCTCGGGCGTTGCCGGGCGCAGGTTGAAGCGCAGCACGGCCATGTCGGGCACGACGTTGTTCGGCCCGCCGCCGTCGATCTTCGCCGGGTTGACCGACAGGCCGGGGCGGCGCAGCGCGGCAAGGCGCAGTGCAAGGTCGCTGGCGGCCAACAGGGCATTGCGCCCCTCCTCCGGGTTGCGCCCGGCATGGGCGGCGCGGCCACGCACTACCGCGGACCAGTTGCCCGAGCCGGGGCGCGCGCCGGCCATCACCCCGCCGGGCAGCGCCGGTTCATAGGTCAGCGCCGCCAGCTTGCCCGCGGCGAGCTCGCGGATCAGGGCGGCGGAGGAGAGCGAGCCGGTCTCCTCATCGCTGTTCAGCAGCACATCGTAGCCCAGCTGCGGCCCGGTGCTCTCGAAGGCGGCCAGCCCAGCCAGCAGCACCGCGATCCCGCCCTTCATGTCAGCAGTGCCGGGGCCGTTGAGCGTTTCATTGTCGAGCCAGCGGCAGGCCTGGAACGGATCAGCAGGCCCGAAGACAGTATCCATATGCCCCGTCAACAGCACGCGCCGCTCTGCCTTGGGCCGCACGCGCAAGACCAGATGGCGGCCATGGGCGATCGCTGCGGTGTGGCCATCGCCGCGCACGCTCTCGGTGGGGGCCGGATCGTGCCACGTAACTTCGCCCGGCAGCCGCGCGGCGATGCGGGCAATCGCCGCGCCGACTTCGCCCAGCCCATCAAGATTGCCGGTGCCGCTGTTGATCGCCGACCAGGCCAGCACCTGTTCAAG
>Ga0007815_1000602_pt1 | contig 11371 bp, 9 predicted proteins | sample CryBogCBE02Aug09_FD_71212 | JGI IMG/M metagenome (GOLD analysis project Ga0007815, IMG submission 71212) | Freshwater microbial communities from Crystal Bog, Wisconsin, USA - CBE02Aug09 | ecosystem: Environmental > Aquatic > Freshwater > Lake | place: Crystal Bog, Wisconsin, USA | collected...
GGCAATGTCGATCAGCGAGAAGTTGCCGACCGGGCCGGTCGGGCCGTTGAGCATGAAGAAATTGGGGAAGTCGGGCAGGGTGACGGCATAGTGCGCGGTTGGCCGGCGGGCCCAGAAATCGTCCAGCGAACGGCCGCCCGCGCCGGTAACCGAGGCCGGGCGGATGAAGCGGTCGGCGTGAAAGCCGGTCGCCAGCACCAGCGTGTCGAGCGGGAGGAAGGTACCGTCGGCCATCCGCACGCCGGTGGGCTCGACGCGCTCGATCCGGCCGTTTTCGACGAAGACCGCGGGGTGCTGCACTTCCTCGTAAAAGCACCACGAATAGATCAGCCGCTTGCAGGCGGCGCGATAGTTGGGGCGCAGCTTTTCCTTCAGCACCGGGTCGCGGATCGAATCTTCCAGATGCTGGCGGCACAGGTTCTCGATATCGGCCATCTGCGGGCCATCGATGTCGGTCACCCCGTCGGTAAAGCGCAGCACCGCGTTGATATAGTCCGGGTTGTAGCGGATCTCGTCCATCAGCGCCGGGTTCTGGCGGAAGGCCTCACGCTCGGCATCGCTGTAGGGGAACTGTGGCACCGGCATCACCCATTGCGGCGAGCGCTGGAAATGGACCAGCTTGTCGACCCGCTTGTTGAGCGCGGTAACGATCTGGATGCCGGTGGAGCCGCAGCCGATCAGCCCGACCTTGGCGCCGTCGATCGCGGCGCTGTCGTCCCAGCGGGCGGTGTGGAAGGCGTGCCCCGCGAAGCTGTCGAGCCCCGGTATCGCCGGGGTGCGGGGGTGGTGCAGCACACCCGAGGCGGCAATCACCACGTCGACCTCGTTGCTGGTGCCATCCGCCAGCGTGATCCGCCAGCGCGCGCTGGCATCGTCATAATGCGCGCCGGTTACCTCGGCGTTGAAGCGAAAGTGTTCCAGCACGCCATATTTGGCCGCGACCATCTCGAAATAGGCCTGAATCTCGGCCCCGGTGGCATAGTAGGATTGCCATTCGGGATAGGGTTCGAACGAATAGGTATAAGCATGGGCCGGCACGTCGCAGGTCAGGCCGGGGTAGCGGTTTTCGCGCCATGTCCCGCCCAGCTTGGCCGCCTTTTCGTAGAGGACGAATTCCTCGCCGGCCTGCTTCAGCTTGATCGCCGCTAGGATGCCCGCCATCCCTGCTCCGATCACTGCATAGCGCAGCTTGCGCGGTCCCTGTGCCATAGTTCGTCCTCTCGCCTGATTGCTGTTTTCGCCTACGGAACTGACACAGCCATAATCGCCCAACATCACCCGAAAGGGTTATGGCCAAGCCCATCGGCTGTGGCACCACTCCAACAGGCCACGGGCGGCGCGGACCAGCGCCCCGGCAGGCGGGAGAGGCGGATATGGCAGCGGATTTTCCGGCAGGGGCCTGCATGATCTTCGGTGCCAGCGGCGGCATCGGGCAGGGCATGGCCCGCGAATTCGCCCGTGCCGGCAGCGCGGTGGCGCTGTGCTATCGCAGCAAGCTGGACGTGGCCGAGCGTCTCGCCGCCGAACTGCGCGCGCTGGGCGTCGCGGCCAGCCTCCATCAGGTTGATGTGCGCGAGCCCGAGGCGGTTTCAGCCGCGGTGGCGGGGGCGATCATGGCGCATGGCCGGGTTCATACGATGGTTTGGGGCGCGGGCCCGCTGGTGGGGCAGATCCCGCTGGTTGAGTGGAGCGACAGCGCCTTTCGCAATGCGATGGAGGTCGAGGCTTTCGGCTTCTACCGCGCCAGCCGGGCGCTGATCCCGCATATGCGGAGCGCGGGCGGGGGCAGCTTTGTCCACCTTGGCTCGGCCGGGCACGATTGGTGGCCCAAGCTCGACGGGCTCTCTGTGGTGCCCAAGGCCGCCAACGAGGCGCTGATCAAGGGCATCGCCAAGGAGGAGGGCGCCTTCGAGATTCGCGCCAATTCGGTGCTGGTGGGCGTGATCGACGCGGGGATGTTCCACGAATTGTCGGCCCAGGGCGTGTTCGACGACGCATGGATCGCCGAAACCCACAAGCTGCTGTGCCTGCGCCGCTGGGGCCAGGCCGAGGATATCGGCCGTGCGGCGGTATTCCTCGCCTCCGCCAAGGCCAACTATATCACTGGGCAGACGCTCTCGGTCTCGGGTGGCTTCGGTGTCTGACAGCCTCGCCCCCGCGCCCTTGCTGCCCGAGGAGGCGCTCGACCGGTTGGCGTTGCAGAAACTGGTCTGGACCTATTGTCACGCGGTCGACCGGGGCGACCTCGGGCTGGTCCGCAGCCTTTATCACGACGATGCGATCGACGATCACGGGGCGATGTTTTGCGGCTCGCCCGACGCCTACGTTGCCTGGCTGCCGACGATGCTGGCCAATTGGCAGCTGATGCGTCACGAGATCAGCACCATGCAGTTCCTGATCGCGGGCGAGCAGGCCGAGGGCGTGCTGAGCTGTACGGCCTGGCACCGCACCGCTGATGGCCGCCGCGATGTGGTGGCGCATGGCCGCTACCTCGACCAGTATCACCGCGCGTCTGGCGTCTGGCGCTTCCGGTCGCGGGCCCTGGTGCTCGACTGGGCGGAAGAGCGCGTGGTGCCCGCCGGGGTAAGGCCCAATCATGGGCCCGACGACGGCATTGCCACCGGGCGCCCCGGTGCCGACGATCCACTCTACGCCCGCCTGCCGCTGTTCCGCGCCGATCGCGCCGCGCGCCAACCGATCACAAACTGAGAGAAAACCCATGGCTTCCAACCGTTACCCCCACCTGCTGGCTCCGGGCCGGATCGGCACCATGGAACTGAAGAACCGCATCGCAGTTACCGCGATGGGGGTCAGCCTGTCGGAAGACGACGGCACGGTCGGGGAACAGATGATCGCCTATCACGAGGCGCAGGCCAAGGGCGGGGCAGCGCTGATCATTTCCGGCGTTGCCGGGGTGACCTGGCCGATCGGCGCGGTCACCATGCGCCAGACCGCGATCTCGGAGGATCGCTTCATTCCCGGCCTCAAGGCGCTGGTCGACCGGGTCCATGCCCACGGGGCCAAGATCGTGCCGCAACTGCACATGGGCGGGATGGTGGCAGGCTATGCCTACAATCGCTGGGGGCATCCGCTGTGGGGGCCCGCGGTGCCGCCGCAGCCAAAGGGCAGCTTCATCGACTTCTTCCTGACCGAGGAAATGGCGGCGCTGGCCGGCATGAAAATGCCCGAGCTGAAAGTGCTGACCGCAGAGGATATTGCCTGGGTCGTCGAGCAATATGGCCAGGCTGCGCGGCGCACGATGGAAGCCGGGTTCGACGGAATCGAGATACACGCCGGCCACGGCTACCTGCTTTCGAGCTTCATTTCGCCCTACACCAACAGCCGCACCGATGCCTACGGCGGCAGCCGCGAAAACCGGATGCGTCTGCCGCTGGAGGTGATCGGCGCCATCCGCGCGGCGGTCGGCCGTGACTTTCCGGTGTGGATCAAGCTGGATGGGCGCGAACACGGCAAGCCCGGCGGGATCCAGGTCGAGGATGCGATTGCCCATGCCCAGATGGTCGAGGCGGCGGGGGTCGATGCCATTACCGTCACCTCGTACCATGACACTTCGGTGGGCAAGCTGCATTCGCAGTCCAACATTCCCCACGCCGAGGGCTGGAACCTGCCCGAATCGGCGCAGGTCCGCGCGGCGGTCGGGATACCCGTTATCGCCTCGGGCCGGATCGAGGCCGATCTTGGCGATGCCACGATCCGCAAGGGCGAAGCCGACTTCATCGCGATGGGTCGCAAGCTGCTGGCCGATCCCGACCTGCCGGCCAAGCTGACCGCAGGGCAGGACGACAAGGTCCGGCCCTGCGTCTATTGCTACACCTGCGTCAGCGCGATCTACATGGGCCAGTCGGTGCGGTGCGCGGTCAATCCGGACCTTGCCGCCGAGCATGAGGGCGAACCGGCCAGCGCTGCGGTGCCGCGCCATATCGCAGTGGTTGGCGGCGGGCCGGGCGGGATGGAGGCGGCGCGGCGGCTGGCCGCGCTGGGCCACAAGGTGACCCTGATCGAAAAATCGGATCGCCTTGGTGGAACCTTGCGCTTCGCCAGCCTCGCCTATGCCGCCAACGAGCGGTTGCTGAACTGGCTGCGCGCCGAAGTGGCCGAGGCCGGGGTTACGGTGCGTCTGGGCACCGAGGCAACGCCCGAACTGCTGCGCGCGCTGGGTGTCAGCGAGGTGGTGGTGGCGACCGGTGCCCGGCGCGGCCTGCCGGCGATCCCCGGCAACGATCTGGCCCACGTCTATTCAGGCGATGATATGCGGGCACTGATGCTGGGCGAAAGCACCAGCGAACTGAAGCGCAAGACCGGGGTGCTGACCCGGCTTGCCACCAAGGTCGGTGCGGCAACCGGGGCGACCGCCAACCTCGACCTCGTGCGCAAGGCGACCCATGCCTGGATGCCGATTGGCCAGAATGTGGTGATCGTCGGCGGCGAGCTGGTCGGGATCGAGCTGGCCGAATTCCTCGTCGAGCGCGGGCGCAAGGTCACCGTCATCGAGCCCGCGCCCCGGCTGGGCAAGGGGCTGACTTTGGTGCGGCGGATGCGGATCCTGACCGAACTGGCCGAACACGGCGTCAGCCTGCAGGGCGGGGTCCAGAATATCGCCATCCATTCCGATGTGGTCAGCTTCACAGACGGAGCCGGGGGCGCGCAGTCGGTGCCGGCGGATACCGTGATCGTGGCGATGGGGGCCGAGGGCGACCTAGCCCTTGCCGACAGCCTGAAAGCGGCGGGCTTCACCGTTCATGCCATCGGCGATGCCAATGGCGTCGGCTATATCGAAGGGGCGATGCATGGTGCCCGCGCGGCGGTGCGGGCAATCGCCGGGGGGTGACTTAACTAGGCGCGCAGTTCGGTCTTGAGGACCTTGCCGCTGGCATTGCGCGGCAGGTCATCGACCAGCGCGAAGTGGCGCGGCACCTTGTAGTTGGCCATGTTCGCGCGCGACCAGTCGCGCAGTGCGGCAGGGTCGAGAACCGCACCGGGGCGGGGGACGACAAAGGCCTTGCCTACCTCGCCCATCCGCTCGTCGGCAATGCCGACCACCGCGACCATGGCGATACCGGGGTGTGCTGCCAGCAGCTTCTCGACCTCGGCGGGATAGACATTGAACCCGCCCGAAATGAACATGTCCTTCATCCGGTCGGTGATGCGCAGATAACCCGCCGCGTCCATCGTGCCGATGTCGCCGGTATGCAGCCAGCCGTCTGCGTCGATTGCCTCGGCGGTGGCCTTGGGGTCATCGAGGTAGCCCAGCATTACGCCCTGCCCGCGCACCAGAATCTCGCCGGTCTCGCCGCGCGGCAGTTCGCGGCCTGCGGCATCGGCAACGATCACTTCGTTGCCGGGGATTGCCGCCCCGCAGGTGCCCGCGATCAGTTCGGCCGGGTCGCCCGGGCGGCAGCTGGTGATATTGACGCATTCGGTCATGCCATAGGCGGTGATGATGTCGCGCATCCCCAGTTCCTCGCGGATCCGGGTGACCAGCGAGGGGGGCACAGTGGCCGCCCCGGTGGTGCCGCCGCGCAGCGAAGAGGCGTCGAAGGGCCGCACCTCGCGCTCGGCCAGCAGCATCTGGAACACGGTCGGCGGGCCGGGCATGAAATTGATCTTCAGCCGCTCGATCAGCCGCGCGGCCTCGGCCACTTCGAACTGGGCCATCGGCACGGCAGTGGCGCCGGCCAGCAGACAGGCGACCCAGCCTACTTTCAGGCCAAACGAATGGAAGAAAGGGTTGGCGATCAGGTAGCGTTCGCCTTGGGCCAGCCCGGTGTTGGCGATCCACACCGCGCATTGCGGCAGGACCCGGCCGTGGGTCATCAGCACGCCCTTGGGGCTGCCGGTGGTGCCGCTGGTGAACAGAATGTCGGAGACGGTGTCGGGGCCGATGGCCGCCAGCGCGGCGTCGATCCGCCCGGGGGCGACCGCTGCCCCGCTGGCGATACAGTCGGCCCAGCCGTTATCCATCAGCACGCGGATCGCAAGGTCGGGCAGATCCTCCTCGGCCAGCAGCGCGGTATAGTCGATATCGAGGAAGCGGCTGACGGTGAACAGCACGCGGGCCCGGGTGCGGCGCAGGATGTCCCCCGCCTCGCGCCCTTTCAGCCGGGTGTTGAGCGGCACCACCGCCGCCCCCAGCGTCATCGCGCCAACCGCCGCCGCAATCCATTCGCGCCGGTTGGGCGCCCAGATCGCGACCCGGTCCCCCGCGGCAATGCCTGCCGCCATCAGTGCCGCAGCGGCGGCGCGGCATTCCTGCCACAGCGCGGCAAAGCTGGTGACCCTATCGCCCTCGATCACCGCGGGCGCATCGGGCCAGGCCCGCGCCGCGGCGGCGGCGGCGTGGGGGATGGTTGGCGGAACGGGTGGCAGGGGCGTGGGCATCAGGCCAGTTCGAACAGCCCCGCCGCGCCCATGCCACCCGCGACGCACATCGAGACGACAACATAGCGCACCCCGCGCCGCCGCCCCTCGATCAGCGCATGGCCGACCAGCCGACTACCCGACATGCCGAAGGGGTGGCCGAGCGCAATCGCGCCACCGTTGACGTTCAGCTTCGCCGGATCGATCTCCAGCTTGCGCTGGCAATAGATCGCCTGGGAAGCAAAGGCCTCGTTGATCTCGAACAGGCCGATATCGTCGATGGTCAGGCCGGCGCGGGCCAGCAGCTTGGGAATGGCGAAAACCGGGCCGATGCCCATCTCGTCAGGCCCGCAGCCCGCGACCTGAAACCCGCGATAGAGGCCGAGTACCGGCAGACCTTCGCGCTGCGCGGTGGCAAGGTCCATTACCAATTGGGCCGAGGCACCATCCGACAGCTGGCTGGCATTGCCGGCTGTGATGTGGCGGCCTTCCTTGATCACCGCGCCGTCCTTGAACACCGGCTTGAGGCCGGCGAGGCCCTCGGCCGTGGTATCGCCGCGCACGCCTTCGTCGGCGGCCAGCGTGACCTCCTCGCGGCCCACTTCGGCGCCGGCCTTGTCGCGCAGCAGCTTCGAAACGGTGATCGGCGCGATCTCGTCGGTCAGGCGCCCGGCGGCTTGGGCGGCGCCGGCGCGCTGCTGGCTCTGTGCGGCAAAGGCGTCCTGATCCTCGCGGCTGACGCCATAGCGTTCGGCGACGATTTCGGCGGTCTCGATCATCGCCATGTAGGCGTTCGGTTCGGCGGCGATCACCGCCTCGGAACGGTTGCGATAGGCCGGAGTGAAAGCGCCGAGCGTCAGCGAAATAGATTCCACCCCGCCCGAAACCGCGACGTCAACCTCGTCGCAGCGAATTGCGCGCGCTGCCAGCGCCAGCGAATTGAGGCCCGACGAGCACTTGCGATCAAGCGTGAAGCCGCCGGTTTCGTTGGGCAGGCGCGAGGCATGCACTGTCAGGCGGCCCAGATTGTAGCTCTGGGTGTTCCAGTGGTTGCCGCAACCCAGGTAGACATCGTCCACCCGCGTCGGGTCGATCCCCGACCGGTCGAGCACGGCATCGACCACGTGGGCGGACAGCACCGGGGCCTCGGTATCGTTGAAAGCCCCGCGATAGGCCTTGCCGATGGCAGTGCGGGCAGTGGCGATAATGGCGGCTTCACGCATGGGGGTAACTCCTTCAGCCAAGGGCGTGCATGTTGGTGGGGCCCCAATAGGCCCGCATTTCGACGACCTTGTTGTCATCGTTGAAGCGGAATGTGTCGATCACGTCGATCCGCTGTTTCGCGCCCTGCCATTCAAGGTGGACGCTGAAAGCAAAGGCAGCGATGTCCTGCACCACCCGCACCGGCCCGGTCAGCTCCAGCGTTGCGCCGGTGGCGATCGACCCTTCATAGAATGCGCGGATTGCGGCCAGTCCTTCATGACGCGGAGTGCCGATCGGATCTTCGACGACGGCATCTTCGGCGTACAGTGCAACCACGCGCTCGGCGCTGTGGGCAGCAAAGGCGGCGACGTATTCGTGGACGGCCGCTGCCATCTTGGCGGGATCGGGCATCGGGTTACTCCGGAAAATAGCGGCTGACCGTGTCGGCGATGCAGGCAGGCTTGTCGGAGCCTTCAATCTCGATTGTCACTCGCACCACCGCCTGCACCGCGCCTTTGATCTCCTCGGCGGCGACCAGTTCGGCGACTGCGCGGATCCGGCTGCCGACCTTGACCGGCGCAAGGAAGCGCAGCCGGTCCAGCCCGACGTTCACCGCATGGGCAAAGCCGCGCACTTTGATCAGTTCGGGCAGGAACAGATTGACCAGGCTCATCGTCAGATAACCGTGGGCGATTGTTCCGCCGAAGGGCCCGGCCTTGGCGCGCTCGACATCGACATGGATCCACTGGTGGTCGCCAGTGATCTCGGCAAAGCCATCGACCCGGTCCTGCTCAATCGCCAGCCAGCCGGTCGGCCCCATCTTGGTGCCAACCATGCCGAGCAGATCGCGGGGGTGCGCAATGTTCAGCGTCATCGGCTCAGGCCCGCTGGCTGGAGACCGGGATCACTTCCCCGGTCATGTAGGAGGACAGATCGGAGGCGAGGAACAGCATCACATTGGCCACTTCCCAAACCTCGGCCGGGCGGCCGAAAGCCTCCTGCGCCGAGAGCTTGGCGAGCAATTCGTCGGTGGTGACCTTGGCGAGGAATGCGTGCATCGCGATGCTGGGGGCAACCGCGTTGATCCGCACGTTGTGCTCCGCCGCTTCCACTGCCGAACAGCGGGTGAAGGCCATCACCCCGGCCTTGGCCGCGGCATAATGCGCCTGCCCCTTTTGCGCGCGCCAGCCGAGTACCGAGGCATTGTTGACCACGACGCCCGTGCGGCGCGCATACATGGCGGGCAGGAAGGCTCGGCTCATCCGGAACACCGAATTGAGCGTTACGTCGAGCACGCGGAACCATTGCTCGTCGCTCATCTCGACCACCGATACCTCGCCGCCAAGCCCTGCGTTGTTGATCAGCACATCGACATGGCCGAGCTGGGCCAGCGCGGCGGCGTGGAGCGCGTCGACCTGATCCTGCTGGGTCACGTCGCAGACGACAGTGGCCGGGCGGGCGACTCCGGCTTCGGCGGCGATGCGGTCTGCCGCTTCGCCCAGCCGGCGCTCGTGAAAGTCGCTGATCAGCAACCGCGCGCCCTCTTCGGCGGCCCGCTTGGCGACGGCAAAGCCGATCCCGGTGCCGGCGGCGGCGGTTACCACCACGGTCTTGCCCTTGAGCAGCCCGCGCGGTTCGGGGTAGGCGGGAATGGTCATGCGTTGCCCCTTGGTTCGCGCGGCATCCCCAATCCGCGCTCGGCGATCAGGTTGCGCTGGATCTGGTTGGTGCCGCCATAGATCGTGTCGGCCCGGCTGTAGAGGAACAGGTTGGGCAGCACGCCCCATTCATAGTTCGCTCCCTCGGCCAGTTCGCCGGCCTGACCCAGCACATCCATCGCCAGTTCGCCAAGGCCACGGCGCCAGCTGGCCCATTGGATCTTGTAGGTCAGCGCCGCGCCGTCGATCTTCGAGTGGTCGGTGTTCGACAGCATCCTGAGCGCGCCATAGCGCATCAGGTTGAGGCCGATCTCGGCCTTGGCGATGCGCTGGCGGATCAGCGGATCGCGCGCCGCGCCATTGGCCTTGGCGGCGGCGATGATCGCGTCCAGCTCGTTACGGAAGCCCATCTGCTGGCCGAGCGTCGAGACGCCGCGCTCGAAGGCCAGCAGGCCCATCGCGATCCGCCAGCCATCGCCGACCGCACCGATCAGACTGTCGGCCGGGCAGGTGGCATCAGTGAAGAAGGTTTCGTTGAATTCGGCATCGCCGTTGATCTGCGTGATCCCGCGCACTTCGATCCCCGGCTGATCCAGCGGCATCATCAGGAAGGTCAGGCCCTTGGGGCCCTTGCTGCCTTCCTCGGTGCGGGTGACGACGAAGATCCAGTCCGAGATGTGGGCGAGGCTGGTCCAGATCTTCTGGCCGTTGACCACCCAGCGGTCGCCTTCCAGCCGGCCCTTGGTGCGGACACTGGCAAGGTCGGAGCCGGCGTTGGGCTCGGAAAAGCCCTGACAGAAGATCGTCTTGCCGGCCGCAATATCGGGCAGGAACCGGGCCTTCTGCGCCTCGGTACCGAAGGCCAGAATGGTGGGCCCGGCCAGCTCGATGCCGATGTGGTTGACCCGCCCCGGCACCCCGGCGCGGGCATATTCCTCGGCGAAGATCACCTGTTGGGCCAGGCTGGCGTCGCGCCCGCCCCATGCCGCTGGCCAGCCGATGCAGCCCCAGCGCGCTTCGCCCAGCCGCTGTTCCCATTCCTTGCGCCGCTCGGGCGCTTCGGTCAGCTTGGTGATACCCCGGATGTCGCGGAATTCGCCCGCCATCTCGGCATTCAGCCAGTCGGCGCATTCGGCGCGGAACTGCTCTTCCTCGCGTGTGAAACCCAGCTTCATGCGGCCGCTCCCAGAATTGTCTTGGCGACCTGCTCACGGTGCCATGCCCCGTCGCCCAGCATGGTTTGCAGGGCGCGGGCGCGTTTGAAGAACAGGTGGGCGTCGTGCTCCCAGGTGAAGCCGATTCCGCCATGCAGCTGGATCATGTTGCCCGCGCACATGAAGAAGGTGTCGGCGGCGAAGCTCTTGGCTGAATGGACTGCGAGTTCGGCCTCGTCGGAGCCTTCGTCGATTGCGCAGGCCGCCCAGTAGACCGCGCTGCGGGCCTGTTCGATCTCGATCATCATGTCGGCAAGCCGGTGCTTGTAGGCTTGAAAGCTGCCGATCGGGCGGCCGAACTGTACGCGTTCCTTGGCATAGGCAACGGTCCGGTCGAGCGCGGCCTGCGCCCCGCCCAGTGCCTCTGCTGCCACGGCGACATAGCCTGCACGATGCGCGGCGCTGATCGCGGCCGCGGGATCGGCCAGCGGCTCACCCGCCACTCCCGCCAGCGTTACGGTGGCATAGGGGCGGGTCTGGTCCATAGTGACCGAGGGGGTAACAGTCAGCCCGGCTGCCCCGGCGCGCACCAGCCATGCGCCCGCGTTATTGGTCACCACGAACAACCCAGCCGCGCCGCCGTGGGCGACGAAGCGGCTTTCCCCGGTCAGCATGTCGCCGTCGGCCGTCAGTGCGGCGTCGTGGACATAGCCGGCGATCACATCGCCCGAGAGCAGCGCAGGCAGCCATTCGGCCTGCTGCGCGGCGCTGCCACCATGCACCAGCGTCTGACCGCACAGGGCAAGGCTGCCCAGCATCGGCAGCGCGGCAATCTGAGCGCCCGCCGCTTCGAACAGGATCGCCAGTTCGACCAGCCCCAGCCCGGCCCCGCCGAGTGCCTCGGGCACGGCCACGCCGGCAAGGCCCAGCTCCTGACAGAAGGCGGCCCACAGCGCGCGGTCGATCCCGTCGGCGGCC
>Ga0007815_1000604_pt1 | contig 11329 bp, 10 predicted proteins | sample CryBogCBE02Aug09_FD_71212 | JGI IMG/M metagenome (GOLD analysis project Ga0007815, IMG submission 71212) | Freshwater microbial communities from Crystal Bog, Wisconsin, USA - CBE02Aug09 | ecosystem: Environmental > Aquatic > Freshwater > Lake | place: Crystal Bog, Wisconsin, USA | collected...
GCACCGCGTGGTTGTCGACCTCCAGCGTGTCGAGCTGTTCTTCCTGCGCCAGCCGGTACTTGTTGACCCCGACGATCACGTCCTCGCCCCGGTCGACCCGCGCCTGCCGCGCGGCAGCGGCCTGCTCGATCAGCGCCTTGGGCATGCCGGAGGCCACGGCCCGGGTCATCCCGCCCAGCCCGTCGACCTGCTCGATCAGCTTCCACGCTTCATCAACCAGCGTCTCGGTCAGTGCCTCGACATAGTAGGAACCGCCCAGCGGATCGACCACGCGGGTGATCCCGGTTTCCTCGGCCAGCACGATCTGGGTGTTGCGGGCGATACGCGCGGAAAAGTCGGTCGGCAGCGCGATGGCTTCATCCAGCGCATTGGTGTGCAGGCTCTGCGTGCCGCCCAGCACGGCTGCCATCGCCTCTACCGTGGTGCGGATGACGTTGTTGTAGGGGTCCTGCTCTTGAAGGGACACACCGCTGGTCTGGCAATGGGTGCGCAGCATCTTGCTGCGTTCGTCCTGCGCGCCAAGGCCGTCCATCACCCGGTGCCACAGCGTACGCGCCGCGCGCAGCTTGGCCACTTCCATGAAGAAGTTCATGCCGATGCCGAAGAAGAAGCTGAGGCGCCCGGCGAACTTGTCGATGTCCAGCCCGGCGGCCATCGCGCGGGCAACGTATTCCTTGCCGTCGGCGATCGTGAAGGCCAGCTCCTGCACCGCAGTCGCCCCGGCCTCGTGCATGTGATAGCCCGAGATCGAAATGGAGTTGAATTTCGGCATGTTGGCGGAGGTATAGGCGATGATGTCCGACACGATCCGCATGCTGGGCTCAGGCGGATAGATGTAGGTGTTGCGGACCATGAACTCCTTGAGGATGTCGTTCTGGATCGTCCCGTCAAGCTGCGCGGGGGCCACCCCCTGCTCCTCGGCCGCGACGATGTAGAAGGCCATCACCGGGATCACCGCGCCGTTCATGGTCATCGACACGCTCATCTGGTCGAGCGGGATACCGTCGAACAGCACCTTCATGTCCTCAACCGTGTCGATCGCGACGCCGGCCTTGCCGACGTCGCCGGTCACGCGCGGGTGGTCAGAATCGTAGCCGCGATGGGTCGCAAGGTCGAAGGCCACCGACAGGCCCTTTTGCCCGGCAGTCAGATTGCGGCGGTAGAAAGCGTTCGATTCCGTGGCGGTCGAAAAGCCGGCATATTGCCGGATCGTCCACGGCCGCCCGGCATACATGCTGGCGCGCACACCACGCGTAAACGGCGCAAAGCCCGGCAGCCCCGGATCGCCCGCATCGTCCGCGGTGTAGAGCGGCTTGACTGCGATCCCCTCGGGCGTGGTCCAGGTCAGGTCCTTGCCCTTGACCTCCTTCGTCGCGGCAGCCTGCCAGTCGGTTACACTCGGTTTGGTCATAGCGCGTCTCTCAGGCCGAAGCGCTGGGGCGCGCCGAAACGCGCGCATGCCAGGCTTTGAGGTTGGTCAGGTCGTCAGGCAGCGGGATGCCGATGAAAGCTGCGAAGTCGACTGTGGTCAGCAACAGGATATCGGCGATGGAGTAGCCGTCCGCCGCAAGGAACTCCCGCCCCGCCAGCGCGCCATCGAAAAAGCGCAAGGCGTCGCCCACGCGCGGGCGGTTGCTTTCGCCCCATTCGGCGTTGCGGCCCGGCAGGTGCTCGGTGAACTTGTGGGTGTGGACCCAGACCGCGCCGACCGGCGGCATCAGCACCATTTCGACCCGGCGGCTCCACATCTCGATCAGCGCCTGTTCCAGCGGGCTGGTGCCAAACAGCGCGGGCGCGCGGTGCAGGGCTTCCAGATAGCGGCAGATCGCGACGCTTTCTGCAATCACCGTGCCATCGTCCAGCTGCAAGGCCGGGGTCTGCCCACGCGGGTTGAGTGCGACGAATTCCTCCGACTTGTGCTCACGCGCCGGGATGGACAGGTCACGCGTCGGCAGCACGATCCCCTTTTCCGCGGCGAAAATCCGCACGCGGCGCGGATTGGGTGCGGGGTTCGGGCTGTTGAAGAACAGCATTACTGGCCCTTGAACTCAGCCTTGCGCTTGGCAAGGAAGGCCACAGTGCCCTCGGCAGCATCGGCGCTGTTGCCGGCGCGGCGCTGGTCATCCGCCTCGCGCGCAAGGGCAGCGGTATAATCGCTCTCAAGGCTGGCCAGAATGCCCTGCCGCATCAGCCCGATGGCGAGGCTGGGCCCGGCGGCCAGCCGCTGCGCCAGCGCCAGCGCCTCCTCCTGCACCACGGCATCGGGCAGGCACTTGTAGACCAGCCCCCAGCTTTCGGCCTTGGGGCCATGGACGCGCTCGCCCAGCAGCATCATCTCGGTGGCGCGGGCCTTGCCGATCAGGCGCGGCAGCATCCAGCTGGCGCCGCCATCGGGCACCAGGCCGATGTTGACAAAGGCCTGCAGCAGATAGGCGCTCTCACCCATCACGCAGAAATCGCCAGCCAGAGCGAGGCTGCACCCGATCCCGGCCGCTGGGCCGTTGACCGCCGTAACGATCGGCACCGGCAGGCGGGCGAGCTTGAGCATTCCGGGGTTATAGCTGCTGGTCAGCCGTTCATGGGCATTGTCGCCCGGCATCCCGCTCGACATCATCCGGCCCGACAGGTCCGCGCCCGAACAGAAGGCACGGGTGCCGCCGGTGATCAGCACCGCGCGGGCATCGCCCAGCGCATCCAGCTTGGCCGACAGTTCATCGAACATTTCGGGCGCGGCGGCGTTCAGGCGCTCGGGCCGGTTCAGCGTCAGCACCAGCACCGCGCCTTCGCGGTGGGCGAGAATGAGATCGTCGGCCATCAGTGCGTTCCTTTCGGCGTTTCCATTATTTCGGTCAGAATCCCGCCCATGTCGCGCGGGTGGACAAAAAAGATCAGCGTGCCGTGCGCGCCGATGCGGGGTTCGCCCAGCACCCGCTTGCCCATGCCCTCGAAAGCGGCCTTGGCGGCGTGAATATCGGGCACCTCGAAGCAGACATGGTGCTGGCCGCCGGCAGGGTTCTTCTCCAGCCATGCCGTGATGCTGGCATTGCCGGGCAGCGGCTCGATCAGCTCGATCTGGGTGCCGTTCAAGGCCCCATCCGCGCCGGGCGTATCGACGAAGCAGACCTTCACCCCCTGTTCGGGCAGGTCGAACGGCTCATGAATTTTGGTCGCCCCCATCACCTCGCGGTAGAACACAATGCTGTCTGCGATAGATGGCGTGGCGACGCCGATGTGGTTGAGACGGCCGAGGTTCATCAATACAATCCCATCAACTTGCCCGTGACGCCCAAACCGATGAGAGCGAACGACGGCGCAAACAGCACATGAGCGGCGACAATGAACCAGAAAAACTTTGGCTCTGTCGCCCGGTAAACCCACCCATGAGATCGAACCCGCCCAAGGGTGGCAGCGTTATACAGGCTCCAAATCATCATGCCCGAGGCTAAAAAGCTCAACGGCGCCAAGGCAATGAACACGATCACAGCGGAATATTGTCATGCTTCTTCCACGGGTTCTCGAGGTTCTTGTTCCTCAGTTTCCGCAGCCCCAGCGCGACCCTGCGGCGGGTTGAATGCGGGTGGATCACCTCGTCGATGAAGCCCTTGGCGGCGGCCACGAAGGGGTTGGCGAAGCGGTCTTCGTATTCGCGGGTCTTTTCGGCCTGTTCTTCGGCGGAGAGGCCGCGGAAGATGATCTCCACCGCGCCCTTCGCCCCCATCACGGCGATTTCGGCGGTCGGCCAGGCATAGTTGAGATCGCCGCGCAGGTGCTTGCTGGCCATGACGTCGTAGGCCCCGCCATAGGCCTTGCGGGTGATGACGGTGATCTTCGGCACGGTCGCCTCGGCATAGGCGAACAGCAGCTTGGCGCCGTGCTTGATGATCCCGTTATGCTCTTGGCTGGTGCCCGGCAGGAAGCCCGGCACGTCGACGAAAGTCAGGATCGGAATGTCGAAGGCATCGCAGAACCGCACGAAGCGCGCGGCCTTCTTGCTGGCGTTGATATCGAGGCAGCCAGCCAGCACCATCGGCTGGTTGGCGACCACGCCCACGGTGCGGCCCTCGATCCGCCCGAAGCCGATCAGCACGTTGCCGGCGTGGCCAGGCTGGACTTCGAAGAAATCGCCCTCGTCCAGCACTTTGCGCACCACTTCGTGCATGTCATAGGGCTGGGTCGCGCTGGCCGGGATCAGGGTGTCGAGGCTGTGCTCGACCCGGTCATAGGGGTCTGAACTGGGCCGCTCGGGCGCGCTTTCACGGTTCGAGAGCGGCAGGAAATCGATAAAGTCGCGCGCCACCAGCAGCGCCTCGATATCGTTCTCCAGCGCCAGATCGGCAACGCTGGTCTTGGTGGTGTGGGTGATCGCCCCCCCCAGCTCTTCTTGGCTGACCACCTCGTTGGTCACGGTCTTGACAACTTCGGGGCCGGTGACGAACATGTAGGAACTGTCCTTCACCATGAAGATGAAGTCGGTCATCGCCGGGCTGTACACCGCCCCGCCCGCGCAGGGGCCCATGATGAGGGACAGCTGCGGCACCACCCCCGAGGCCAGCACATTGCGCTGGAACACCTCGGCATAACCACCAAGGCTGGCGACGCCCTCCTGAATGCGCGCGCCGCCGCTGTCGTTGAGGCCGATGACGGGTGCGCCGACCTTCAGCGCGGTGTCGAGCACCTTGCAGATCTTCTGGGCGTGGCGTTCGGACAGCGATCCGCCGAACACGGTGAAATCCTGCGCATAGACATAGACCAGCCGGCCGTTGATCGTGCCGCTGCCGGTGACCACGCCATCGCCGGGGATGACGGTTTCGGACATGCCGAAATCGACGCAATTGTGTTCGACATACATGTCGAGCTCTTCAAAGCTGCCTTCGTCGAGCAACACATTCAGCCGCTCGCGCGCGGTCAGCTTGCCCTTGGCGTGCTGGGCATCGATCCGCTTTTGCCCGCCGCCCAGCCGTGCCGCGGCGCGCCGCCGTTCCATTTCCGCGATATTGGCCGACATCGGATCCGTCTCCCGCATTCCCAAAAAGGCACCTGCCCAAACCACGGTGGGTGGCTGCCGTCAACGCTTTTTAATCGATCGGTTAAACCGACTTTGGTCGAACATGGCCGGTCCTGCGCAGCATTGCTGCGCAAGCGCCGCCCGATCAGAAATTAATGAGAATCTTTCGTGCCAACGCCGGCGACAGCGAGTGGACCGCCTGCAGCGCCTTCACCATACCCACATTGGCCTCGTCGGCATTGTGTTCCATCGCGGTTACGATCTGCCGCGCGCATTCCGCCGCGCTCATCTTGCGGCTGCCGCGCCCGGCGGTCATCCGGGTATCGACCACTGGCGGCAGCGCTTCCAGCACATGAATCCCGGTGCCCTTCAGCTGGTGGCGCAAGCCTTGGGTATAGGACCGCAGCCCAGCCTTGGTGGCGCAATAGACCGGCCCGCCGCCGCGCGGCGCAATCGCCAGGCCCGAAGTGACATTGACCACCATCGCCCCGCCGCGCTGCTCCGCCGCCACGCGCAAGGCCGGCATCAGGGCGGTGATCAGGCGGATCGGCGCGGTAAGGTTGAGCGCGATGGCCTGTGCCGCCCGGTCGGCATCGGGCAGGCCCTTGCGGTGGTCATGCTCGCCATCGCCCATTCCGGCATTGTTGATCAGAATGTCGAGCGGCCGCCCGGCCAGCGCCGCGATCAGCGCCTCCACCCCATCCGGCGTCGACAGATCGGCGCCGACCACCTCGAAGCCATCGGCTGCGGTCGCCGCGATCCGCTCCGCATTCAGCCCGGTGGTAATCACCTGCGTACCAAAGCCACGCAGCTGGCGGATCAATTGTGCGCCGATCCCGTCGGTGCCCCCGGTAACCAGTGCCAACTTGCCATCAAGTTTCATTGCCCACACTCCCTTTGCCGCTGTTCTGCGGCAAAGGGGGGTTGCGTGCAACCTAGCGCATCAGCACGAGCTCTTCGGCCATGCTGGGGTGCAACGCGATGGTATCGTCGAACTGCGCCTTGGTCAGCCCGGCGCGGACCGCAATCGCCACCGCCTGAAGGATCTCGGGCGCATCCGGGCCGATCATGTGGACGCCCAGCACCCGGTCGGTCCCGGCATCGACCACCAGCTTGTAAAAGCCCCGTTCGGCGCGCGGCGAAAACAGGTTCTTCATCGGGCGGAAGTCGCTGGTGAAGACCTTGATCTCGCCGTGCTCGGCCCGCGCCTGAGCCTCGGTCAGGCCGACGCCGGCCAGCGGTGGCTGGCTGAACACCGCGCTGGGGATATGATCGTAATGGGTGGCGCGTGGGCGCCCGCCAAACAGGGTATCGGCCAGCGCATGCCCCTCGCGGATCGCCACCGGGGTCAGCTGGACCCGGTCGGTCACATCGCCCACCGCGTGGATGCTGGGGCAGCTGGTGGTACCCAGCGGGTCGACCGGCACCGCGCCGTTGGGGCCCAGCGCAATCCCGGCGGTTTCCAACCCCAGCCCCTCGGTCTTGGGCTTGCGCCCGGTGGCCACCAGCACCACGTCGGCGACCAGCGGGTCGCCTTCGCGGGTGTGGACCAGCAGCGTGCCATCGGCCTGCTTCTCAACCCGCTCGATCGGGTTCGAAAAGCGGTAGGCGATGCCGCGCGCCTCGGTGATCGCCAGCAGGCGTTCCGACAGGCTGGCCTCGTAGCTGCGCAGGATCGCGTCGCTGCGGTTGACCACCGTTACCGCGCAGCCCAGCGCATTGAACACCCCGGCAAATTCCATCGCGATATAGCCCGCCCCCTGCACCACCACGCGCTTGGGCAGTGCGGGCAGATGGAACACCTCGTTGCTGGTGATGCAGTGTTCGTTGCCGGGAAATTCGGGCAGCACCGGCCAGGCGCCGACCGCGATCAGGATATGCGCCGTGCTGACCTCGCGCCCGCCAGCCAGCCGCACCGTGTGGGGGCCGGTGACGACGGCGCGTTCGTGGAAGTGTTCGACCCGGTTGTTGTCGAGCGTAGTGGTATAGGCCCGCTCGAGCCGGTCGACATCGCTGGCGACGAAATCGCGCAATTTCGCCCAGTCGAACCGCGCGCCCTCGACACTCCAGCCATAGCCGCCGGCATGGCCCAGTTCCTCGGCAAACTGGCTGGCATAGACCAGCAGCTTCTTGGGAACGCAGCCGCGGATCACGCAGGTGCCGCCGACGCGGTATTCCTCGGCCACCGCAACGCGCGCGCCGTGGCTCGCAGCGATGCGCGCCGCGCGCACCCCACCCGAACCCGCGCCGATCACGAAAAGGTCAAAGTCGAACTCGGCCATGCTGAAAAACTCCTGTTGGCGCACTCTATGCCGCGATCATTCGCGCTAGGCCAATCGGAAGTTGCAGTCACAGTAAGCGGATCTGCCCCAGCGCGGCTCAGCTCAGCCCGGCAGCCGCCATCAGCGCGCTGGTGCCCGGATCGAAAGCCACTTCGCCCTTCTCGAGCGCCTTGGCCACTTCCTTGCCCAGCTCGACCCCAAACTGGTCGAACGGGTTGATGCCCAGCAGCACGGCATTGGCGAAAGTGCGGTGTTCGTGGAAGGCCACCAGCGCGCCAAGGCTGGCCGGGGTCAGGGCATCGATCAGGATCGTCGCGCTGGGACGGTTGCCGGGGTAGGCCCGCGCCCCGTCCTTCGCCGCACGGCCCGCCATCAGCGCCGCGCCCTGGGCAAAGCAGTTCATCAGCAGGATGCGGTGGTGCGCGGGATCGAGCGCGTCACCGGGGGCGACGCAGGCGACAAAGTCGACCGGCAGTTCGACCGTGCCCTGATGCAGCAGCTGGAACACCGCATGCTGCGCATCGGTGCCCACCCCGCCCCACGTAATCGGGGCCGAGGGCATGGCGAGTGGCGCGCCCGCCAGATCGACGCACTTGCCATTCGATTCCATCTCCAGCTGCTGGAGGTAGAACGGCAGCAACCGCAGTCGCTCGTCGTAGGCAAAGCAGGCGCGGGTCTGCTGCCCCAGCACGCTGGCGTAGTAATAGTCGGCAAAGGCCGCACGCAGGCACAGGTTGGCGGCACCCTCGGCCTCGGCAAAATGGCGGTCGACCGCCGCCGCGCCGGCCAGCATTTCGGCAAAATCATCCCAGCCCAGCGCCAGCGCGATCGGGAAGCCAATGCTGCTCCACAGTGAATAGCGCCCGCCGACGCTTTCGGGGAACGGCAGCACGCGGGTCTCGTCCACCCCCCATTCGACAGCCTTTTCGGGCGCGGCGGTCAGCGCGACGACCCGCCCGAACGGATCGGCCACCCCGTTCTGGCCCAGCCAGTCCAGCGCCGAGAGGGCATTGGTGATGGTTTCGGTGGTGGTGAAGGTCTTGGAGGCCACCGCGATCAGCGTGGTGGCCGGATCGCAGGCGGCAAAGGCCGCCTCGAGCGCGCAGCCATCGATGTTCGAGACGACGTGGACCGCACAGAAGGCCCCGTCGCGGGCCAGCGCGTCGATCGCCATCGCCGGGCCCAGTGCGGAACCGCCGATGCCAATGTGGATCAGGTGCTTGATCTCGCCCAGCGCGCCGGCCTGAATCGCGCCGACCAGCCCGCGCATCCGGGCGTGCAGCGCCTCGGCCTCCTCGACACTGCTGGCGCGCCCCAGCCCGCGCTGGGCCATATGTTCGGCCGCGCGGTTCTCGGTGGTATTGACCCGCTCGCCCGTCAGCAGCGCAGCGCGCCGCCCGGCAAAGTCCATCGCCCCGGCCAGTTCCTCGAAAGCCGCAAGGTGCGCGGCCGACAGATGGCTCTTCGACCAGTCGAACAGCACCCCGCCCAGACTGTCCTCGCCGCCATCATCCAGCATCACCCGTCCGCTCATCCGGGCAACCCGGTCAGGCTCGGCGGCGAACAGCTCGGTCAGCGTCGGGCGCGGCAGCTGGGCGATCTTGGCGCGGATGGCCTCGGCAGTGTTCATCGTGGGCTGCTCCCTATGGGCGGCGGGGTGGGCGGCTTGATTGCCAAGCCGGGCGCCTTGCCCTATGCCCCGCCGCGCGCCGTCGGCCAAGCCCGACAGCCGTGCTGAAATCGAATGGACCCCACTTTCGCGCGTTCATCGCCCCGACAGCAAGTGTATTGCAGATGCAGCACACCTGCCGCCAGAATGGGGACGCGCCTGCCAATGGAACACCTGATGACCGACGCCGCCAGCCCCGCCGCCAAACAGGAAGACAGCTTTCCGGTGTTCCTTGCCAAGCTGGTGATCTTCGTGATCCTGCTGCGCAGTCTGGTCTTTTCGCCCTTCACCATTCCCAGCGAATCGATGCTGCCGCGGCTGGTGAATGGCGACTACTTGCTGGCGCTGAAGTGGCCCTATGGCTATTCGACCTATTCGGCCTGGCCCAATTTCCTGCCCAAGCGCGAAGGGCGGCTGTTCGGTTCGGTGCCCGCGCGCGGCGATGTGGTGATCTTCAAGGCCCCCCCGGCGGCAGAGCAGGACTGGATCAAGCGCGTGATCGGCCTGCCGGGCGACACCATCCAGATGAAGGGCGGCGTGCTGCAACTGAACGGCAAACCGGTGCCCAAGGTGCGGATCGCCGATTTCGAGGTCGCGGTCTCCGACAACACCCATTGCTACCGCGCCGAATTCGAAGTTACCGGCAAGGATGGCAACAAGGTCTGCCGCTACCCGCGCTTTCACGAGACCCTGCCCGAGGGCAAGGGCTATGACGTGCTCGACCTTGGCCATTTTCCGCAGGATGACACCGCGCCCTACATGGTGCCCGAAGGCAGCGTGTTCCTGATGGGCGACAACCGCGACAATTCGCTCGACAGCCGCTTTTCCACGCTCGACGGCGGGATCGCCTTCGTGCCGCAGGACAACCTGGTCGGCAAGGCGGCGGTGGTGCTGTGGTCGACCGATGGTTCAGCCAGCTGGTTCAAGCCGTGGACCTGGTTCACGGCCGCACGCTGGAACCGGATCGGGGGAACGTTTTGAGCGCTGCCCCGCTTCCCGCTGACACTATCGCGCTGCTGACCCGGATCGTCGGCACCGCCCCCCAGCCGGCCGACCTGTGGATCGAGGCGCTGACCCACGGCTCGACCGGGGCTGCACGCGATTACCAGCGGCTGGAATTCCTAGGCGACCGGGTGCTGGGGCTGGTAATCGCCGAATGGCTGCACGAGGGCGAACGCGCCGACGAAGGCCGCCTGTCGCAGCGCCTCAATGCACTGGTCAGCCGCCAGAGCTGCGCCGAAGTGGCGCGGACCCAGGGGCTTGGCCCGCACATCCGCCTTGGCAAGCAGGCACGCGATGATGGCGGGGCCGACAGCGACAATATCCTTGGCGACGTGGTGGAGGCGCTGATCGGCGCCAGCTTCATCGCCCGCGGCTTCGAGCCGACCCGCACGATGGTCCGCAGCCTGTGGGCCGACGCGGTGGCGGGCAAGGCCGGGGCCAGCAAGCATCCCAAGTCGGCATTGCAGGAATGGGCCGCGGGAAACCGCCGCAAATTGCCGGAATACCGCCTCGTTTCACGCGATGGGCCCGACCATGCCGCGCGCTTTACAGTGGCCGTGGCCATCAAGGGCGTCGGCGAAGCCAGCGCCGAAGGTTCCTCCAAGCAAGAGGCGGAAACCGCCGCCGCTGCCGCATTTCTCGAAAGGTTCGGTTGACCCATGACTGCCGCCATCCATGACGCCCCCCAGCGCTGCGGGCTGATCGCCGTGCTGGGCGCGCCCAACGCCGGCAAGTCGACGCTGGTCAATGCCCTTGTCGGCCAGAAGGTCGCTGCGGTCTCGGCCAAGGCACAGACCACCCGCGCCCGGCTGCTGGGCATTGCGCTGAACGGCCCGGCCCAGCTGATCCTCGCTGATACGCCGGGCCTGTTCGCCCCGCGCCGCCGCCTGGACCGCGCGATGGTCAACGCCGCCTGGGAAGGCGCGAGCGAGGCCGACGCCGTGCTGCTGGTAGTCGACGCCGCCCGCAAGAAGCGCGACGATCTGATCCCGATCCTCGAAACGCTGAAGGCCCGCCCCGAGAAGAAGCTGCTCGCGCTCAACAAGGTTGACCTTGTCGCCAAGGAGCCGCTGCTGGCGCTGGCCGAGGAACTGCACGCCGCCGGCGACTTCTCGGAGGTATTCTTCATCTCGGCGCTGAGCGGCGACGGGGTGGAGCAGCTGAAGCACAGCCTGTCCGCGATGGTGCCCGAAGGGCCGTGGCATTTTCCCGAGGATCAGGTTTCCAACGCCAGCGAGCGCCTGCTGGCCGCCGAGATTACCCGCGAACAGCTCTATCGCCAGCTGCACGACGAACTGCCCTATGACAGCGCAGTGCGGCCCGAAAGCTATACCCACCGCAAGGACGGCAGCGTCGAGATCCACCAGCAGA
>Ga0007815_1000605_pt1 | contig 11313 bp, 7 predicted proteins | sample CryBogCBE02Aug09_FD_71212 | JGI IMG/M metagenome (GOLD analysis project Ga0007815, IMG submission 71212) | Freshwater microbial communities from Crystal Bog, Wisconsin, USA - CBE02Aug09 | ecosystem: Environmental > Aquatic > Freshwater > Lake | place: Crystal Bog, Wisconsin, USA | collected...
GAGATCCACGCGAGATTGAATTAATCGCGGTCACGAAGAATTTTCCGGTAAGAGATGCCGACATATTGTATGAGCTAGGCGTTCGAAGCATGGGAGAGAACAGGGATAGCGAGGGGGTCGCAAAAGCAGGGCTTCTTTCCGATCGAGCAGACTTGACCTGGCATTTCCAGGGGCAGATCCAAAGTCGCAAGATTCCCTCGATTGCCAGTTGGGCGCAGGTCGTGCACTCCCTCGATGAGATCTCTCACGCAAATAAATTTGCCCAACAGCCACGAATTCCGACGTTCTTTCTGCAAGTAAATTTTGAACCCGAGCGGAGTGATCGGGGCGGGGTGGCGCCTGCTGAACTTGGTAACTTTATTGAGCAATTGCCTGAGGCTGTTGCTTCACGCCTCACGGGGTTGATGTGCGTGGCGCCAATTGATCAGGAGCCAAGCAAAGTGTTTTCCGAGCTCGCAGACCTTCGCAATACACTCTCGTTACAGCACCCTCAGTTCACTCATCTGACGCATCTTTCCATGGGGATGAGCAATGACTTCGAAGCAGCAATTGCTCATGGAGCGACACAGATTCGAGTGGGGAGTTCAATCCTCGGATCCAGGCCACCTCTGACCTAAAATTTGGGCATGGCTAACGTCTTTAAAAAAGCAGCAAACTACCTCGGACTTGTCGATCAAGATGAGGAATTCGAGCTAGAGGTTCCAGCGGAAGAACCACGCCGAAGTGTTCGAGCAGTCCCACAAGCGGCAGCTCCACAGGCCTCACGTCCTCACTTCACACCAGTCTCGACTCCTGCAGCTCCAGTAGCGCCAGTACGTGCAGCAGCTCCAGTTGCTCACGCAGCCCCTGTTGCAGCGCATCAAGAAGTTTTGCCAATCATGGATCAGATCTTCACCATTCATCCTCGATTCTACAATGAGGCACGTAATGTAGGAGAGCGCTATCGCGAAGGTCAGCCAGTTTTGATGAACCTTACTGACATGGAAGAGTCAGAGCGCAAGCGTCTTGTCGACTTCGCCTCTGGTCTTGTCTTTGGTCATCACGGAAGCATCGAGCGCGTCACCTCTAAGGTATTCCTTCTTACTCCGCCAAATGTTCGTGTCAGCACCGACACCAAGACTGCAGCGGCAGAAGCTTCCTTTTTCAATCAGAGCTGATTACGCCTAACTCAAGGCAGATCACATGATTATTCGTAGCGTTGTTGTCTGGGCTCTCCAAGTATTTCTGATCTCACTCTTTGCACGAGTGATCCTGGATTACATCCGTATGTTCTCGCCACAATGGCGTCCACGCGGAATCATTCTGGTAGTCGCAGAATTCGTCTATGGAATTACCGATCCCATCACAAAATTTGCGCGACGCTTCATTCCACCGCTGCGACTAGGTCCAGTTGCAATCGATTTCTCATTTATTGCAATTTTTATTGCGGTTCAACTACTCATCTCACTCGTATCGAGATAAGCGCACTCGGCGCTTAAGCCTTTGTCAGGCTTAAGCTTAGACCGATCTCGTTGGTAGCTTCACCCAAGTTCTGATCCTCGGTCATTCCAAGAGCAAGAACTTCCGAAGAGATTTCGACTTCGTGAGCGGCAATTGCGGCAGCTATTTCTGCATCGCCTCGCCATTTCACAATGATTCGATCGCTGATATCAAAGCCTGCTTGCTTGCGCTCTTCTTGAATGGTTCGAATGATTTCGCGCATCAAGCCTGCTTGGATGAGTTCCGGAGTAAGGGCAAGATCAAGCGCAAGACTTTCACCTGCGTGGCTCTCTACGGCCCAACCTTCTTTAGGGGTTTCGGTGATGACAAGATCATCAACAGTGATGGTGGCGCTCTTGTCATCTGTGGACTCTGATGCGGTGTACGAAATGGCAAAGCCGGCTGCGCCTGCTGCTCGAACAGATTTAACAAGTGCCGTTGGGTCGGTCTTGCCAATCGCTTGTGCAATCGCCTGAACATCCGCACCGTATCTAGCGCCGATATTTCGGAAGTTAGCTTTAAGGCTCACGCTTACCAGCTCTTCACCTTGAGTAGATAGATCTGCGAGATCTAAGACATTAAGTTCATCGGTAATGTGTCCACGGACTTCGGTGCTCATTGCGGCAAAGCCAGGAGCAGAGACCAAAGCGCGAGCAAGCGGTTGTCGAATTTTAATTTTGGACTGTGCGCGAGCGGCTCGGCCGAGTTCTACCAAGCGACGAGATAACCCAACTTCTGCACTCAAGGTGTTATCGACAAGGGCTGCATTGCTTTCTGGGAATGAAGAGAGGTGGACTGATTCAACTTCTGTTGATTCGCCAGCTCTCACCAAAACCTGCCAGACATGTTCGGTGATGAAAGGAACCATCGGCGACATGAGTTGTGTCAGAACTTTGAGGCAGTAGTACAGAGTATTGAGCGCACCGTTCTCGCCATCCCAGAAACGACGACGCGAGCGACGCACATACCAATTAGAGAGATCATCGATAAATGCAGCGAGCAAACGTCCTGCTTCTTGCGAATCAAATTCGGAATACGCGGTATCTACGCTACTAATCAATTGATGAAGTTCTGAGACGATCCAGCGATCAAGAGTGTTTGTTGGATTCTCTGCCTGAGCGCGGAAATCCGCAGCTGGAGTGAAGTTCGACGCGTTGGCGTACAAGGTGAAGAAAGAGACCGTGTTCCAGTATGTGAGCAGAGTCTTTCGGACAACATCGGAGAGGGCGTCGTGACCTACGCGTCTGGCGCTCCATGGTGAACCAGCAGCCAACATGTACCAGCGGACGGCGTCGGCGCCATGTTGATCCATCAAAGGAATTGGTTGCAAGACATTGCCAAGGTGCTTACTCATCTTGCGACCATCTTTATCCAAGATATGGCCAAGGCAGAGCACGCTCTTATATGAGGATTCATCGAAGACCAGAGTGCCGATTGTCATCAAGGTATAGAACCAGCCACGGGTCTGATCGATCGCTTCCGCGATGAAGTCAGCGGGGTACGCAGCCTTAAATTCTTCGACCGAACCTTCCTTATGCGGATAACCCCATTGCGCAAACGGCATGGCGCCAGAGTCGTACCAGCAGTCGATCACTTCTGGAACGCGAGTCATTGTCTGAGCGCATTGTGGGCAAGGGAAGGTGATCTCATCGACAAAGGGGCGATGAGGGTCAGTATGTGATAGTTCGGTACCGCTCAAAGTTGAGAGCTCTGCCAGTGATCCGACGCAATGCATATGGTCATCAGGACAGCGCCAGAGGGGAAGCGGAGTACCCCAATAACGATTTCGCGAAACGGCCCAGTCGATATTGTTTTCTAGCCAATCGCCGAAGCGACCGGTCTTAATTGTCTCTGGATGCCAATCTGTCTTTGCGTTTTGTGCAAGGAGCGCTTCCTTGATTTGAGTAGTGCGGATGTACCACGAAGGTTGTGCGTAATACATCAGTGGTGTGTGGCAACGCCAGCAGTGCGGATACGAGTGCTCGAACTGCACATGCTTATACAAAATTCCATTGGACTTCATCGCTTTAATGATGACCTTGTCGGCATCTTTAAAGAAGAGCCCGCCAACTAATTCAATGCCAGCGTTGAATGTGCCATCTGGCGTCATCGGATTAACTACCGGCAAGTTGTATTTACGGCAGACGAGCAAGTCATCCGCACCGAATGCAGGGGATTGGTGAACGAGGCCAGTTCCATCCTCGGTGGTGACATAGTCGGCAAGAACAATGAAATGTGAATCTGGAATTTCAACGAGATCGAATGGACGCTGGTAGCGAGTATGTTCGAGTTCGCTGCCCTTATAGGTTGCAAGCACCGTGCGTTCTTCTCCTAGAACATGCGCAAGCGGAGCCGCGATAACTAAACGTTCGGTTTCACCTTCTGCGCCGCCTGCTCGGGCAACTTCGACTACCTGATAGTCAACCTCAGGATGAACGGCTACGGCTGTGTTCGAGATGAGCGTCCATGGTGTTGTAGTCCACACCAAGAAGCTCGCACCAAGCTCTGCAACTTTGCCAGAGGTAGCCGGGAAGCGAACATAGACGGACGGATCTTGGACGGTCTCATATCCTTGGGCGAGTTCATGATCGGAAAGGCCGGTGCCACAACGAGGGCAGTACGGCGCGACGCGATGGTCTTGAACCAAGAGGCCCTTATTCCAAATTTGTTGCAGCGACCACCAGACGCTCTCGACATATGCCGGAGACATCGTCCAATATGCTTCATCGAAATCTACCCAGAAGCCCATGCGTCGAGTCATATCGGTAAATTCATCGACGTGACGCTGCACGGATTCACGACACTTCTCATTAAAGGCCGCGATGCCAAATTTCTCGATATCGCCCTTGCCAGAGAAGCCCAACTCTTTTTCGACAGCGATCTCTACAGGTAGGCCATGGCAATCCCAGCCAGCTTTGCGGGTAACAAGCTTGCCCTTCATGGTCTGGTAGCGCGGGAAGAGATCCTTAAATACGCGAGCTTCGATGTGGTGGGTTCCGGGAGAGCCGTTTGCTGTTGGTGGGCCCTCGTAGAAGGTCCAGCGAGGAGCATCTTGGCGAGCGGCGACGCTCTTTTCAAAGATCTGAGCGGAATCCCAGAAAGCCAAAATCTCTTTTTCCGTCGCAGGAAGGTCGATTGCTGGGGAGAGGGCGCTAAACCCTGCTCCCGCTGAGTTCGCTGGGCGTGCTTCCTGAGCCAAGAGGGACTCCATTCCTGATTTGCTCTCGTGTGTCACAGTAGGAGTCGAACCCATACCGTGAGACTAAAAGGCGAGTCTAGCGCGGCGAAGTTGGTATTTCAGGCGGCTTACGCCTAGCCTTCTCAGCCTATAGACCCGACCACTAGAGAAGTGATTGTTCAGATGGCACCTATTGCTAAGAAGCCAGCTCCTAAGAAAACCGCGGTAGCGGCGGCTAAGAAGGCACCTGCCACAAAGGCTCCAGCCAAGAAAGCCCCAACAACAGCAGTAAAGAAAGTTGCCAAGTCTGTGACCAGTTCAACTGCAAAGAAGGCAACTCCGGCCAAGAAGGCTGCGCCAGCTAAAAAGGCTGCACCAGCCAAGAAGGCTGCACCGGCTAAGCCAGTTGCGGCAAAACCAACGCGCTCGCCAAATATTGTTAAGCCATCACTTGCCAAGTCTTCCGCCAAGCGGACTCCAGCCAAGCCATTTCCGGCAAAGTTGCAGAGCACTACCACTGGTGATTCCACAACCATCACCGTGACTCCACGCGAAGTCGCAAGCGGACCAGAAGTTGTTATCGAAGAACGTCGCTTGGTGATGCCACCACCACCTCGTCCGGTCAAGAGCGGAAAGAAAGCACCAGCGCTTAAGCCAATCAAAGCTGCTCCTGCGCCTCACATTGCAGAAGATGCGGAAGCATCATGGACTGCAGCAGAGTTGAAAGCGATGCGCTCTGAATTGAATAAAGAGTTAGTCAGACTTCGTGCAGAGCTTGCCGAAGTTGAAGGCGAGATGGACGACTTAATCTCTTCTGCAGGTGTAGGTGCCGGCGATGACCAGGCCGACGCTGGCGCAAAGACTTTTGAACGCGAACATGAGATGTCGCTTGTCTACAACGCGCGAGATATGGTTTTGCAAACCGAACGCGCGATTGAGCGAATCGATACCAAGACATATGGCCGCTGCGAAGAATGCGGAAATTCAATCGGCAAGGCTCGCTTGCAAGTATTCCCTCGCGCAACGCTCTGCATGGTCTGCAAACAGAAGGAAGAACGTCGCTGAGTCATTCGCAAAGCGCTTCACCCAATAATTCCCACGCACGCGCAGTAAAAGTTCTCGCTTTGTGGGCGTTGGCAGTTTTTTCGTTTGACTATGCAAGCAAAACCCTGGCGAGTCACTTGATCACTCCAGGCGCACATTCTGTGATTGGAACTCTGCTTCAGCTCGAACTCGTCCATAATTCGGGGGCAGCATTTAGTGTGGGTAATTCTGCTGGCGTTCTCTTTGCCATGGTCTCACTTGCCGCGATAGCGGGAATTCTCCATTTCTCCAGATCGCTTACTTCGAAAAGGTGGGCTACTGCTCTTGGCCTACTACTTGGAGGAGTGATTGGAAATCTGAGCGATCGTTGTTTTCGGGCGCCATACTGGTTTCGAGGCGAGGTCATTGATTGGATCAAATTGCCGCATTGGCCGGTGTTTAATCTTGCGGATACCTCTATTGTTATCTCAGCGGTAGCAATTGCACTGCTCCTAATAAATAATGTGAAACCGAGGCAGCTCTCCTAATGACGACTGAACTAGATCCAACTCGCGAAGTTCGCGTCATCTCAATCCCTGAAGGGTTGGAGCAAGAGCGCATCGATGCAGCTATCGCTCGATTGCTCGGACTATCTCGATCAACTGTCGTTGATTTAATCGATGCTGGTGAGGTCAAGCGCAACGGAAAAGTTGTCGCAAAGTCCGAGAAAGTTGCCACCGCAGATCTCGTTGAAATTCTTATGCCGGCTGCAAAGAACGCGCCGTCGTTGACGGCCACCCCAGTCGAAGGACTCGATGTCGTTTACAACGATGACCATATTATTGTGATTAATAAGCCAGTCGGTGTTGCGGCGCACCCCAGCCCAGGTTGGCGTGGTGCAACAGTGATCGGCGCGATCATCGCCGCCGGGTATACCGTTTCCACAAGTGGGGCAGCGGAACGACAAGGCATTGTGCATCGGCTCGATGTAGGAACATCTGGACTCATGGTTGTTGCCAAAGATGAGAAGTCTTATAGCAACCTCAAGGATCAATTCCGGGAGCGCACCGTTCATAAGGTCTATCACGCGATGGTCCAGGGGCATATGGATCCATCTACCGGAACCATCGATGCACCGATCGATCGCCATCCGCGCGAGGATTATCGCTTTGCTGTTGTGGCCGATGGAAAACCAAGCATCACGCACTACACCGCGCTCGAACTCTTTCCAGCCGTCTCGCTCCTTGAAATCGAACTCGAGACAGGTCGCACCCATCAAATTCGCGTTCACTTTTCGGCGCTCCATCATCCGTTGGTAGGCGATCTCACCTATGGGGCGGATCACACCATCGCTGACCGACTTGAGATGCACCGACCATGGCTACACGCTAGAGAGCTGAAATTCACCCACCCTATTACCGGGCAAGCGCTGGAATTTTTCTCGGAGTACCCCGCTGATCTGACACGCTCGCTAGCAATACTGGAAAAGCAGGATCAGAATTCAAGCCGGTAGTACCCTCGCCAATCATGTCTGAATCAAGCAGCTTCGTTCACTTACACGTTCACACCGAGTACTCAATGCTCGATGGTGCTGCGCGCGTGGAGGAGTTGGTCAAGGAAGTTGCTGCGCAGGGGATGCCCGCGATCGCGATCACTGATCACGGTAACGTCTTTGGCGCTTTTGAATTCCACAAGCAAGCTAAGAAGGCTGGCGTAAAGCCGATCATCGGAATCGAAGCCTACGTTGCGCCAGAGAGTAGATTGAAGAAGGAACGCGTCAAGTGGGCCGACGGCGGTGAAGATGATGTCTCGGGTGGTGGTGCGTATACGCACATGACTCTGCTCGCTGAAAATAATGATGGCCTTGGCAATCTCTTTAAGCTTTCATCACTCGCGTCGCTCGAAGGTTTTTATTACAAACCGCGCATGGATCGCGAACTTCTCTCGCAATACTCCAAAGGTTTAATAGCAACCACTGGTTGTCCGGGCGGAGAGATTCAAACAAAGCTGCGTATGGGTGCTTATAAAGATGCACTCAAAGCTGCCAGCGAACTCCGTGATATTTTCGGTGCAGAAAATTTCTTCCTTGAAGTGATGGATCATGGCATCGACATTGAGACCAGAGTCAAGGAAGACTTACTCAAACTCGGACGCGACCTCAAGCTTCCGCTCCTCGCTACCAATGATCTGCACTACACCAAGCATGAAGACGCTGGTGCGCATGAAGCGTTGCTCTGCGTTCAATCTGGTTCAACGATCGCAGATCCAAAGCGCTTTAAATTTGAGAATAGTGAATTCTACTTAAAGAGCGCCGCCCAGATGCGCGAACTCTTTTCAGAACTCCCGGGTGCATGCGACAACACGCTCTGGATTGCCGAGCGGTGCAACATCACGATGCGTGAAGGTGAAAACCTCATGCCGCAATTCACTGTGCCAGAAGGTCACACCGAAGCCTCGTGGCTGACCGAACTCGCCAGCCAAGGTTTGCGCGATCGGATGAACCGAGATATTCCACCTGAGTATCAAGAGCGGTTGGAGTATGAGCTCGGCGTTATGATCAAGATGGGCTTCCCGGGTTACTTCTTGGTTGTTGCAGACTTGTGTTCCCATGCTCGCGAAGTTGGCATTCGAGTAGGCCCTGGTCGTGGCTCTGCCGCTGGTTCGCTCGTCTCGTGGGTTCTTGGAATCACACAACTTGACCCGATCAAACACGGATTACTCTTTGAGCGCTTTTTGAATCCAGAGCGTATTTCGATGCCAGATATTGATCTGGACTTTGACGAACGTCGTCGCTCCGAAATGATTGCATACGCCACCAATAAGTATGGTGAAGATCGCGTTGCTCAGATCATCACCTACAGCAACATCAAATCGAAGCAAGCGCTTAAAGATGCAACTCGAGTACTTGGTTATCCATATGCGATCGGTGACAAAATCACCAAGACGCTGCCACCAACAATCATGGGTAAAGACATCACGCTCTCTGGAATCTTTGATCCCAAGAATGATCGCTACGGCGAGGCCGGTGAATTTCGTTCTGTGTATGAATCCGATGGTGACGCCAAGCGAATTGTTGATACGGCTCGGGGGCTAGAAGGCCTCAAGCGTCAGTGGGGAGTGCACGCTGCCGGCGTGATTCTTAGCCGCGATCCGTTGCTCGATGTTATTCCAATTCATCGCCGCGAAGCCGATGGTGCGATCATCACCCAATTCGATATGGGCGCCTGCGAAGCTATCGGCCTGCTGAAGATGGACTTCCTGGGCTTGCGTAACCTCTCAGTCCTCGATGACTGCTTGATCAACATCAAGAAAAACCAGGGCATTGATTGTGATTTGGCAACGCTCTCACTGGATGATCCAAAGACCTATGAACTGCTTGGACGCGGAGACACCCTCGGCGTATTCCAACTTGATGGCGGCCCAATGCGTGCGCTGCTCCGTCAGATGGCGCCAGATTCATTCGAAGATATTTCGGCGGTGATCGCGCTCTATCGCCCTGGTCCCATGGGCGTGAATGCGCATACCGATTATGCCGATCGCAAAAATAATCGAAAGCCCGTTGAGCCAATTCACCCAGAGCTCTCGGATGCCCTTGCAGATATTTTGGGCGATACCTACGGCTTGATTGTGTATCAAGAGCAGGTAATGGCGATTGCGCAGAAAGTTGCCGGCTTCTCACTTGGTCGCGCGGATCTGCTCCGCAAAGCGATGGGTAAAAAGAACAAAGATATTCTGGATAAAGAGTATGTGAACTTTGAAGCGGGCATGGTCGCAAATGGCTTCGGCACCGCAGCTATCAAAGTTCTCTGGGATACCCTGATTCCATTCTCTGACTACGCCTTCAACCGAGCGCACTCTGCTGGTTACGGTCTGGTTTCATATTGGACCGCCTACCTCAAGGCCAATTTCCCCACTGAATATATGGCTGCGCTGCTGACATCGGTTCGAGATGACAAGGATAAGAGCGCGCTCTATCTGAATGAGTGCCGCAGAATGGGCATCAAGGTATTGCCGCCAGATGTCAATGAATCGTCCTCTGACTACACACCGCTCGGCAAAGATATCCGCTTCGGCCTCACCGCTATTCGCAACGTGGGTGAAAACGTCGTTTCATCGATTGTCGCTAATCGTGAAGCAAAAGGTAAGTACACCTCATTCGGCGATTTCTTAACTAAGGTGGATCAGAATGTCTGCAACAAGAAGACGATCGAATCCTTAATTAAGGGTGGCGCCTTTGACTCCTTAGGCGCATCTCGTCGCGGTCTGATGATGATTTATTTAGAGGCAATCGATTCGGTGAGCGAGACCAAGCGCGCAGAAGCGATCGGACAGTTTGATCTCTTCGGTGGACAGAGCGCTGATCTTGGCGGCGGAATCTCGTCGCCGCTTGATATCAAAGTTCCAGAAGGCGAGTGGGATAAGTCGCTCTTGCTCAGTTACGAACGCGAGATGTTGGGGCTCTACGTCTCAGATCACCCGTTGCTCGGTGTTGAACATATTCTTCGCTCGGCTGTTGATGTGCCGCTATCTCAGCTCACTGATGACTCTGTTGCCCACGATCAAGTCATTACGGTTGGCGGCTTGATTACCCAGGTACAGCGTAAGGTCTCAAAGAATGGAAATTCTTGGGCGATTGTTTCGATCGAGGACCTTGAAGGTGCGGTCGATGCTCTCTTCTTCTCAGGCACTTATGCAACGCACGCGATGAACTTGGTAGAAGATCGAGTCGTTGTCATTCGTGGCCGACTCGATAAACGTGAAGAGTTGCCGCGCTTCACCGCGCTTGAGATGCACCTTCCTGATGTCAATCAAGCTCCGACTGGGCCACTCATTATTTCGATTGATGCGGCACGAGTGAATGCCCCAATGGTGGAGCGAATGAAGGAGATTTTGCGATCTCATCCGGGTCAGCGCGAAGTTCACCTGCGAATCGATAATGGTGCCAAGGCGACCGTTATGAAGATTGATGATGATCTGCGAGTCAACGCGTCGCCAAGTTTGAGCGCGGACCTTAAATCCGTACTCGGCCCCGACTGCCTCGTTTCTTAGCAGCAAGTTAATAGTGCGCTTGCGCGAGCCATTTAAGTTTAGAATGGCGGCGTGAGCCAGCAACCAGTAATTCGCACCCTGGACCTGCGGGGCGCCAATCCAACTCTGGCTGAATATAGAAATCTGCTGCCGCGCGCAGCTATGGATATTTCACAAGCGCTGGTGGCAATCGAGCCCATCCTTGAATCAGTTCGATTGGGTAACGAAGAGACGCTGCGCGAGTTGGCCCTGAAGTTTGATGGCGTAAAGCCAGATCAGATTCGTGTGCCACAAAGTGCGATCGACCAGTCTCTGAAAGAACTCGACCCAGCGGTACGTGCTGCCTTGGAAGTAAGTATCGAACGAGTTCGCAAAGTTCACCAGACCCAAGTGCTCGACTCTGTCACCGAAGAGGTCGTGCCTGGCGCTACCATCACACATCGACAAATCCCGATTGATCGAGTGGGGCTTTATGTTCCAGGTGGCAATGCTGTCTATCCGAGTTCAGTAGTGATGAATGTTGTCCCGGCCCAAATCGCACGCGTCGCTAGCATCGCGGTTGCATCTCCGGCTCAGAGAGAATTTAACGGCCTGCCGCACCCAAC
>Ga0007815_1000609_pt1 | contig 11297 bp, 15 predicted proteins | sample CryBogCBE02Aug09_FD_71212 | JGI IMG/M metagenome (GOLD analysis project Ga0007815, IMG submission 71212) | Freshwater microbial communities from Crystal Bog, Wisconsin, USA - CBE02Aug09 | ecosystem: Environmental > Aquatic > Freshwater > Lake | place: Crystal Bog, Wisconsin, USA | collected...
CCCGGCCGCCTGACCCCCGCACAGGAGGAACCCCCATGTCGTTCTACACCTCGCTCAACGGCCTCAAGAACGCCCAGACCGAACTTGGCGTCATCTCGAACAACCTCGCCAATGCCGAAACCGCGGGCTTCAAGAAAAGCCGGGTCAACTTTTCCGACCTTGTCGCCGGATCGGCCTATACCAACCCCAAGCTGGTGCAGGGGATCGGCTCCACCGTCGAATCGATCGACCAGAACTTCTCGAACGGCCCGACCGAACAGACCGGCTCGGCGCTCGACCTCGCGATGAACGGCAGCGGCTTTTTCACGGTCAAGTCGCCGATCAATTCGCAGATCGCCTTCACCCGCAACGGCAATTTCTCGCTCGATGGCGCGGGCTATGTGGTCGATGCCAATGGCAACCGCGTCCAAAGCCTGCCGGTCGACGCCACCGGCGCGGTCACCTCGACCACGCCGGGCGACACCCTGCTGCCGCCACTCAATGCTGCGGGGGCCAGCTTTGCCGGAGTCTCGGTCAAGGCCGATGGCTCGGTCGTGGCCTCCTATTCCGATGGCTCGACCACCACGGCCGGCAAGATCGCGGTGGCCAGCTTCACCTCGCCCACCGGGCTGCTTCAAACCGGCAATCAGGACTGGCAGTCGACCGGCCTCTCGGGCCCGCCGGCCTATGGCTCGCCGGGCTCGGGCGGGCGCGGCGATCTGTTGTCGGGCAGCCTCGAACAGTCGAACGTCGACGTGGCCGAGGAAATGGTCGGGCTGATCACCGCACAGCGCTATTTTCAGGCCAACGCCAAGGCGATCGACACCGCCACCCAGGTCGCCGACGCGATCATCAATCTCAGGACCTGATAAGTGGACCGGCTGATCTGGACCGCGATGTCCGGCATGAACGATTCGATGGTCCGCCAGCGGGTGATCGCCAGCAACATGGCGAATGCCCAGACCACCGGGTTCCGTGCCGAGATGCTCTATTCGACCCCGGTCACCCTGACCGGGCCGGCGCTGGAGGCCCGCGCCCTCAGCGAGGGCGAGGTCAAGGGCGCGGATATGCGCCCCGGCACCATTTCGCACACCGGCCGGCCGCTCGACGTGGCGCTGACCGGCAACGCCATGCTGACCGTGCAGACCGAGGACGGCAGCGAGGCCTATACCCGGCGCGGCGACCTTGCAGTCTCCACCGGCGGCGTGCTCGAAAACGGCGATGGCCGCCCGGTGCTGGGCACCACTGGCCCGATCACTGTGCCGCCGGGCGGCGCGGTAGCGATCAGTCCGGATGGTACGATCACGGTCACCAGCCCCGAGGCCCCGAACGAGCCGCAGGTGGCGGGCAAGTTGAAGCTCGCCGACCCGGCGGGCAGCACGATTGCCAAGGGGCTCGACGGCCTGTTCCGCGTGGTCGGCGGCGGCGTGCTGCCCGATGACGCCAATGCCCGTTTGCAACCGCAGGCGCTCGAACAGTCGAACGTCGATCCGGCCGGGGTCATCGTCCAGATGGTCGAGGCCCAGCGCCTGTTCGACATCCGCACCAAGCTGGTCAGCACCGCGCGCGAGATCGACGAGAGTGGCTCGGCGCTGATGCGCATCACCCCGAACGCCTGATTTTTCTGAAGGAAAAGGCCCATGTCCTCCTCCGCCCTCCACGTCGCCCGCACCGGCCTTGAAGCGCAGGACGCGCGGATGCGGGTGATCGCCAACAACCTCGCCAACGTCGCCACCACCGCCTTCAAGCGCGACCGCGCCAATTTCGCGACGCTGGCCTATCAGGACGCGCGCGTCGCCGGGCAGCAAAGCTCGGGCGAGAGCGCCTATGCCACCGGGCTGAACCTTGGCACCGGGGTCGCGGTGCAGTCGACCACGCGGATCGTCACGCAGGGTGCGCTCGACAATACCGGCAACCCGCTCGACATCGCGATTCAGGGCGAGGGCTATTTTCAGGTCGCGCTGCCCGGCGGGCAGACCGCCTATACCCGCTCGGGCAATTTCACGCTCTCGGCGGAGGGCCAGATCGTCACCGCGCAGGGCTATGTCGTCCAGCCGCCGATCACGGTGCCGGCGGGCGCGGGGGCGATAACGGTGGGTGCCGATGGCACGATCTCGGCGGTTATCGCCGGTTCGGCCACGCCCACGCAGCTCGGCCAGATCACCATTTCGGGCTTTGCCAATTCGGCGGGCCTTTCCGCGCTAGGCGACAATTTCCTCAGCGAAACCGCCGCCAGCGGCCCAGCACAGGTTGGCCCGCCGGGCGCCGCCGGACGTGGCACCCTGAAGCAGGGGATGCTCGAAGCCTCGAACGTCAACGTCGTGCAGGAACTGGTCGACATGATCGAATGCCAGCGCGCCTACGAGATCAATTCGAAGATGATCAGCGCGGTCGACGAAATGCTCAAGAACGCGAACCAGACGCTGTGACCCATCCCACGCGCGCCCTCTCCGCCCTCGCTTGCGCCTTGCTGCTGGCCACCCCGGCGACAGCGAAAAAGCCGCCCGAGGGCTTTCAGCCCACCCTGCCCGAGGCAGCCCCTGCCCCGGCCCATGCCGCCGACGGGGCGATCTTCAATGTCAGCGCGGGTTACGCGCCGCTGGTGTCGGGCGCGCGCGCGCACGGGGTAGGCGATGTGCTGACGATCAACCTCGTCGAAACCACCACTACGGCCAAGACCGCCAGCGCGAAAACCCAGCGTCAGGGCTCGGGTTCGGTCACACCGCCCACGGCCGGGCCCTTCGCGCTGAACCCCAATGCCCTTAATGCTGCGGCCCAAGCGTCGTTCAACGGGCAAGGACAGGCGGCGCAGACCAGCAGCTTTACCGGCACGGTTACCGTTACCGTCGCCGAACTGCGCGCCAACGGCACCGCGCTGGTCCGTGGAGAAAAGCGCATGATGCTGAGCCAGGGCGAGGAATGGATCCAGTTTTCCGGGATCGTGCGCCTTGCCGATATCGATGCCGACAACGCCGTTTCCTCGGCCAAGGTCGCCGATGCGCGGATCGCCTATGCCGGCAACGGCGCGGTGCAGCGTTCCGCGCGTGAGGGCTGGCTGTCGAAATTCTTCAATCTGGTGAGTCCGTTCTGATGCGCGCGCTCTATCTTGCGCTGCTGGCGCTGGTCGCCGCTTTCGCCGTGCTGGCCCCGGCCGCGGCGCGCGCCGAACGGGTGCGCGACCTTGGCGCCTTTCAGGGCGTACGCGCCAACCAGCTGACCGGCTATGGCATCGTCGTTGGCCTTGCCGGCACCGGCGATGACAACCTTGAATACCTGACGCAGGCAATGCGCGGCATTTCGGGGCGGATGGGGGTGCAGCTGCCCCCCGGCGTCTCGCCCGGTCTCAAGAATGCCGCCGCAGTGATGGTCACCGCCGACCTGCCCGCCTTTGCCAAGCCCGGGCAGCGGATCGACATTACCGTCTCCACCCTCGGCAAGGCCAAGAGCCTGCGTGGCGGGGCGCTGATCCTCACCCCGCTCTACGGCGCCGACGGGCAGATCTACGCCATGGCGCAGGGCAACCTGGCGGTGGGCGGCCTTGGCATTTCCGCCAAGGACGGCTCGCAGCTGACGGTCAATGTGCCCACGGTGGGCCGGATCGCCGATGGCGCCAGCGTCGAGCGCGCGGTCGCCACCGGGTTCGACAGCGCCGAAACCCTGCGCTGGAACCTCAACGAGGCTGATTTTCTCACCGCCGGCCGCGTGCGCGACGTGATCAACGCCCGCTTCCCCGGCGTCGCCTCGGTCGAGGATGGCGTGACACTGGCGCTGCGCCTGCCGCGCGGCGGCGATGCCCGCGCCGGCGCGATCGCCAGCATCGAGATGCTGGAGGTGAAGCCCGCCGAAACCCCGGCCCGCGTTATCATCAACAGCCGCACCGGCACCGTCGTCATCAACAGCGCGGTGCGGCTGGCCCCCGCCGCGATCAGCCACGGCAAGCTAACTGTGCGGATCGACGAGCGCCAGTCGGTCAGCCAGCCGGGCCCGCTGTCGGGCGGGCGTACCGCGGTCACCAACAAGAGCACCATCACCACCGAGGAAGGCGGCGAACACGTCGTACTGTTCAAGGGTGGGGCCTCGTTGTCGAAGATCGTCGATGCGCTGAACCTGCTGGGCGTCTCGCCCTCCGACCTCGTCGCGATCCTCGAAGCCTTGAAGCAGGCCGGGGCGCTGAAAGCCGAGATGGTGGTGATATGAACAATCCCGCGCTGCCTGCCCTCACGCCGACCGGCCTGCCAGCTGCCGCACCGGCCGTGCCGCAAGGTGCAGGGGCCACGCAGCTGCACAAGGCCGCGCAGCAGTTCGAGGCGATGCTGGTGCGCCAGATGCTGGCCGCCGCGCGCAGCGATGGGCTGGGCGATGCCCTGACCGGCAGCGGGGCGATGGACAATTTCCGGGCGATGCAGGACGAGCGCTTCGCCCAGATCGCCGCCGACCGTGGCTCCTTCGGGCTGGCGCGGATGCTCGAGAGCCGGATGGCCCCGGCCACTGGCACCGGCACCGGCGCAGCCACCGGCAAGGAAGGCTAGCGCCATGGCTTCCGACCTTTTCCAGATCGGCAAGAGCGGCGCGCTGGCGGCCCGCGCCGCGCTTGACGTGACCGCGCAGAACATCGCCAATGCCGGCACCGCGGGCTATGTCCGGCGCACCGTAAGTCAGGAAGAAATCTCGGCTCCCAGCGCCTTCGGCACGGTCAGCGATATTTCGCTCTCGGGGGTGCGGATCAGCGGGATCACCCGCAATGCCGACCTGTTCCGGCAGGGCGAGGCGCGCCGCACCGGCGCCGACGCCGCGCGCGCCGACGCGCAGGTTACCGGGCTGGGGCAGGTCGACAGCGCACTCGAAACCAGCAACCTCTACCCCGCGATCACCCAGTTCGAGGCCGCGCTGGGCAAGCTCGCCGCCAACCCGACCGACACCTCGCTGCGCGCGACCGTGCTGGCCGGCGCGGGCAACCTGGCGCAAAGCTTCAACCTTGCCAACAGCTCGCTGAACGCCGCCGGCGCGGGCTTTACCGCAGCCGCCGCCGACGGGGTACAGTCGGTCAATACGCTGGCCAACAGCCTCGCAGCGCTCAACCTCAAAATCTCGGCCGACCCTGACCCTGCCGCCAACCGCCCCGCGCTGCTCGACCAGCGCGACCAGCTGCTCAGCCAGCTGTCGCAACTGGCCGACGTCACCACCACCTTTTCCGCCAACAATACCGTCAGCGTCCAGCTGGGCGGGGCCAGCGGCCCGGTACTGGTATCAGGGGGCAGCGCCAGCCCGCTGGCCAGTCAGGTCGCGGCCAACGGCACGGTCAGCTTTACCCTTGGCGGCGGCACCGTGGCGCCCGGCGGCGGATCGCTGGCCGGCACCGGGCAGGCCGCCGCCAGCCTGGCCACCACCCGCGCCGGGCTCGATGCGCTGGCCGCGGCGCTGGCCGGGGCCGCCAATGGCGCGCAGGCCAGCGGCGTCGCGCTCGACGGCAGCCCGGGCCAGCCGCTGTTCAGCGGCAACACCGCAGGCACCCTTGCGCTGGCGCTCGGCAGCCCGACCCAGTTGGCCACCGCGCCCGCCGGGGCCGGGGCGAACAGCCGCGATGCCTCGAACCTTGCCGCGCTGCAAGGCGCACTCTCTACCGCCGGGATCGCCAGCGGGGCCGACGCGCTGCTGTTCGCCAGCGCCAGCGCGGTCCAGCAGGCCACCACCACCCGCGATGCGCTCGACAGCATCGCCTCCAATGCCAAGACCGCGCTTGATGCTCAGGCCGGGGTCAGCCTCGATCAGGAGGCGGCCAACCTGCTGAAATACCAGCAGGCGTTTCAGGCCTCGGGCAAAGTGATGCAGGTCGCGGGCACCATGTTCGACAGCCTTTTGCAGATCCGGTGAGACCAGCATGACCAGCATTTCATCCTCGACCAGCGCCTTCTACGATGCCGCCATCGCCAATATGGCCAGCCTGTCGGCCGAAGCCGCCAAGCTGCAAAGCCAGGTTTCGACCGGGCAGCGCCTGTCAAGCGGCGCGGACGACCCGCTGGCCGCCTCGCAATTGCGTGCACTGGCCCGCTCGGACGCACTGGCCGGGGCCGACAGCAGTGCCGCCGATGCCGCAAAGAACGACCTGACGCAGGCCGACGATACCCTGTCGTCGGTGGCCGGCGTGGTCACCCGGATCCAGCAGCTGGCAACGCAGGCCGCCACCGCCACTCTGACCGACCCGCAGCGCGCGGCGATCGGCAAGGAAGTGGCGGCGCTGCACGACAACCTCGTCTCACTCGCCAACACCCGCGATTCTGCGGGCAATGCGCTGTTCGGCGGCGCGACCAGCGGCGCGGCCTACACCCTCGATGCGCAGGGCAATGCGGCCTACGCAGGCAGCAGCAGCGCGGGCAGCCTGACGCTGGGCCCGGGCCTGACCGTCACCCGCTCGCTGACCGGGCCGGAATTCCTGAACTTCACCAGCGGCGGCAAGGCCGGCGACCTCCTGGCGCTGACCAAGGCGCTGGGCGATGCGCTGCAAGCCCCTAGCGGTGCCCAAGCGGCTGCGCAGGCCGCGCTCGATCCGCTCAACGCCGCCACCAGCTCGATCACCACCGCGCAGGCGGTGATCGGCGCGCGGCTGTCGTGGCTGGATACCACAGCCACGATCCAGACCCAGCTTTCGCAACAGCGCAGCGATGCACAGGGCAGCATCGGCGGGGCCGACGCGGCCACCGCGATCAGCCGGTTGCAACAGACCATGACCGCGCTGCAGGCCAGCCAGGCCAGCTTTGCCAAGCTGGCCAGCCTCAACCTGTTCGACGTGATCAAGTGACGCATTTTGACGGTTCGGAATTTTCGGGGGGTTTGAACAATGTACGCCGGTATTGGCATCGCCATCCTGTTCGGCATGGTCTTCGGCGGCTTCGCCATCACCGGCGGGGCGCTCGGCCCCGTGATGGAGGCGATCCCGCACGAATTGCTGATCATTCTGGGCGCCGCCGCCGGCGCACTGGTCACCGGCAACAACATGCACGGGCTGAAAGCACTGGGCGGAGGCTTTGCCAAGGTCTTCAAGGGGCCGCGCCACAACAAGCAGGACCATATCGACGCCATCGCGCTCACCACCCGGCTGATGAAGCTGCTGCGCACCGAAGGCCCCGTTGCGATGGAGGCCCATGTGCAGGATCCGGCCGCTTCGGCGATCTTCGCCGAATATCCGCGCCTGCTGGCCAACAAGGAGCTGATCGCACTGATCGCCGACACGCTGACCCTGATCGTCGTCTCCTCGGGCACGCTCGAGGTCCACGCGGTCGAAGATGTGATGGACAATGCGATGAAATCGCACTTCCACGAACTGCACGAGCCGCAGCACGCGATCCAGAACCTCGCCGATGCCCTGCCGGCGCTGGGCATCGTCGCTGCGGTGCTGGGCGTGGTGAAGACCATGGGCTCGATCGACAAGCCGCCCAGTGTGCTGGGCGGGATGATCGGCTCGGCGCTGGTCGGCACCTTCATGGGGGTGCTGCTGGCCTATGGCATGGTCGCGCCGATGGCCGGACGGCTGAAGCAGGTGATCGAGGCCGACGAACAGATCTTTCAGGCGGTAAAGCAGGTCATCATTGCGTCCTTGCACGGCTGGCCGCAGCCGCTGGTGGTGGAAAGCGCGCGCTCCGGGCTGGGGCATGATTTCCGCCCGGGCCTGTCCGAACTGCTCGACGCGCTGCGGGGCCGCTAGCCGTGGCCGCCCCGCCCAAACGCGGCAAGTTGGAACTGCCGCCGCCGATCATCGTCAAGAAGGTCACCATCGTCGCCGCCGGGCATCACGGCGGGGCGTGGAAGGTGGCCTATGCCGACTTCGTGACCGCGATGATGGCTTTCTTCCTGCTACTGTGGCTGCTGGGCGCGACCACCGAAAAGCAGCGCAAGGGCATTGCAGACTATTTCACCCCCACCCTCGTCAAGATGAAGGAGGGCAGTGCCGGCTCGAACGGGCTGCTGGGCGGTAGCTCAATCACCGATGTGGATAATTATCCAAATCGTAAGGGCCAAACTGGCACAAAATCGATCACCATCCCGCGCGACACCACCGGCGGGCCGAAGGAGGGTGGCAGCAAGATCAAGCGGATGGCGCAGGTCACCCAGAAGCTGGTCGAAAAGCTGTCGGCCAACGAAAAGCTCAAGCGCCTGAAGCGGATCGTCAAGGTTTCCGCCGCGCCCGAGGGGATCCGCATCGATCTGGTCGACGATGCCGATTTCTCGATGTTCGCGCTGGGCACCACAGTGCTGACCGGCGATGCGCAGGAACTGCTGCGCGCCGTGGCCAGCGCAGTCGGCCCGGTAGACGGGGGCCTGCAAATTCGCGGCCACACCGATTCGCTCAAATGGCGCCCCGGCGTCGGCACCAACAATTGGTCGCTCTCAGCCGGCCGCGCCGAAACGACCCGGCAAGCCCTGCTGCGCAGCGGTGTCGCCGAAGTCCGCTTCCGCCGCATCGAAGGCGTCGCCGACCGCGAGCCGCTGGTGAAGGACAACCCAGCCGATCCGCGCAACCGCCGGATGTCGATCCTGCTCACAGAGTAATGCCTCTGGCACTGGCGGGCTAGTCGCCCGCCAGACATAACCGGCCCGGCTAGAGCCTAGCCTGCCAAAGGCAAAACCAAGGCGCTAGAACCGATGCGTCAGCGCGACCACGATCTCGGCGTTGAACATCGGATCACGCCCGCTGGCAGGCACGTCCGAGGCGAAGGTCAGGTCGAACAGGCCGACGCGCGGCGCAGAGTCGAGCAGGCCGGGGCCGAGCGGGCGTGGTGCGGGGCCCAGCTTGAGCGGGGCGCCTGCGGGTTCGGCGCCGGCCAGATCGGGGTGGCGGGCAGCGGCGGCATCCAGACGAAAGGCCTGATCCTCCACACGCTGCCCGGCCGGGGGGGTAGCTTCATCGCGCACCGGCGCGAAATCGATCTGCTGAAAGGCCAGGCTGGTAAGCACCAGAGCGGGCAAGTGGCCGCGCGCTTCCTGCGCCTGTGCGGGGGCCGCGCCCAGCATCAGGGCGGCAATCAAAGCAGCAGCGGGAGCAAACCTGTTCATCCTCGCCTCCGTCAACCGAAGCCTGAACGGTTTTAGCCCTTCAGACTTAACCCCGCTTGCCACTATCTGGTGAATGCGGCGGGGCTTGCTGTTAACCTGTCGGCACGACTCGGTGACTTGTGCCGCCATTATAACGGTCGGCTGCCGTTCTATCCTTCGCCACAGTGTAAGAAATTGTCCCAGATCATCGAACCGCCCCAGATCATCCCCCCAGCGCTGCTGCTGGCGGCCTACCGCGCCGGGATTTTCCCGATGGCCGAGGCGCGCGACGATCCGGAACTGTTCTGGGTCGAGCCCAAGCACCGCGCGATTCTGCCGCTTGACCGGTTCCGCTGCTCGCACAGCCTTGCGCGCACGCTGCGGCGCGGGCGCTTTGCAGTCACCTGCAACGCGGCCTTCGCACAGGTAGTGGAACAATGCGCCGCCCCGCGCCCGACGGAAGGCGGGCAAAGCTGGATCAGCCACCGCATCGCCGCCAGCTACCAGCGGCTGCACGAACAGGGACACGCCCACTCGATCGAATGCTGGGCCGATGGCCTCCTGGTCGGCGGGCTCTACGGCTTGGGCTTTTCCGGGGTGTTTTGCGGCGAATCGATGTTCAGCCGGCGCAGCGATGCCTCGAAAGTGGCGCTGGCGTGGCTGGTCGCGGCGCTAAAGGCGGGCGGCGCACAATTGCTCGACTGCCAGTTCCTTACCCCGCACCTTGCCAGTCTTGGCGCGGTCGAGATCAGCCAGAAGCGCTACATGGCACTGCTGGACGAGGTCTGCGGCGAGGTGAACACCGGCGAGTGGCCGGATACCGATTTTGCCACCGCAGCCGCCAATGTGGCGGTGCAAGCGGCGAATCAATCCTGTGGCAGTGGCTCCGCCGAAGCCGAGGGGCTGGGCGCGGGGGCGGCGGGCGACGTGCTGGCACTGCCGGCGGCCTTTGCCACCTTGTTGGCCTTGGCGAAGTCGGCGGGGTCTTCCTCCTCGCCGGGGAATTTCATAGCGCAGTCCTTCACCCAGACATCATAAACCGGGTGCTCGACCACGTTGACCGCGGGCGAATTCTTGAACAGCCAGCCCGAGAAGACCTTGCGCCATGCCAAGGGGTCACTGGGCTTGGCCCGTTCCTCGACGAACAGCTGAACGAAAGCCCCCAGTTCGGGCGGGCGTTCCCACGGCAGGGTCTTTTCGCAAGTGGCCAGCTTCACCACGACATTGCCGATCCGCTTGCTCTCGCCCGCCTTCAGCACAATGTCCTGCGTCAGGTTGTTGCGCTTGTTGAGCAGGCCCAGCGTCGCGACGCGGTCTTTTACGGGCGTGCCAAACTGGCTTTCCACCGCCTTGCCGCCGGCCACCGTGGCCAGCGCCTGCGGCACATCGGTGGCACTGGCGTCGGGGCTGCCGCCCTTGTGACAGGCGGCCAACAGCACCAGCGCCGTGGCCGCAGCCGCACCAGCCACCAGCCGTGCGGCCCGCACTGAACGGATCATCACCCTTCGGGCGACCATGCTTCGTAATCGCCGGTGGCCGCCGCGCGCTTGCCGCCCCGCTCCAGCGCGCCGGCGGGGCGATAGGCCGCCGGGGTGCCGGTGGCGTTGGGGGTATAGTCCGCCTCCCAGATTCGGGGTGGCGGCAGATGGCTTTCGGGCACGCCTTCATAGGTGCCGTGCAGCCAGCCGTGCCATTCGGCGGGAACCCGGCTGGCATCGTTGGCGCCGTTGTAGATCACCCAGCGCCGCTCGTGCCCCGCACGCGGCTGCCCGGCGGGAATGCGCCGACGGCTGCGGTAATAGCGGTTGCCCTGATGATCGGTGCCGACATGAACCCCGGACCAAGCCGAAGTGATCATGGTGCCAATGGTCGCCCCATTCCACCAGGTGAAGATCTTGCCGAGCGTGTTGCCGATGAGTCCCATGGCCCGATGCGTTAGCGGCAGAGGCGGGGGGAGGCAATGGGGGTGTGGCGTGTCAGCCGTCGTCATCCATTATCGGGCGCCGCGAAAGGATTCGTCGCGCGACATGCGCGAGAAGAAAAGCAAACATCACGATGCCGTATGTGCCGCCCAACATCACTCCGGCCGCCAGCGCCAGTGTCGACCAATAGCGGGTAACCTCCACGCCGAAGAAACGGATAACGAAGGCCGCAAGGATCACATACAGGGCTGCCATTACCACGCCGCTGCCAAGAAGATTCCAAAGCAGACGTCGGCGTGCGCGCTTCAGGCGCGCCGCGCTTATCGCTCGCTTGTCATCGCGCATCGTTCTTGATCATCACGTTGGCCG
>Ga0007815_1000612_pt1 | contig 11289 bp, 9 predicted proteins | sample CryBogCBE02Aug09_FD_71212 | JGI IMG/M metagenome (GOLD analysis project Ga0007815, IMG submission 71212) | Freshwater microbial communities from Crystal Bog, Wisconsin, USA - CBE02Aug09 | ecosystem: Environmental > Aquatic > Freshwater > Lake | place: Crystal Bog, Wisconsin, USA | collected...
CTCGTTCGTCAGTTCAATATCGGCGCGGTCGTCATTGGCGAAGCGACGAACTTCCACGGCGGCCACGACTGGCTCGCCGAGCTCGGCGTCGAAGTCATCGTGCTCAACGATGCCGAATGCACGTCACTGCTCACGACCTTCATTGACGAACACCCCACGCTCTGGCACGAGGACATTGGCCTCTAGGGCTTAGCGGACGGGTGCTCCGAAGAGTCGGTCGCCCGCGTCACCGAGACCTGGTGTGATGTAGCCCACGTCAGTCAGCGCAGGGTCCAAGGCCGCAGCCACGATTCGAACATCCGCGTGAGCGGCACAGACGCGATTGAGGCCTGGCTTCGCGGCAATCAAACACAACACGGTGATGTCGCCGGCATTGCGCGATTTGAGCATGTCAATCACTTGGATGATGGAGCCACCGGTGGCCAGCATGGGGTCGCAGAGCATCACCGATGCGCCCTCGAGGTCAGTGGGAAGACCGTCCAAGTAGAGATCAGCTTCAAGCGTCTCTTCGTTGCGGCGCAGACCGACCAGACAAAGGCGATGGACCGGTAAGAGTTCCTGCACCGCTGGGGTCATGCCCAACCCGGCACGGAGGATGGGCACAATAACGACGTTGGTGTCGATCTGGAGTGCGGGTGCGTTAGTCGTCACTGGCGTGTCGACCGTGGTCTGCGATACGGGCAGCGAGCGGAGTGCTTCGTAGGCGAGGAAGCGAGTGATTTCACCGGCCAAGCGAAGAAAGTCGGCGTTTGACGTTGACGTCGCGCGTAGCTGGCGAACCTTGTCAGCGACAACGGGGTGGGAGAGAATCAGCGGAGTAGGCACACTGTCGAGAATACGTCGCCGCGAGGGTCGCAAAGGTCACACGAGTACCATGGCTCAATGGCCGTTTCGCACCACCTCGACACCGATGTCGTTGTTGATGAGGTGGTGAACCCATTAGGCGGCGTGCGTTCGAGCTACCCCGGGCCCCGTGTCGAAATATCACGCGACACGTCACTCACATGGTGGCGTCGGGTCTTGCCCATCATTTCGTCGCACCGCTACACCTTCGTCGGGGCAGTCGGGCTCTCACTCCTGAGCCTTATTTTTCAGGCACTGGTCCCCAACCTTTTGAACAACGCCTTCTCGGACACCCTCGAGCGACACCACGGTTCTTTGCGAGTCGCCGTCCTGGAAATTATTGCCATTGGCGTGCTGGCCGGCGCTTCGGGCATGGCGTCTCGCTACTTCCTCCAGCGCACGGCCTTCGAGGTGGAAGCGGACCTGCGCTCACTGATCTACCAGCACATGACCTGGCTGTCGTTCAGCTTCTACGACAGGGTGCAGTCGGGCCAGTTAATTAGTCGCGCCAACTCTGACATTCGCTCCGTGCAGATGTACGCCACGTTTGCACCTTTGATTCTCGTGCAGTGCGCCAGCGGCGTGCTCGCCTTTGGTTTCATGTTGACCATCGACCCAGTACTGGCCTGTATCGCGATGGTCGTTATGCCGATTCTCTACATCGTCGGCATCAAGATGCGACGAGTACTCTTCCCCATTTCGTGGATTACGCAAGCACGCCTCGCCGAGGTCGCCACCATCGTCGACGAGAACATCAACGGTGTTCGCGTGGTGAAGTCGTTCGCCCAGGAAGAGGCCGAGATCAACCGACTGGCTGATGCCGCCGAGCGCGTCTCGTGGGCGTACATCAAGGACGCCCAGATTCGCGGACAGTGGTCGCCCTGGGTTCAGAACCTGCCGCAACTCGGGTTGGCGCTGGTGCTGGGCTTTGGTGGCGTCATGGTGATCCACGGTCACTTAAGCGTTGGTGGCATCCTGGCGTTCAACGCCTACCTCTTGATGCTCCAAGCGCCATTCATGATGCTCGGCCAGTTGGTCATGATGGGACAGCGCGCTAAGGCCAGCGCGGAGCGGATTTTCGAGATTCTCGATGAACGACCAGACATTGTTGAGCGCCCCGGGGCTTTTGACTTAGCCAACGTGCGCGGCGACATTGTCTTCGATGACGTCCGTTTCGCGTATCGCGACACGACCATCGTCGAACACCTCTCACTCACCATCAACGCGGGTGAAACTATCGCCATTGTGGGCCGAACCGGCTCGGGCAAGTCCACGCTGGCTCGCCTCATCAATCGCTTCTACGACGTCAGCGATGGCGCGGTCCGCATTGATGGACACGACGTGCGTGACTACACCCTCGAGTCGCTGCGTGCCAACGTCGGCGTAGTGCTCGACGAACCCTTCCTCTTTTCGGTCTCCATTGCTGAAAACATCGCCTACGGACGTCCCGACGCCAGTGCTCGGGACATTGAAGCCGCGGCGCGAGCAGCCAATGCCCACGAGTTCATCACCAAGCTGCCCGAGGGCTACAGCACGGTCATTGGTGAACGTGGGTACACCTTGTCCGGTGGTCAGCGCCAGCGCATTGCCATCGCCCGCACCTTGCTGGTCAATCCACCAATACTCATCCTCGACGACGCCACCAGCGCTATCGACGTCCACATCGAGGCCGGCATCTACGAGGCGTTGCGCACGCTGATGAGCACGCGCACCACGATCGTGATTGCCCACCGTATCTCGACTATCACGCTGGCCCAGCGGGTCGTCGTGCTCGACGAGGGACACATCGTCGCCGATGGCACCCACGAGGAGCTCCTCGCCACTTCCCCGCTCTACGGCGAGATTCTCGCCCAATCCGTTCGCGAGGACCTCTAATGGCGTGGGGTGGTGGCGGTTGGGGTGGCCCGGGTGGTGGCGGCATGTTTGGCGGTGCGTCAGCTCGAACCGGCCTCCCCTTCGGCGGTATTCCTTCCGAACTCCAGGCTGAAGCGACCAAGCTTCTCGCCACCGAACCCGAACACGCCCCCTCCGCGCTGACCTTCGCCCAGTTACCCAACGCGAAGGAACGCCAGCGGCTCTCCTTGTGGCGCATGCTCGCCGATCAGCCCTGGCTCCTCGCCATTGGTTCAGTGTTGGTTATTGCGGTGAGTTTCTTGCTGCAGCTCGGCCCCGCCTTGACCCAGTTTGCGATCGACCACGGCATGATTCCTGGACACCGCGATGTTCGCGTCGTCATCTGGTGCGCCATCATTTACTTGGGTGTGGCACTGATGAGCGTGTGGATGCAGCGGTTGCAGGCCACCGTGAGCGGCACCTTGGCCGCACGGGTCATGCACGATCTGCGCATTCGCGTCTTCACACACTTCCAGCGCATGAGCCTCGACTTCTTTACCGAAGAAAAGGCCGGCGTCTTGATGAGTCGGATGACCTCCGACATCGAAAACCTGCAGCAGCTCATTCAAGACGGCATCACCTCATTCGCCAGCCAAGGCCTCACCATGGCCGTCATCACCATCATTTTGTTCACCCTGAACGTGTCGCTGGCCCTGTGGACGGTGGCGCTGATTGTGCCGCTGCTCTTTGCGCTGTCGGTGTGGTTCCACCACGCGTCCGAGAAGGGCTACCTCTTGGTCCGCGACCGCATCGCCTTCGTGCTGGCGGACCTCTCAGAGTCGCTCTACGGCATCCGTGTGGTCACGGCGTCCAACCGGCAGCGGCGTAACATTCGCAACCACCGCCACGTGGTCGGCGCCTACCGTGACGCCAACATGTTCACCGGTCGGGTGAATGCCGTCTACGGACCCTCAACTATCATGATCGGCATTTTGGGGCAGGCCCTGCTGCTGGGCATCGGTGGCACCAAGGTGGCGCACCACCAACTTTCACTCGGTGCCCTCGTCGCATTCTTCCTCTATCTCAATCGCTTCTTCCAGCCAATTCAGTTGCTTGTCCAGCAGTACACGGCCCTGCAACAGGGGCGCTCTTCCGTCATTCGTCTGCGTGAACTCATTGAGACGCCACCAACGGTGGACGAAACCAGCGACGCCGTGGCGCTCCCCACTATTGCCGGACGCATCACGTTCGAGCACGTAGGTTTCTCCTACCTCGAGGGTCGACCCGTCCTCAGCGACGTCAGCCTCGACATTGCACCGGGCGAGTCCGTTGCCTTCGTTGGCCCCACCGGTGCAGGCAAGTCCACCTTGGCCAAACTGGCGAATCGCTTTTACGACCCCACCGAAGGGCGCGTCCTCGTCGACGGCATCGACGTTCGCACCGTCACCCTGCGATCGCTGCGCTCACAGCTCGGCGTGGTCCCACAAGAGCCCTTCCTCTTCGCTGGTTCTATTCGCACCAACCTCAAGTTTTCGCGCCCCGACGTCACCGACACTGAGCTCGAGGAGGCCGTCGACGTGGTGGGCTTGCGCGACCTCGTCTCACGACTCCCCGAAGGACTCGACACGCCGGTGCACGAGCGAGGCCAGACCCTCTCCGCCGGCGAGCGCCAGCTGCTGGCCTTGGCTCGGGCCTTTCTCGCCCGACCACGGGTGCTGATTCTGGACGAGGCCACGTCATCGCTCGACCTCCAGAGCGAAATCGTGGTGGAGCGGGCGCTCGACCGACTTCTCGAGGGGCGCACGGCGATTCTCATTGCCCACCGATTGACGACCGCCCAGCGGGCTGACCGTATCGTGGTCGTCGACCACGGTGGCATCGTCGAAATGGGTAGCCCAGATGAGCTGATTGCGGCCGGTGGCGCCTACGCCGGCATGTACGCGGCGTGGCTCGCCTCGGGTGGCCGTGACGCGACCACTGGTGCGTAATTGTCACCGTTTTGTCAATAAGAATCCGCACGCGCTTCACCCACGTCCTCTACATTGAGCAGTGAGGACAACGAGGTCTTCACGTATCAAAAGGCGGGCGTATGCTCATCTCTCCCGACAGCCACGAACACGAGCACGTGTTCAATCCATGGACCCACGTCGCGTCCCTCATCCAGCGAGCGGGCGAACTCCTCGGACTTGATGAGGGCATGATCAAGCGGATCATCACCCCCGAACGCATTCACGAGGTGGCCATTCCCGTGCGCATGGACGACGGCTCCGTCGATATGTTCACCGGCTGGCGCATTCTCCACGACACCTCACGCGGCCCCGGAAAGGGTGGCATCCGTTTTCACCAGAGCGTCAACGTCGACGAGATTGCGGCCTTGTCGGCCGACATGTCAATCAAGTGCGCCGTGGTCAACATCCCCTACGGTGGCGCCAAGGGTGGCGTCAAGGTTGACCCCACCACGTTGAGCCACGCCGAGCTCGAGCGACTCACCCGCCGCTACGCCTTCTCCATCGCCCCAATGATTGGTCCCGACACGGACATTCCCGCACCCGACATCAACACCGACGCTCAGGTGATGAGTTGGATTATGGACACCGTCTCGATGCTGCGCGGTCACGCGACCATGGGTGTCGTCACCGGTAAGCCCATCGCTATTGGTGGCACCCTCGGTCACGCCGGCGCCACCTCGCTGGGTGTCACGATGTGCACCGTGGCGCTCCTCGAACGCTTGGGCCGGCCGCTCACTGAACAGCGCGTCGTTGTCCAGGGCTACGGCAAAGTCGGCGGCCCGCTCGTCCAAATGCTGAGCGAGCGAGGCATGAAGGTGGTCGGCGTCGCTGACGTCCACGGGGCCATCATGAACCCCGACGGTATCGATCCGGCCGCCCTCCACTCGCACGTCCACCACACTGGTGGTGTTGTGGGCCTGCCTGGCGCCCAGGAACTGGCCAAGGAAGACATCTTTACGGTCCCGAGCGATATCGCCATTCCCGCCGCGCTCGGTGGGGTGTTGACTGCCGAGGTAGCCCAGAGCATGTCCGCGTCAATCGTCGTCGAAGCGGCCAACGGACCCACTACCGGTGAGGGTGCCGAAGTCTTCGCCGAGCGCGGCATCATCGTCGTGCCCGACGTGCTCGCCAACGCTGGAGGGGTCGTCGCCTCTTACTTTGAGTGGGCCCAGGACTTGCAGGGCTTCATGTGGGAGCGTGAACTCTTCACCCAGCGCCTCGAAAAGACGATGGGCGACGCCTTCAACCACGTGTGGCGCCGCCACCTCGAGCTCGGTGTCTCGCTGCGTGAGACCGCCATTGCGGTCGGTGTCGAGCGCATCGCCGAAGCCACCGAGCTGCGCGGCCTCTTCCCGTGATCAACTGACCGCTGCGCTGTGGCAAGGTGGAGGGGTGAGCACCGAACTCTCCCGCGAAGAACTCGAAGCACTGGTGGCCCGATTGCGGGCCGAAGTCGAGCGGTTGCAGGAAGAAGTTCGCCGTATTCGACGTGACACCCACGAGGTGCCGCCGCACCACCGCTAGGCGACGATTACTTCTCGCGTCGACGCAGTTCGTCTTCGACTTCAGCCGGATCGAGTCCACGAGCACGCAGCAACAGCAGCGTGTGGAACCAGAGGTCGGCGACCTCCGAGACCAGTCGCTCGTCAGTCTCATTGAGCGCCGCCACCACGACTTCCACGGCCTCCTCGCCCACCTTGCGCGCGGGGAACGCGGGACCCTTCGCGAGCGACGAAACGACGTAGGAGTCACGAGCGCCCGATGCCTCTCGCTGAAGAATTTTGCGCCATAGCCATGGGGTGAAGCACGAGGTGGCGCCGTCGTGGCAGGTCGGGCCATCGGCATGAGCGCGAATCACGAGTGCGTCATCGTCGCAGTCGGCCACGATCTCCACCACATGCAGAAAGTTGCCAGAGGTCTCCCCCTTGGTCCACTGCTGCTGACGTGAACGGGAAAAAAACGTCACCAGCCCCGTTTCGCGGGTGGTGGCCAACGCCTCGTCGTCCATCCATCCCAGCATCAACACGCGGCCACTCTGGTCGTCTTGGATAATGGCGGCCTTGAGTGCACTTGTCATGATGGTTCCTTTAGTGGTCGTAGGGCTATGCCACAGGCTTCAATGTCTCGACGAAGGCCCGGGAGCCCCGCAGGATTCTCGTGGACAATCGAGGCGATAAGCGCCGCGTCGGTCACGGCCAGCGCTTCGGCCACGTGGCGCGCACTGCCCGCCCCACCAGAGGCAATGACGGGGATGTCAATGGCGTCACGCACCGCTTGGGTGAGCGCAAGGTCAAAGCCACTGCGCTGCCCGTCGCGGGCAATTGAGGTCAAGAGAATCTCACCGGCGCCCCGAGCGGCCGCCTCGGCGGCCCACGGCACGGTGGCGATGTCGGTGGCCCGTCGACCGCCGTGGGTGTGCACGACGCCATCACCGGCGTCAATGGCCACCACCACGGCCTGTGATCCGAAGCGGGCGGCGATGTCGGTAATCAGTGAGGGTGTGGCGAGTGCCGCCGAGTTCAACGAGACGCGGTCAGCACCAGCCTCAATGATGCGCGAAGCGTCGTCCACCGATCGAATACCGCCACCAACCGTGAAGGGAATGGCCAGCACGTCAGCAACCCGGCGCACCACGTCGACCATGGTGGCCGACTCGTCGGGGGTGGCCGTGATGTCAAGAAAGACCAGTTCGTCGGCCCCACCATCGCTGTAGTGGCGGGCCAGCTCGACGGGGTCACCCACGTCACGCAGGTTGACGAAACTCACGCCCTTGACCACGCGACCGTGGGCAACGTCGAGGCACGGGATCAGGCGAGGGAGAGGCATCGTTCCAGAAAGTTCAGGCCGGCGACATCGCTCTTCTCGGGGTGAAACTGCACACCAAAGAAAGATCCCTTTCGCACGGCAGCGCACACGCCTTCGGAAGTCGCCACGCTGTGGGGCGACTCGGCCACGAAGGAGTGGGCGAAGTAAAACGCTTCGTTCCAGGGTTCGACCATGGCCCACCCCAGTCGAGGGATGCGGGCCGTCTCCAGTCGGACGACGAGTCCTTCAACGAGACCGAGTCCCTTCACGCCGCCGTCTTCTTGACTGGCCTCTAAGGCCAGCTGCAGACCGAGGCAAATACCCAAGATGGGACCATCGGCGTTGAAGCGTTCGGTAAGGGCATCGGCCGCGCCGGTCTCGGTGAGGTGCTCCATCGCACTGCGGGCCGAACCGACGCCTGGCAAGATGACGAACGGTGCTGCGGTAATAGCGGATGGGTCAGCACTGACCACGCTGGTGCGCCCCAACTGGGTCAGCGAGGCCCGTACGGAGTGGGTGTTGCCGGCGCCGTAGTCAACGACGACGACGTCACTCACAGTGACCCCTTGGTGGATCGCACCACCGAACTGTCGCGCACGAGCGCTTGGTTCATCGCCCGCCCCACGGCCTTAAAGGCCGCTTCGGCGACGTGGTGGGCGTTCTCGCCCTTGGCCGTGACGTGCAGGGTGATGCGCGCCGTCTGGGCCAGGGACTCCAACGCGTGGGCGGCCATGCCGGGATCGGGATCGATATCCAAGGTTGCCTTGGCCCGACCCGAGAGGTCGACCACGGCCACCGCTAACGCCTCGTCCATGGGCACGCGCGCCTCGCCGTAGCGGGCGAGTCCCTTGCGATCGCCTAAGGCCTGATCGAGGGCCTCACCAAAGGTGCGGAAGGTGTCTTCCACGAGGTGGTGGTCCCCCGTTTCGAGGTCACCAACGCCCTCCATCCGCAAGTCCATGCCGCCGTGGAAGGCCAGCTGCTGGAGCATGTGGTCATAAAAGCCTTCGCCGGTGTTGATGTACACCCGGCTCTGACCCGGCACGCGCAGTCGGCACGTCAAGAAGGTCTCGGCCGTGGCGCGGCGATAGCGCAGTGGACCTTGTGGCGCGGGTGCCCCGAGCAGCTCAGCGCGCAGCGCGTCGAGCATGATGTCGTCATCGATCTCGTCACGAATCGAAATGCGCAGTCCCGCCTTGTAGGCGCGGAGCATGACCCCGTGGGTCAGCACCTTGTCCACGAGCTCCTGGGGATTCTCCATAGGGATGAAGAGGAAGTTCGTGAAGGAGGGCAACGGGGTAAGACCCAACGCCGTCAAGGCGGCCGCCACGCGCTCACGCTCAGCGACCTGGGCCGACACGTCCAGTGGCACGGCCAGTGCGGCCTGGGCCAACGCGGCGGAGAGTGCCGACACCGACAGGGGTGCCTGACGCGAGGTGATGGCCGCAATTGTTTCGGCGTCGGCCAAGGCGTAGCCAACCCGGGCACCGGCCAGACCAAAGGCCTTGGAGAAGGTGCGCAGGATGATGGCCCCGTCGCTGATGCGGGCGATCTCGCTCACACCGGCGTAGTCGGCGTAGGCCTCGTCAATGACCAACTGACCCGACACCGTCGTGGGCACGTCGGGCAGCTCACCGGTGGGGTTATTCGGACGACAGACGTAGACCACGTCGGCACTGGCCACGTCGCTCACCGTCGTGGCGTTCGCCATCACGGCGGCGAAGTGGTACATCGAATACGAGTCGGTGGGCACCGTCGCGATGGTGCCGTTCGTGGCGTACATCGCCGCGAGCAGCACAATGAATTCGTCACTGCCGGCGCCGATGGCCACGTTCTCGAGTCCCACGCCGTGGTAATCGGCGATGGCCTGACGGAGCGATTCGTAGCGCCCCCGGTCGTACTCGTTAATGTCCGCCAACGCCTTAGCTACGGTGGCCGGACGGGCCGTCACCGGCGGCATCGCCGGAACGTTGCCGTCAAAACGGAGAATGGCCGAGGGGTGTAGACCCACGCGCTCGGCCAACACTTCGTTCGAGGGTGGCCACTGGTAGGCCTCGAGGGGCTCGGGGCGGCTCATCGGCGGGCCGTCGCTTTGTGTGCGGCCATGCCCTCAAGCTCAGCCAGGGCTTCGATGGTCGGAGCGAGACGTTCGAGACCATCTTGGGTCACTCGCTGCACCGTCACTGTCTTCATAAATCCCTCCAGACCGAGACCACCCGTTGACTTCGACCACCCACCGGTAGGCAGCACGTGGTTCGCACCGGTGGCGTAGTCACCTGCCGGCACCGGAGCGTAGGGGCCCACGAAGACCGCACCGGCGTTGCGAATACGTGAGGCCAGGGACTCGGCGCGTTCACCGAGCAAGGCGACGTGTTCGGCCGCGTAGCCCTCAATCTCGGCGAGTGCCGCTTCGAGGTCGTCACCGACGCGAACGATGAAGCCGCGCGAGTCGGGTCCGTGCTCCATCTGTGCGGCAATCTCTTGTTGAACGATGGCCTCATCGAAGCCCTCGTCGGCGGCGACCACAATCTCACTCGGACCGGCGGGCAAGTCGATGGCGACGTCGCGGCTCACCAGAAGCTTGGCGGCGTTCACGGCCCCAGAACCGGGACCAAAGATCTTGTCAATGGGAGCAATGGACTCAGTGCCGTAGGCCATCGCGGCGATGGCCTGTGCGCCACCGATAGCCCAGACTTCGTCAATACCTAAGAGTGCCGCGGCAGCAGCAACGGCAGCCGCACCCGACGGTGGGGTGCAGACCACGATGCGCTCCACACCAGCGACCTGAGCGGGCACGGCACCCATGATTAATGACGACACGAGATTCTTCGGGACGTAGATGCCCACTGAGCGAAGCGGCGTCCAGCGGCGCTCCAACGTGACGCCCGGTGACACTTCCATCATCAGGTCGGCCGGACGCTGGGCGGCGTGCCAGGTGCGCACGTTTTCAGCGGCAGCCAGAATTGCGGCCGTTGGCACGTCACCGTAGGGCACGGCACGCTCTGGAGCGGCCGCAGTCGTCTTATCGAATCGCTGCGACCATTCGGCCACGGCCACGTCGCCACGGGTGCGGACGTCTTCGACGATTTCTTCGATAGTGATCACGCGATCGGTAGGTGTTGGGGTACTCATGACATCATTCTTTCTACGGGCAGGGTCAGGATGGAACTCGCGCCACAGGACTGCAACTTCGGCAGAAGCGACCAGACCATGGTGGCGGGAACGAGTGCGTGCACGGCGACGAGGCCCGGGGTGGCCAGGGTCATCACCGTTGGTGAGCCAGCGGTGGGCAACAGACTGGTGACTGACGCCAAGTTCTCTTCGCGCACGTTGAACAACAAGTAACGACTGGCACGGGCATCAATGACCGACTGCAATAACGTCGTCAAAATGGTCTGCGCCGCGCGACTTTCGCCGTCCTTGCGACCAACGAGCACCGCTTCACTTTCGAACAACACGCCCAGTGAGCGCAGTCCGTTGGTGCGCAACGTGGAACCCGTTGAGACCAAGTCCACAATCGCGTCGGCAAGACCGAGACGGGGCGTAATTTCCACAGAGCCGGCAACCCGCACCACCTCAACCTCAATACCGCGCTCGGCGAGGAGCTGCTTGGCGAGGCGGGGGTGCGAGGTGGCAATGCGACGGCCATTGAGATCTTCGAAACTGGTCGCCTCGTCTTCGTTCGACACGGCTGCCTGCAGCGAACAGCGCCCGTAGCCCAGTCGCAAGAGTACCTCGACGTCGTAGTCGCGCTCGCTCACCAGGTCCAGACCGGTGACACCGCAGTCGACAATCCCGT
>Ga0007815_1000617_pt1 | contig 11200 bp, 10 predicted proteins | sample CryBogCBE02Aug09_FD_71212 | JGI IMG/M metagenome (GOLD analysis project Ga0007815, IMG submission 71212) | Freshwater microbial communities from Crystal Bog, Wisconsin, USA - CBE02Aug09 | ecosystem: Environmental > Aquatic > Freshwater > Lake | place: Crystal Bog, Wisconsin, USA | collected...
GCAGCGCGTCCTCCTCCAGCGCGGGCAGGTCGTGCGGGTCGACGCGCGGTGCGGCACGTGCCAGCTGGCCCAGCTCGCCCAGCTCCTTCGGGGTCATCATGATCTGGTGCGGGCCGCGCCGCCCAACGATGATGATCCGCCGGATCGCACTGCCCGCCAGCCGTTCGAGCGCGTGATTGACGATGTCGGAGCCGGCAAATTCAGCCGGGGTCTTGGCCATGATTCGCGCGACATCCAGTGCTACGTTGCCCATCCCGATCACCACCGCGGTGTCGCAGCTGAAATCCGGGTCGAGCGTGGCGAACTGCGGGTGCCCGTTGTACCAGCCGACGAATTGCGCCGAGCCGAAAACATTGCCCAGCCCGGCACCGGGAATGTCGAGCGCGCGGTCGTGCGGCGCGCCGGTTGCCAGCACCACCGCGTCGTACAGCTGACGCAGCTCGGCCATGCTAACATCTTGTCCTACAGCAATATTTCCCCGGAAGTGGACGTTCTCCGACTCGGCCACCGCGGCATAGCGGCGCGCGACGCCCTTGATTGATTGATGGTCTGGCGCCACCCCGCTGCGGATCAGGCCATAGGGCACCGGCAGGCGATCGATCATGTCGATCCGTACCCGGTCACCCCACTGTTTCAGCGCAGCCTCGGCGGTGTAGTAACCGGCCGGTCCCGAGCCGACGATGGCGATATGCAGCATGGGTGTTCTCCCGGCGGGATTAACCTTTGTTGTGGAGCATTGCGGATTCCACCCGCCGCGCAAGGCCAATCGTGCTGCCTGCGCAAGATTCCGGTGGATCGCCCCGCCAGACGGCTCCGCGCTGGTGGTCATCGCCCATGGCAAGGAAATGTATCTGCGAAGGGTCCGGCTTAACCCTTTCGCAAGCGCAATTTGGCATCACGGGTGGATGACCGAGATCGCCGAGGACGATGGGAAGGCAACTGCGCCGGCGCTTGCGCCGCAGCGCCGCTTTGTCCCGCGCCGCGGCAAGGCCGAAGTGGTGGCTCGCAGTTCGGCCGGTCGGCTGGTGCAGGATCGGCTGTTCGACCAGTTCCTGATTCCCGAAAGCTGGCCGATGATGGCCCCGGCGATGGCGCTGGCGCACATCATTGCCGCACTGCTGCGCTGGCCGCGCCACGATGTGCTGGCCGCCGGGCTGGTGACGCTGGCTGCGCTGATCTGCCTTGGTTCACGGCTGGCGGTCCGGTTCGAGCGGAGCCCGGGGCGGGCGACCATCCTGCGCTACAGCGCGATGCTCGCCGCGGTGGGCCTGCCGATGCTGCTGTTTGGCTGGTCGGTGGCCGAATGGGCCAATGCCGATGCTTCGGTCCATGCGCTGTTCGGGATTGCCGCGCTGGTGATCATCGGGGTCACCGCCAGCATTGCGCTGGCGGCCCGCTTGCCGACGCTGGTGGTCGCCCAGACGCTTTTGTGGGCGCCGGTTGCGGTCAGCCTGGGGAACGAGGCAGTCAACATGGCGCTGGTGCTGGGGGCGGTCTTCGGGCTGGGCGCGGCGATTCGCCAGACCGGGCTGGACCGTATATCGCAGGCCCGCCAGCGCGATATCGAATACAAGCTGCTGCGCGCCGAGGAAATTCTCGCCGATTACGAGCAGACCGGGCAGGGCTGGTTCTGGGAAACCGACCGGCGCGGCCTTGTTACCTACATTTCGCCGACCATCGCGCGCATTCTTGGCTTCGAGGAAGACCTGCTGGGCCGGCCCTATACCGAGCTGTTCATCCTGGAAGGGCAGGAGCAGGAGGGCGAACGCACCTTGCTGTTCCACCTCTCGGCGCGCAGCTCGTTCCAGGATCTGGCGGTGCGCGCGGCGACCGGCGAGGAGGACGAGCGCTGGTGGTCGATCAGCGGGCGGCCGATCTACGATCAGTTCAACAATTTCATGGGCTTCCGTGGTTCGGGCAGCGACCTGACCGAAAAGCGCCGCTCGGAACAGCACGCCTCGCGGCTGGCGCATTACGATTCGCTGACCGGTCTGGCCAACCGCTTCCAGATGTCGCAGACGCTGGAAAAGATCCTCAACGCCCCGCACCTCGAGCATCGTGCCTGCGCGGTGTTCCTGCTCGACCTCGACCGGTTCAAGCAGGTCAACGATACCATGGGCCACCCGGCGGGCGATGCGCTGCTCAAGCAGGTGGCGCAGCGTTTGCAGCGCACGGTCGGCAATTTTGGCCGCGTCGGGCGGCTGGGTGGCGACGAATTCAAGGTCATCCTGCCGGGCCGGGTGGCTGAAAGTGACCTGCAGATGCTGGCCGGGCAGATCATCGAGAACCTGTCGCAGCCCTATTCGATCGATGGCAGCCGGGTGATGATCGGCGCCTCGATCGGCATCGCGCGCTCACCCAACGACGGGGTCACCTCCGAGGCGATCATCCGCAACGCCGACCTTGCGCTCTATGCCGCCAAGGATCGCGGGCGCGGTTGCTATCACTTCTACGATTCCGACCTCCACAGCGATGCCGAGGAGCGGCGCCAGCTCGAGCATGACCTGCGCGACGCCTTGGCCCACGGCGGCCTGCAGCTGTTCTATCAGCCGGTGGTCAACACCATCACCGAGGCGATCGAGGGCTTCGAGGCACTGCTGCGCTGGAACCACGCCACGCGCGGCTGGATGTCGCCGGCCAAATTCATTCCGATTGCCGAGGATGCCGGGCTGATCGCCCCGATCGGCGAATGGGCGCTGCGCACCGCCTGCCACGATCTGGCCAGCTGGCCGAAGGCGGTGCGGGTGGCGGTGAACGTTTCGCCGCTGCAATTCGCCAATCCCTCGCTGCCGGCGATTGTGACCAGCGCGCTGGCGACCGCCGGGGTCGAGCCTTCGCGGCTCGAGCTGGAGATTACCGAGAGCGTCTTCCTCAATGACGACGCTGGCACCGATGCGATGTTCGCCGCGCTGAAGCGGGTCGGGGTGCGCCTCGCGCTCGACGATTTCGGCACCGGCTATTCTTCGCTCGGCTATCTGAAAAAGGCGCCGTTCGACAAGATCAAGATCGACCAGAGCTTCGTGCGCGGGGCCACCGTGGCGGGCAGCCGCAACGGCGCGATCATCGCCTCGATCGTCAGTCTGGCCGAGGCGCTGGGGATGGAAACCACCGCCGAGGGGGTCGAGACGCTCGACGAACTCGATCTGGTGCGCGAACTGAGTTGCAGCCACGTGCAGGGCTACATCTATTCCAAGGCGCTGTGCCCCGAGGATGTCGCCGAACTGCTGGCGGTCGACATGGTGATGGAAGCGCGCGGGCCGCGTTCGGCCCGCGCTGCGCGGCGGACCATGATGCGCAAGATCATCCTCACCAATGGCGGCAACAAGTACGAGGCGATGGTCCGCAACCTCTCGGCGACCGGGGCACTGGTCGAAGGGCTGTGGGAAGTGCCCGAGGGCACGGTGTTCCAGGTGCAGATGAGCGACGATTGCGAGGTGCTGGCCACTGTGCGCTGGTGCCGCAACGGGCGGATGGGGCTGGAGTTCCACGAGACGGTGGTCTTCGACGATGCAGGCCGCGTGGCCTTCGCTCAGGCGATTACCGAGGAAGACGCGCCAAAGCCCGCATTGCTGCGCCGGGTCGGTTAAGCACAGCACTGCTGACAGCGCGCTGTTCCGCTGCTAACGGGCCGGGATGACCGATCTTGCCCGTATCCGTAACTTCTCCATCATTGCCCACATCGACCACGGCAAGAGCACGCTGGCGGATCGGCTGATCCAGTATACCGGCGGCCTGACCGAGCGTGAGATGTCGGCGCAAGTGCTTGATAATATGGATATCGAGCGCGAGCGCGGGATTACCATCAAGGCCCAGACCGTCCGCCTGACCTACACGGCCAAGGACGGTGCCGAATATCAGCTGAACCTGATGGACACCCCCGGCCACGTCGACTTCGCCTACGAGGTCAGCCGCAGCCTTGCCGCCTGCGAGGGCGCGCTGCTGGTGGTCGATGCGGCGCAAGGCGTCGAGGCGCAGACGCTGGCCAACGTCTATCAGTCAATCGAGCACGATCACGAGATCGTCCCCGTCATCAACAAGATCGACCTGCCCGCCGCCGAGCCCGAGAAGGTCCGCGCCGAAATCGAGGAGGTCATCGGCCTCGACGCTTCGGACGCGGTGCTGGCCAGCGCCAAGTCGGGCATCGGCATTGCCGAAGTGCTCGAAGCCGTGGTCACCCGCATTCCCGCGCCCAAGGGCGATGCCACCGCGCCGCTGAAGGCGATGCTGGTCGACAGCTGGTACGACCCCTACCTCGGTGTCGTGATCCTTGTCCGCGTCATCGATGGCACGATCAAAAAGGGCCTGCAGGTCAAATTCATGGCCGGCGGCACCGAACACCTGATTGACCGGGTCGGCGCCTTCACCCCCAAGCGGATCGACCTGCCTGAGCTTGGCCCCGGCGAAATCGGTTTCATCACCGCGCAGATCAAGGAAGTCGAACAGGCCAAGGTCGGCGATACCATCACCACAGTGAAGGGCGGGGCGACCACGGCGCTGCCGGGCTACAAGGAAGTGCAGCCGGTGGTGTTCTGCGGGCTGTTCCCGGTCGACGCGGCGGACTTTGAAAAGCTGCGCGAAAGCATCGGCAAATTGCGCCTCAACGACGCCAGCTTCAGCTTCGAGATGGAAAGCAGCGCCGCACTCGGCTTCGGCTTCCGTGCCGGCTTCCTTGGCCTGCTGCACCTCGAAATCATTCAGGAGCGGCTGAGCCGCGAATACGACCTCGACCTGATCACCACCGCCCCCAGCGTGGTCTACCGCATCCAGCTGCGCGCCAGCCGCAACGATGATGCGCGCGAAATCTACCTCCACAACCCCGCCGACTATCCCGACCCCAGCCGGATCGAACAGATCGACGAGCCGTGGATCAAGGCGATGATCTACACGCCGGACGAATACCTCGGCAGCATCCTGAAACTGTGTCAGGACCGGCGCGGGATCCAGACCGGCCTGACCTACGTCGGCGGCCGCGCGCAGGTGCAGTACGAGCTGCCGCTGAACGAAGTGGTGTTCGATTTCTACGACCGGCTCAAAAGCATCAGCCGCGGCTATGCCAGCTTCGATTACGAACAGATCGGCCTGCGCGAAGGCGATCTCGTCAAGATGAGCATCCTCGTCAACAACGAACCTGTCGACGCGCTCTCGATGATCGTCCACCGCAGCGTGGCCGAAGAACGCGGCCGCCACATGTGCGAACGCCTGAAGGAACTGATCCCCCGCCACCTGTTCAAGGTGCCGATCCAGGCCGCGATCGGCGGCAAGGTCATCGCCCGCGAAACCATCGCCGCGCTGCGCAAGGACGTGACCGCGAAGTGCTACGGCGGCGACATCTCGCGCAAGAAAAAGCTGCTGGACAAGCAGAAGAAGGGCAAGGCCCGGATGCGGGAATATGGCAGCGTCCAAATTCCGCAGGAGGCGTTTATTGCCGCTTTGCGCATGGGCGAAGAGTAAAGGCAGGGGGAAGGGTAGGATGCGAAGGGCTCTGCCCCTCGCGCTCTCAATCCCTGGCGTCGTGGCGCCTAGCTATCCCGGTTGCGCTGCATAGCAGTCTTGAACTGCCGCCGCTGGCGGCGGGCGTGCAGCCGCTTGATCTTGCGCAGCACAGCAGCCTTGTAACGGCCCAACCGATTGGGATGCGCCCAAAAGGGGCGGATTTCGTCCCCGTTAAGCCGAAAATACGGGCGCGGCATAGGGATAGTGTCCTCTGGTAGGTTCAAACTATCAGTGCGCGTTCCTGCCTGTTGAGGCTGCGCCGCCGCAGCCTGTCCGATGCTGTCAGCCTATTCCGCTGGCGAACCCGTGTGGATAGGCCCGTGTACCGCCCTTCAGGCTGCGTGGCGCAGCGGGCTGTTCATAATCCCTAACGGATAGTAAAATGCGCGGAGTTTTAACGGCTTGAGCCTAGTTGGCGCTGGTCGGGGCGAGTTTTTTGGGCTGTGCGGCGGGCTGGGTAGTTTGCTCGGATTTGGCTTTTGTTCTATGGAGTGGCGCGCGTCGACAGTGCCGGCAGGGCCAAACGGGGGCGAGGGCAGTGCCGAAATATCTGGAATATATTCGTTCTGTGATAGGGCAAGGCAATGTCTACGGATAAAAAATCGCTCGATTTTGAAGATATCGAGGCGTTTCTGGCCTCGGCGCAAGCGTTTCTGGCGCGGCTGGACGCCTTGGATGCGGGGCTGCCCGCAATCCGTCTTGGCGAGGCGATCGACGCGATTTCCGACTGGGCGCGCGGGTCTGACGGGGGGTCGACGGGCGCGTAGTGGGGCCGGGCGGCCCGGATGGTGGTTTCAATGGTTTACGGAATGTAAAATGGCTGCTCCGGCAGCCCCGTCTGGCGCGGCGCAGCGGCCGTGCCGATGGCTTTTATCGCCGGTTCGGGACTGTGCCGGAGCGCCGGGTGGGTGGCCTTGCCGTAGGCGCTGCGGCAGGCTAATTAATACGCGATGTACGGTCGTATGGTTATGTCGGTTGCAGCTTGTGGGCTGAGCGCAAGTCGGGGTTACGCGCAGCACCGAGGCGCGGCATGAGCGCCAGCGACGAGGACCCGGGCGGGGCGGCGCTGTTTCAGTTTTTCAGTCCGCGTACGGAGGGGCTTCGTCCGGAAACTTTGCCGCTGGTGCGTGATCTGGCCAGCCAGATCGTCGCGCTGGTCGATGGCGGCGAGGTGGCGTGCGCGCCGCTGGTGCGCGCCACGGGCGGCAAATCGCGGTTGCAGATGGCGCTGCGGCTGTTGAAGGACCGGCGCGAGCGGCACAAGTTCTTCAGCGCGACCCTGTTTGGCGAGCCGGTGTGGGATATCCTGCTCGACCTTTATGTGCGCGGGGCATCGAACCAGCCGACTTCGGTGACCAGCGCCTGCATCGCCTCGGGCGTGCCGGCGACCACGGCCTTGCGCTATATCCGGCTGCTGGAGCGGCAGGGGCTGGTGGCGCGGCGGGCTGATGCCGCCGATGCGCGGCGCAATTTCCTTGAGCTTTCGCCGCGCGGACAGGCGCTGCTCGACAATTACCTCGACGAGATTTCGCGCTAACCGGCGCGCGCGGCGATTGCTTCGGCCAAGGCCAGCGTTGCGCGGGCCTGTTCGGCGTGGAGCAGTTCGGCCATCCGTCCGTTGACCTGAATCGCGCCCTTGCCGGCGTTTTCGGGCAAGGCGAAGGCGGCGACCACGGCGCGGGCCTGCTCCAGCTCGGCCGCGCCGGGGGCGAAGGCAGTGTTGGCGGCCTCGATCTGCGCGGGGTGGATCAGGCTTTTGCCGTCAAAACCCAGCGCGCGGCCCTGTTCGGCCTCGGCCAGCACGACAGCGGGGTCGTCAAAGCGGTTGCAGACTCCGTCGATGGCCACCAGCCCGTGCGCGCGCGCGGCGCAGACCAGCTGGGCCAGCAGGCCGGTCAGCTGGCTGCGTGCGGCATCGGGGCGGGCGCGCATTTCCTTGGCAAGGTCGTTGGTGCCGGCCATCAGCAGGGCAAGACGGGTGCCCTGTGCCGCGCTGCCGATTGCGTCGAGCCGCAGCATCGCCGCGCAGGTTTCCACCATCGCCCACAGCGCCAGCCCGGCGGGGGCGCCAGCCAACGCGGCGTGATAGCGCGCGATACAGGCCGGGCCGGTCACCTTGGGCACCAGCACGGCCGCGGCGCCGCTGCTGGCGGCCATGGCGAGGTCGTCTGCGCCCCACGGGGTGTCGAGGGCATTGACCCGCAGCACCAGTTCACGCGTGCCCCAGTCGCCGGAGGAAAGCGCCGCCTGCGCTGCGGCGCGGGCCGCAGCCTTGCCCTCGGGCGCGACGGCATCCTCCAGATCGAGCACGACGACGTCGGCGGCGAGGCCGCGCGCCTTGTCGAGCGCGCGCGGCTTGTCGGCCGGCAGGAACAGCACCGAGCGGCGCGGAACGGGGGGCTTGGTCATGCCCGCAGCGATGGCACCCGCGCCCGCCTTGGGCAAGGGGGTTCGCAGGTGCCGGGCGTGGCTTGGTCTATTGCTGGGGCGGCAGCTGCTGGGGTGGCAGCGGGGCCGGGCCGGGGCGCTGCACGCGATCGGCCATCGGCAGGTCGGCCACATCGGGCTTGATGCCGGCATCGGCGATGCGGCGGAACAGGTACTGGTACATCTGTCCGTCGTTGACGATGATCTCGGTCCGCGCGGTGCTGACGAAAGCACCCTGCCGCAGGATCTGAACGATCTTGACCGCGACCTGGCTCTGGCCATCGGCGGCGGGCATCACCAGCGCGTAGAACTTCTGGCCCTTGTCGGTCGAGGTGCTGTCGCGCCCCTTGCTGCGCTGGCCGCTGATCTGGCCGGTGGCGCGGTCGACCACGTCGAGGCGATAGCCGGCTTCCTTGAAGACCCGCGCGGTGCGGTCGAAAGTTTCTTCAATCGGAACAGCATACTGGAAGCGCTGGTAGTTGCCATCAAGTGCGAAAATCGAGCGGTCGGGCTGTACCGCCCCGCCAGTAACGCAGCCGGCCAGGCCGAGCAGCGGAACCAGTTGAAGAAGCAGCAGACCCTTGTTGCGCAAACCAGCCATGAAATACCTGCACTTAATATGAGCGTGAGGCCACAGTTTATCGCATATGTCGCGAATATATCAAGTATAAGTAGATTTTCTTAAGTAAAAAAATAGGCAAGTCGCCACAATGAAGCTTGTTATAATTCATACATAAGCAAATTATGGTATCGCTCACAATTCTTCTTCCGGGGAGAATATGTGCGCAAATCTGTGTTCTTTTACCGTCGGGAGCTGGAGGCCGAGCGGATCGGTCTGGAAAGCTACGTTACCGCTGCCGGGGTCGGTGACCGGCTGATCACCGCGGAGGAAATGAACATCCGCTATCTGACGCTGGCCGACGACAGCCGCGATGCGCGGCTGGAGTGGCTGCACCGGGTGGTGGGTGAATTCCGCTGCGAAGCCTGGTCGGACAAGGCGACGGCCTTCATGTCGAACCACACCGGCCATTATGATGCCCTGATCGTTGGCGGCAAGGATGCCACGCGAATCGTCCGTATCCTGCGCGACAATTTTCCGCTGCTGCAGACCAAGATGAAGATCTGCCTGACCGCCGGCAGCACCGCACGCGGCCGGGCGCAGCTGATTGCTGCGGGCTTTGACGATGCCATCGACGTGGCGCGGATCGAGCCGGTCGAGGGGGTGGCGCGGCTGCGGGCGATCTGGCGGCGCTATGTCGAATGGTACGGGCGGCAGGAAAGCGAGCGCCTGTATCTGGCGCGGCTGGACCAGATCATCGACCTTGATGGCCTGTCGGAGCGCGAGAAGAAGCTGATCGCCTGCCTTGAGTTGACCCCCGGGCGACCGGTGCCGCACGCCACCTTGCGCGCGCTGGTCAGCCACGACTGGGAGGAGGTCAGCCAGTCGCACCTAAAGGTTGTGGTCTCTGCGCTGCGCCACAAATTGCGACCGGGGGTGGAGATTACCGCAGTGCGCGGCGAGGGGTATCGGCTCGACCTGCCCAGGCGCCTGCTGCCGGCATCCGCAGTGGCAGTGCTCGCCCGGTCCGAGGCTCTTGCCTGATGCCGTGCCGGGAAGCCAAGGCACGGGAGGGCAAAACCCGCCCGCTGGCGCTGTTTGATTTTCTGGCGCTCTACCTCACGCTGACCGCCTTGGCGCTGGTCTTCATCGCAATCCTGATAGGCACGGTCTTTCTCGCCAATGCCCTGGTGGGCGATTAGCTGGGTACCCGTCAGGGAGCCTTATCTCGAAGATTTTGCAATCGATTTCAAATGCATCTGTTTAAATCGATTGCATTTTCGGTTTTTATATTTGTCGCAAGACATAAAAATCTTTCGTGTCAGCGGCATGCTTTCTGATAAAAGCTTAAAGCAATTGATTTATATATATTTATATATGGATGATTGCAGGTAAATATAATTTAATTTCTTGAATATTGCATAGTTTTACCTATATTGGGGTATCAATCATACGCAGGGGTTCGCTGCCGCTTGAAGGGCGGATCCGCTTGCCGTTTGGTTCCCGTTTGGTCGCGCAGGTTCTGATCCGGTTTGCACCACGGCTGTGGGGCAGGGAGAATGAAGATGCGTAATTCCCTCTTTTTCTATCGCCAGCAGATCGAGTCCGGCATCAGCCAGGACAGTCAGGTGCTGCCCGAATTCGTCGCCGAGAAGTTTATTTCGGGCAGCGAGATCAATGTCCGTTATCTGACGCTGAACGACGACAGCCGGGGCGATCGCCGCAAGTGGCTGTCGCAGACGGTCAGCGGCTATCAGGTGGCGCAATATTCGGAGAAGTCGACCGCCTTCATGTCGTCGCACAACGGCAATTACGATGCGCTGATCATTGGCGGCAAGGACGTGGCGCGGATCACCCGGATCATCCGCTACAACCTGCCGCTGCTGAAGACGAAGATGAAAATCTGCCTGACCGCCAAGAGCACCGCGCGCGGCCGGGCCCAGCTGATTGCGGCGGGCTTTGACGATGCCATCGACATCGGCCGGGTCGACCCGCGCGAGGGGATCATGCGGATCCGCGCGATCTGGCGGCGCTATGCCGACTGGTATGGGCGGCAGGAGAGCGAGCGGCTCTATCTGGCGCGGGTGGTGCAGATCATCGCGGTCGACGAACTGTCAGACCGCGAGGGCAAGCTGATCGCCTGTCTCGAACTGAACCCCGGGCGGGTGGTGCCGCATGGCCGGCTGCGCGCGCTGATCAGCCACGATTGGGAGGAGGTGACCCAGAAGCACCTCAAGGTCGTCATCTCGTCACTACGGCGCAAGCTGTTGCCGGGGGTGACGATCTCGGCGGTGCGGGGCGAGGGCTATCGGCTCAATCTGCCGGCCGAACTGCAACCGAGCTCGCCGCCCAGCGCCGAGGAGGCATAGCCGATCAGCCGGGGCCGTCCGCCAGTGTGCGGCCGAGGAAGCCGAGTACCCGCGCCTCAAGGCTGGCGCGGGTCATGTCGGCGCCCAGCGTCACCGCGCCCATCGGGTAGAAGTGGCCGAAGCCCGGCACCCACGCTGTGTCGAGCGGCACTCCGGCGTGGCGCAGTGCGCCGATGGCGGCGCGGTTGGCCAGCATTACGCCGGGCAGATCGTTCTGCCCCATTACCATCAGCGCGGGCGGCATGCCGGGCTTCGCGGTCTTGCCCAGATCATAGCCGCCGGCCCCGCCCGAGAAGGACACCACCGCGCGCACCGGCACGCCCGCGCCATAGGCCAGGTTGGCGGCGGTAAC
>Ga0007815_1000619_pt1 | contig 11181 bp, 7 predicted proteins | sample CryBogCBE02Aug09_FD_71212 | JGI IMG/M metagenome (GOLD analysis project Ga0007815, IMG submission 71212) | Freshwater microbial communities from Crystal Bog, Wisconsin, USA - CBE02Aug09 | ecosystem: Environmental > Aquatic > Freshwater > Lake | place: Crystal Bog, Wisconsin, USA | collected...
GCCGCGCTCCAGCGCGGCCTTGTCCTGCACGAAGCTCGCGATCACCTCGTTGAGGTCTTCGCGGCAAATGCGCGTCGCCTCGATGCTGGTAGGCAGCTTGAGACCCTTGATCTCGAAATGCATCTGCCCTTGCGGATTGACGCCGATATTGAGTGCACCCTCCTTGTAGCCTTCCTCGCCATAATCGAAGCCCGGTTTGGGCCCGGCGTCCTTGGGCGTGAAGTCAAAGCGCGGCGCCAGCACCTGCTCCATCAGCAGGCTGGCGGCGATTGCCTTGAGGTAGTCGTTGATGGCGTCGACCACGAGCGGATCGTCTGCCGCCGGTTCCGCGATCAGGTTGGTGAAACGCGCGCGCGTCTTGCCTGGCGCGTCGCGGGTGGCGCGCCCGATGATCTGGATGATCTCGGTCAGGCTCGAGCGATAGCCGACAGTCAGCGCATGTTCGCACCAGATCCAGTCGAAGCCTTCCTTCGCCATGCCTAGCGCGATGATCACGTCGACGAAATCGCGATCGTCCCGCCCTTTGGGCGACTTGAGTGCGGAGACCACCCGGTCCCGTCTGGCGGAATCGTCATCGACCAGATCGGCAACCTTGATCACCTTGCCACCAGCAGCGCGGATCAGGTGGAAGCCCGTCTCGGGATCGACACCCTGCCAGTCGCCGAGGTGGTTCATGATATCCTCGGCCTCGCGGTGCTTGTCCTTGAGGCTCTCCTTCGAATTGACCGAGGGGATGTGAACGATGGTTTTCACCGTCGGGTCGAGCAACGCCGAGATCTTCTCGGTGTAGGGCCCGGTGTAGAAGCTGTAGCCTATGTCGAGCACCTTCAGGTATTCGTAGCCGTTGAGCTGCTCGTAGTAGGTGTAGGTCACCGTCTCGAACCGGGTCTCGTCCTCGGGCGCCAGCACGGGAATCGCATCGCCCCGGAAATAGCTGCCGGTCATCGCCACGATATGCGCCTTGTCGCGTCCGATCAGCTGCGCGAGCTGCGCGCCAAGCCGGTTTCCGGCATCGGCCGAGACGTGGTGGAATTCGTCGATCGCGACCAAGCGATTGTCAAAGGCTTCGACGCCCAGTTCATCAAACGCGAAGCGGAAGGTCGCATGGGTGCACACTAGCACTTTGGAATCGCTGGCCAGAAATTCGCCAACCGCTTTCACCTTGGACTTGGCGACCTTCGGATCATCGGCCCCCGGCGTGTTGCACAGGTTCCATTGCGGCGCGACCACCCAGTCGGCGTAGAATCCGTACTTGCTAAGCGGTTCGCTGCCAAAGCTCGCGCCGATCGAGCGTTCGGGCACGCAGATGATAGCCTGCTTGACCCCTTGGTTGGTCAGCTTGTCGAGCGCCACGAACATCAGCGCACGGCTCTTGCCCGACGCCGGCGGCGATTTGATCAGCAGGTACTGTTCACCGCGCTTCTCATAGGCGCGGGCCTGCATCGGCCGCATGCCCAGCTCGTCCGCCTTCGCCGAAACACCGGTACGTGCGGTGGTGAACGATACGGCGGGGATGATCTTGTCATTCGCGGTCATTTGAATAGCTCGCTATGGGTGCCGGCGCGGACGAAGTAGATGGTCCCACTTTTTCCGGCGGAATCGTCGATGTCATAGATCAGCAGGAAGTCGCCGCCGATGTGGCATTCGCGGCTCCCCTGCCAATCGCCTTTCAGGGCATGATCACGCCACTCCGGCCCGAGCGGCGCGTCATTGGCGATCAGCAGAAGCATCGCTTCCTTGAGCTGGTTCATGTCGTAGCGCCCGGAGCGCGACAGGCGCTCCCAATCCTTGTGGAAGGCTTTGGCGTATTCGACTGCCCGCGGGGTTACGGCGCGCTTACTGGGCTTTGCCATCGAGCGCCGCGAACATTTCATCAGCATTGGCGAAGCGGGCGCGTCGCTCGGCCTTCATTTGCGCCACCTCGGCCAGTGCGGCACGGGTTTCGGCGTTGGGTACCTTGAGCTCGAGCGGGAACGCCTGGTCGACCGCGATGCGATGAAATAGCAGGCGCACGGCATCGGACGCCGTCAGGCCCATCGCCGCCAGCGCCTCGGTGGCTTTCGCCTTCAATTCATTGTCCAGACGGACATGAAGCATGGAACTGGGAGCGTTCATGCGGATCTCCTGTATCTCAAATGAGAGATACGCCGATTGCTCCGAAAGTCAACCGGGCGCCGGTCAGGCCGCTGCCTTCGCTCCAGTCATCTTGGTGTAGAGTTCGAACAGCTTTTCGAGGCGCTCGGTGTCATTCTTGAAGCGGCGGCCGATGTAGATGCGCTCCAGCACCTCGTCGTTGCGCTCATGCGCGTGACGCAGGTTCTCGGGCATCTTCTCTGGGTCATAGAGATCGGCGATAGTCGCCGGGAAATGCGCCTCGCGGGCGAGGAGAATGTCCTCGGCACAGCGCGTGAGGTCGGCCTTGTTCTGCTCGGTCAGTTTGGGGGCCGGGAATGTGTTCCAGCCCAAATTACTTGCATAGCGGATACGAGTTTCGAGCTTCCCGCAGATTGTAGAGATCCAACAAAGGTGGATCTTTGAAACCAGAATTGAAAAATCGACCATCGTTGGATCGTAAATTGCATGAGCTAAATGGGTTATTATAGTGTCTTTGGAAAGCAATCCAACTGGCAGGTACTCTCGCTTTTCAGACGAAACCTGGGGGACAATTATTTGAACCATCTTCGCTTCATTTCTGTACCTAAATTGATGAGGTCGAGACACGAGCGTAACCGCCACTTCACCTCCATCCTTCCTCATTTCTACAACCTTTTCCATTCGGGAGGAAATCTCCGGAATGGCCCTTGCTTCCGGCAGATCGTCATCGCCGATCCAAAGGCAGTAGCGGACCAGCCCATCGACAAATTCACTGGTCCCCGATACCTTTTTCAGAAATCGTGCCGCACCGGGATAGCGATTTGCGAGATCTTTGGCTTCCTGGTAGCTCATAAAAAGATGGCCACCGTCATACGCAGCATTGCCAGTAATCATTGGCGACAATGAATTTATATTTTTCGATTCTCCCTCAACTATAATTTGCGGGCCATCTATAAGATAGGGGTTTATGTTTTGGGCCTTGCGTCGTGTGGACTCGCTGTAAATGTATTTTTGCGCTATTGGTTTGCGTGTCAATCCAATTATCGTTACAGAAACGCCAGCGTTATTTTTGGCATTATTCTGCCACTTAAAAGTATCATAACAAAATTCTACTTGGCAGCCAAATTTAGCAATTATTGGCCACATTACTGGCACATGCGTGCCTTGGGAAATGGAATTTGTCGTAACAATGGCGGCTTTGTCATAAAACTTAAGATATAGGCACGCTTTTAGGAAAAATCCGCAAATATAGTCAAGGTTTTTATATTTAGGCTCTCCCTCAAACAGGCGTCTCATGTCGAGTTTTTGCTCTGAGTCCTGTTTTTTTCCACCCAAGTACGGCGGATTTCCGCAAATAAATGTCTCCCCACCCTCATTTGCGAAGTCAATCTCAGCCTGATCAAGCGGGGTTCCGAACAGATCGTCGGCTTGCATCCGAACACCCGTCCCCGTCGGCGGGCATATGCTCAGCCAGTCGAGCCGAAGGGCGTTTCCGCAGGTGATCCAGTTCTGGCTATCGAGCGGCAGGAATTCGGCTAAAGCCTCCTGCTGCCCGCGATAGAGCACGTCACACTGATATTCGGCGATTATCAGTGCCAAACGGGCGATCTCAGCAGGAAAATCTCGCAGTTCGATGCCGCGAAAATTGGTGAGGGGGATGTCGCTGCGCCGATCCGGCTCGCCGCGCAGCCGGTTGATCTCCGCTTCGATCTCCCGCATCTGCTTGTAGGCGATGACAAGGAAATTCCCCGATCCGCAGGCCGGGTCGAACACCCGGATTTTCGCCATCCGCTGCCGCAGGTTCAGCAGCTTGCGCGGATTTTCCCCCGCTTCGGCCAGCCTCTCGCGCAGATCGTCAAGGAAAAGCGGGTTCAGTACCTTCAGGATGTTCGGCACGCTCGTGTAATGCATGCCGAGCGCGCCGCGCTCTTCATCATCAGCCACCGCCTGAATCATGCTGCCGAAGATGTCTGGGTTGATCTTCTGCCAGTTCAGATTGCCGATATTCACCAGATAGGACCGCGCGATCCGGCTGAAACGCGGGGTTTCGGTGCTGCCCGAGAACAACTGCCCGTTCACATACGGAAAGCCGTTGGCATAGCGCGGAATATTGGCGGAGGCGCGGTCGGCGAGCTTGGTATCCATCGCCCGGAAAATTTCGCTGATCACATGGTGGGTGTCGGATGAATCCCGTGCGCTGATCTGCTCGATCGTCCTGGTAAACAGCCCCTCGCCATGGAAGATGTCGGTGTCCTCGGCAAAGAAGCAGAAGATCAGCCGCGCCATGAAATGGTTCATGTCCGGCCGCCGTTCGGCCGTCGCCCACTCCGGATTGTCCTTTAGTAGCTCGACATAGAGCTTGTTGAGCCGGCTCGTCGCGCGAATGTCGAACGTGCTCTCGCGGATCTGCTTGACGGTGGTGATGCCCGCCAGCGGCAGGAAGACACCAAAATGATCTGGGAAATCGGCATATGCGCACGAGACGATCTCGCCGCTGGCAAGGTCTTCGGCGAGGAACTGCTCGCCATCGGTGGCGAGGATGAACTTGGCCTTGGCCGCCGCTGTCTTTGCGCTTTGCCGCAAGGCGCCGAGCGTCTCGTCAACCGCGCCGGCGTCGCATGTGGCGATGTGGATGTTGCTCCGCTGAAGCACGCCGCCGGGCACGTCAGACCCATTCGATGCGCCCTGCCGCAGCTTCTTGATCGTGGTAGCCTTGTTCCCGAAGGCTTCGAGGAAGGCATAGGGAAACTCCGCGCGATCAAATGGCTGCGCGGCTAGGTCAGAAATGGCTTGTTCGATCTCAACTGCGTTCATGGGGCGACACTAGGCTGGGGGATGCGGCAGCCGCAAGATGTGTTCGATTTGCCATTGGGTCTGACCGAAGGGGGAGCTGTGTGTTCGGGCCGAGATCGGGGGCCTTTGGGACTGACCGGAATCCAAGCCTCAATCGCGACCAACATTCGTTAAATCAGGCGACTCTACCGCTGCCACCTCGGTTGCACCTTATTGAAACGCAGCTTTCAAATGGAAACTTCAGTTCGGGATGGACACCAAAGCGCATCAGTAATCGGCGTCGTCCGATATCGGTGAAATCATCTTTCCATCGAACACCAGCAGCTGGCATTCGATTCTCTCCAGAAATCCCTTCACTTTCGACAGATCCTCGCTGGTGGCGATCAGAATTTGGGAACGCCCATTCGCTATCCTGGAAGCCTCCGACAGTAGTCCAGCGACGCTCGCTTCTGCCGCCTCCTGCTGCCGAGGCTCATCGAAGACCACCAGACCCGGATGATTGGTCTCACTGCCATGGGAAACGTCAAGAAGCCCGAGCTGATAGGCCCACTTCAGGCGAACGCTGTCGCTGGCGGAGAGCTCGAATCCGATTTCGAAACCCTCCTTCTCCGGGCGATAGCTATCGCGCGATACGGTCAGGTCCTTTGCCGGGAAGGTGCCGAAGCCATATCTGACGAGCTGGGATCTGATCGACGTCTCCAGCTTCGACAGTTTAGCGACATCCTCGTCGCTCAGCCTCGCGTCCGGAAGCTTCGTGCGCTCAGCCAGCATATCGCGCCAGACCCGTGCCTGTTCGTTTAACGAGTTCAGCTGCTGCTCGAATCGCTCGACAGTGTCGCCTAAACGAACCAGCTCCTGCTCGAGGCGAAGCCGCTCTTCGATGAACGCCGCAGACGCGGCGTGTGACGGAGCGATCAAATCGGACTTCAGCGCACGGAGTCGTGCCGACTTGCTCCTCACTTCCTCGCCCGTCGACATCAACTCCAAGTCGAGTTCGCGGATAATCGCGACCGATCTGTCCGCGAGCCGCTTAAACACCTTCCTCTGCGCGCCGAGGTATTCGATGTTGTCCTCGATCGACATGACCGTCTCCAACATCCCCTGCGGTAGCAGCGATTGATCGATCGCCTGCTCACATGTTGGACAATGGTTGGGATTCAATTCGCGCGATAGTTTGGAACCGAAATTCTGCAGCTTCAGCGCGTCCTTGTTCTTTTGAAGGTCTTCGTCGAGCTGGGCGATCCGCCGCTCGGTAGATGCCTGCTGCACGATCTCTGCCTGGCGATCCCGAAAGATGGTCGACCGCTCTGTGTTCAAGGTTAAAATCTCGGCGCTGAGCGCCTCGGCTTCGGCGGCAGCGCCAACAACGACCCCCTCTACTTCGGGGATGGAATCGCTTTGGAGCGTCTCAAGCTGCTCCGCCAAAGCAGCTATGCGCGCTTGCAATCGGAGCCATTTCCCTTCCTGTGGAAATTCCAGATAGGCGCTCTCGACGTCACTCCCGATCGCCGTCGGCACCATCGGAAGTCGAGCGACCCTCAATCCCGATGCCGTGGCGAGTGCGACGATCGCGTCCACCGACTTGGCCCAATCGGTCCTTGCAGCGCTCATGCGCAGATCGAGATCCTGGCGTCGCAGCTCCATCTCATGGGTATCGAAATCCATCAGGAATTCGACGCTGCGCCGATGAACCTCCCGAATCCTAAACTGCGTTGGAATCGCACCGGGTATCGCGGTCCAACCCACCTTCTGCTCAACGAAGAATAAGGGAAACAGGGTCTCGACGTAGAGAGGGCAGTCGCCGCCATCGAACCTCTTCACCGTCGGCAGGTTCCAGCCCATGAAATCGGCTAGGAGCCGATGGAAACCAGCCTCCCGCTGGGCACCGCCGGCGTCCATTACGAAGTAGTCGCGGCGGGCATAGTCGCCGGGACCTTGGGTCAGCTCCGGACCACCGACTACGCTGATGAGGCGGCGGTCTCCTTCGGCGATGACATTTCGCCTGACCGTCATCCTCTGACCGCTGGCGTTCTCGATTTCGACGGCGACGTATGACTCTAAGATCTTGTGTTCGACCCCGGTGGCAGGATTCTGAACGTATTCCCGCATTGCATAGGAGAGCGGGATTTCCCGCCTAGGGCTGAGCATCTGCTCAAGTCCCAGTGCGTAGAGCAACGCGTGAAGCACCGTTGACTTACCGGACGTGTTCGGCGCGTGAAGAACGGTCAATCCACCGTCGAGCCTGACGTCGGTTCCGTAGAGACCGCCGGTTGTGTCAGCGCGCAGCCTAATATGCCTGATGCGGAGCATCAGAACGCTTCCATCTTCATTATCCGCTCCACCACCTGTTCTGTTGTTAGTTTTCCGATGTCCTCAAGGAACGAGGATTCATCTTCGAGGAGGTTCGCTTTCCTGATCGCCGCAACAGCCTTCTTGCCCTCGGCAGAAAGGGCGAGGGCCTTCCCATCGCGAAAATCGACAATGCCGCTGGCAGCAGCGAACGCTGCGGCACGGTTCACCCAAGGCTCGATGCGAACTGACAGATCGACAGGGCCACGACTTCTCGCCAGCACCTCGCGCATCTGCTGCCGTGATTTGGCAGTCCGGCTCAGGTGCGCCAGGAAATGGATCTTCTGGAGGCTGCAGCGCTGCCCGCGTGACGACGCTAGGACGAGCAGAAGCAGTGATACCCCCCATCCAAGTCGCAGATCGCCAGCGATGGGCTCCGGACGCTCCGTCACCGAATATTCGCCGGTCAGCTTCGACCGGATGCGATTGGCCTCTTCCATCTTAGTCAAGCTTCAACGGGCAGCGCATCAGCCAGTCGCTCACCGCACCTAACGCGATCATGTCGGCCGTTCCAGGATCGAGATTAGGTACTGCCGCCAGAATCGCGGCCTTCAGCGCATCAATCTCGGCATCCAAGGGATCGCCGACCAAAGTCTTTGATCCTAGCCGTAGGCGCCTCAATCGCTCAGAGATCAGGCGGACGACGTTCTCATAGGCATCCGGCGCCATGGATCGCAGCGCGTCTTTGGCATTCTCCGAATGAACGAAAACGCGGAGCAGATCGTCGACGACGTCCTCCAATTCGCCGGGATCTGGAACGCGCTTCACCATCTTGGTGCGAAGATTTTCGGCCAAGCTTTGATCTCCGTCGGATACGGCCGCAACTTCGTCGTCGGTCGGCTCCTGGACTACTGGGCGGATACGCTTCCGTAGGAGCATCCTGTGGCTCCACGTGTCAGCGTCAAAGGTCTCCCGATCCTGGATGATGATCTGAAAGTCGTCATCGACATACGGAAGGTTCTTCGCCCTGACTTCCGCCGCCTTCATGGCCGCATGCTCGACGACCGTCTTGCTATCGTGTAGCGGCACAGCCAAGATCCAACGCTTGATCTTTTGACCCTTCAAGATGGCCGCAGCACCGCCTTTCGGATCGCAAAATTTCTTTATGTCGGTCGTGATCTTCGACTTCTGCTTGTCCGCACGGATCGCAACGTCGATAGGCTCCTGAACGGCGTAGCACTGATAAACGAGTTGCTCGTGCAGGCAAAGATAGTCGAGCCCGCTGTCGCCCAGATGCTTTGCAGGAACCTTCTGCACGTTATGCGCGCCGTGTTCCGCCTGGAGCAGGTGAAGGACATGGCCTTCCCACTCGTCGCCGTCCCAGATGTCGGGTTGGCCAGCCAAAGCCCTAGTAATCCCCGGCCCACAAAAAAACATGGGCCAGCGACTGACGTTCGCGAATTCTGAGTACTCGGTTGTCCAACGAAGCCCCCTTCGAACACAGATTAAACTCGGCACATCAGATAAGCAAACTTTGAAGGTTCAACCCAAGCCGCCTCGTTTCTGAACACCGGCTCGGCTTAATCGGTCAGCACTTGCATCGCATCCCCGTCAAGGCATCCGGATCCATTTTGCCAATTCACCGGAGAGCTAACGTCGGCCTAATCAGTCGCACCGCGTATGATTGTGTCTCAAGTACAGTGAACTCTGCGACGTTTGCCGGAGGACTTTTCGTCGGGCTTTGATGTTGAAAGCCTCGCCCAACTGCGGCACACGGACATATATCCGACTAGAAGACTCTTCGGATTCCACTACTGAGGCTCGCGTCGAGGAAGTCCTTGGAACTGACGCCTAGTGTGGGAGCCGGCAGTGTCGGCGATCTTGATGCAGCAGAAGTACTCCAACCATAGGGATCCAGGCGGCGTTGAGTGATTTCAAAAGGTTCATGGCGAGCGACGCTGGCGCGTCCGCCCGATATCAGGCACGGCGCAGGCGGCGAATCCACATCAATATCGACGATATCGAACCGCAGTCGAAGAAGATGTCGTCCGCCGACCGGGCGGCCTTTCAGACGGCGGTTGCCGAACATCTCACCTCGGTCAAACGCAGCACGTTCAGAGGCGACGTGGCGCTCAAGCTCGACCTGGTGACGGCGAGCAAGTCGCCGCCGCACGCACATACGATCGCCAAGAATCTTCTGGACCTCCTCGGCGACCGGATGACCGGCGTGGATTGGCCGAAGAAAAGCCTTGTGTATGCTGATGACAGTCAAATTCAGGCGCTGTCGGTGTTGTGTCGTCACGGCGAAGACCAACCCAACATTCGCATCGAAGCCAGGCCCTTTGCTGCCATGCTCGACGATTTGGAACTCGCCGGGATGGCTCTGCAAGCCGCAGAGAGCATGGAAGCCTACTATGAGCAGGAGCGTGAAGATGAGTGGGTCGACACGTTTCGTGGTCTCATCCAAGACGAGAAAGGCCAGCGCAAATCCCTCGGTGACGAAATGTACGAGGCGTACCGAGAGATGGTACGTTGGAGCGCGCAACGCGCGCTGCTCGGTCGCAGCGGCGTCAACATCCCAGTCTTAGGGTGGATGTACGGCCGTCCTCGCGGCCTCCCTACCGGGTTTGACAAAACGATGTGGGCGGGGTTAGTTGGGGACTCGAGGCTTCGGCTTCAGGTGGGCGAACTGCCTATCGCGACCGGCGGTTCATCAGTCTTCCGGCAGAATGTGTCGGACGAAATTGCCGTCTTCAAAAAGCGCTGGGACTGGATCATAAACCCGTTGGTGGTAGCTGTAGCGCTGGAAGTCGTCGTGCGACCGAACCCCAAGACCCCGCCGGCTGTTCTGCATGACCTCGACAACATCGTCCGCGATTATCTCATCCCCGGTATCGTCCCCGCCTTCGGTACGGTCTCCGACCAGCGATGGACGATCGACTTCGCGGAACTGCGCGCACGCGACCCGAAGCTTGCCGACGCCTGGGGGCCAAACCCAACACCGCCGCGCGGAACGAGAGAAGGCATCACGAGGTACGAAGTCTGGCGCTTACCAGCAGTCGAGGGCGAACCGGGTCTCGTCAGTGTCGCCCTTGTTGCCGATTGCGACGCCAAGGGCGATTTGATGGAGCAAATTGACGACCACATCAGCGATTGGCAAGACACGTTGTCGGAAGGTGACCGGCATCCTTGGCAACGGCTTCGCCGCCGATAGAACGACTCATCTAGCGCTCCAATCTGACGCGCAGTCTGCGAGCGCGCTCTTGGAACGCGCCTTCGCCGCCTTCTAGAATGTTGCACACCGCCTTCCTGATCGAGGCGCTCTCCAGGCCGCCTGACGTGTAGGTGATCGGGGGCAAAGCACCATGCGGATGCGGTCCGGACTCCGCGATGATGATCTGGTCTGCGTCGGTGTTGATCACTAGGTTCGCGTTATGCGTCACCATGATCACCTGACGATGTGCCTTGGCCCCCACAAACAGATGGACCAACTCATCGAATACTGACTTCGGGTCGAGATTTTCCTCGGGCTGATCGATCACGAGGGGTCGATCGTCGCTGTCGTCGAGCGCAAGGTACAGCAGTAATAGAACGATCCCGCGCGTGCCCGGCGACAACTTCCGAATGTCGACGTCATCATAGTCGATGCCGTACCGGATCGAGATATGATCGGTGCTAAAGAGCCACTGAGCAAAGCGCTTCGACCACGCCCGGAACTCGACCTGATCGGTGTGGGCGACCGGCGAATGGTCGAGCAGGTCTTTTTGGTAGAGCCGGCGGAACTCTGCCATCGCGGCGCGGATGGCGGCAGAGTCGCCGCTCTCCCAAGCGCCTTTCAGCACCTCGTTCGCCTTTTGAAGCAGCGTGCCTTTACCACGGAATGACCCCGCCTTGCGCAAATCAATGAGGCCATCTTCAGCTTCCGACGCCCACTGCTCAACATTCGCAATCCGGGCGACCGAGAATGACAGCTTCTTCAGCGTGCCAGACGACAAGGCAAGCCTT
>Ga0007815_1000625_pt1 | contig 11143 bp, 16 predicted proteins | sample CryBogCBE02Aug09_FD_71212 | JGI IMG/M metagenome (GOLD analysis project Ga0007815, IMG submission 71212) | Freshwater microbial communities from Crystal Bog, Wisconsin, USA - CBE02Aug09 | ecosystem: Environmental > Aquatic > Freshwater > Lake | place: Crystal Bog, Wisconsin, USA | collected...
CCAGAACGTGTTTAAGAAATCGACCATTCATGGCATCAGTGGGATTTCAGCCATTGTTCGATGACGACGGCTTTGTCATCGATGCGGTCGCTGATTGCGGCGGCATGGGTCAGGTGCGGGTCGCGGGGTGCTGCCGGCACCGGCTGGGCGCAGCCACCGAGGAGAATAGAAATCAGGGCCATCCGCGCACAGATCAGAACGTGGCGGACATTGAGCCACCACCAGCGCAGGCCGAGGCCGATTGCTTGGAATATCTCGCTCATCCCTTTCCGGGAGCGTCAACGCCTACCGGCGCAAATTCTTCCAGATCGTGACCGCCGAGGCGCAGATGGAAAAGGAGGCCGCTCCCAGTGAAAGGATCACGGCGACGTCGCTGACCACGGGATGCGTCTCGATCAAGCCGACCCCGAGAAAAATCAGGGAACTGCCCGCCGAAATGATCGATCCGGCGATGCCAGGGAGGATTGGTTCGGAATGATTCATGCGTGAATCTCCTCGATGACGGCAGAAAAGGTGAACGGGGCTTGCGGGAACATGCGACTCCCTGCGGCTGCGGTCGATTGGACGGTCTGCGTCCAGGCGTAGACCGAAGCGAGCTTGGGATTGCTGGCGGCCAGGGTGGCGGGATTGTTTCCGGAGGCGGCGAGTTTGACCAGATAAGCGTTGAGCAACGTCACCAGACGGGTTGCGGTGTATCCTTGCAACTCGACATGCGTTTCGGCTGCGATGAGGCAGGCCGTGGGCCATGCCGCGATTTCGGCATTGAGGTTGGCAGGCCAAGGACGTTCGTTTTTTACATCCCAACCGCTTTGCTTGACCCGTGAAACGCTGAATCCATTGGGGAATGTGATCGTCCCGACGATGCGGAATCCCGATCCTTTTAACGAAGTGTAAACATCGGTTTGGACGGTTTCGGATGCTGCCTCGGAATCAAGAGTCGAAATTGCTTGGGGAGCGATTTTTGCCACCTTGGCACCGAGGGCCGTAGCTGCGGTAAATGCGGCTTCGATGGCCGCGTCAATGTGGGTCGTGTCCATGATTAAGCGGGGTAAGGCAGACCAGATCCTCCGTTGTAGAGTTGAACCACTTCTGCGGATGAAAGCGCACGGGGCCAGATCACCGTTTCATCTATTTCGCCATTGCAAGTAGAAGTTGGGCCAAGGCCTCTTCCAAGACTGATATTATTGATTTCAACTGTTCCGTCCTGAATAGAAATAGTGCCAAGCAAATTTCCATCAAAATAGAAACTGGAATTGCTTCCATCAAAAACAAAAATACAATGATGCCACAAACCATCACGAAAATCTACGAGATCAGATAAAAACCAATTATCTGTAAGAGAGCCAGCCACATATCCTGCCGTGTCCTCATTACCATAATTAGCAACTAAACAAACATTACGTCCTGAAAAGTCAATTACCATCGGAAAAGATCCGTCGCTATCAGTCGAGATTTGTTTATACCAAAGAGAAAAAGAAAACGCATTCCCCGCGCTAATTGTCGAGATTGTTGCGGTTAATGAATTTAAGTTGCTTGGATTAAAAACCGCATCGCCATCAAGAATTCCCGTTCCAAGGGTGACCCCGTTATTGTTAGTCAGATCGTTTCCATTTCCCGTCGAATCGACCAAAGAAACATTTCCGCTGCCGTCATTGTTCAGGTGATAAGCTGCGATTGCTCCTAAAGGGTAAGCCGGGACCAAAAGTTCTCCTGTGGCGTCGGAATAAGCTACGGAAGAGGGGCCGAATGGATTGTTGGCAATAACGCCAGCGCGGACATATTTTAAATTATACGTTTCATAGGGCGTAAAAGTTGCAGAGGTTTGTCCGTCAATGTTCGTGAAATTCGTCGCGTCGGTCGAAACCTGCCACTGATAAGAGTAAGAAGTTGGAGATCCTGTCCAGGTTCCGTTGGAAACCGAAAGCTCCACTCCGGTCGAGGTTTCATTTGATGGCGAAAGCGCCGGGGCCACTGTATTCGTAGGTTTGCCAATGATTGCCCAAGCACCCGACTGGCGGACATAGGTAAGCCCATCATTGGGTGCGTCAGTAATGCAAAGACCACCTGGGAGTGTCACCGAATTGGCCTCCACATTCCCCGCCGTATCGACGTTGAAAAGGTTGTTGAGTCCGTAGATGCTACCGTCCGTATTCAGACCGGAGTTGTCGGTGTAGAGTCCTCCGTAAGCGTAACTATATCCCGTGGTTTCGACGTTGGCACTGGAATCAATATGGAAATCGGTTCCAAATGCAACGGCATCGCTGGTGTTGAGCGATTGATTAAACGGATTTCCGCCACCGCTCCCGCCGGTCACGACGCTGACCGTGGTTTGCAAAGGCTGGCTGACCGAGACGCCGACCGAAATCGGGGCGGGATCGACCGTGATCGTGACGTCGCTCATGTTATTGGGTAATCGATGGATCGATCTGAACTTTTCCCTCGAGGATGCGGGTCTTGATCCCCGAATTGTCGGTCAGGAGGACGTCGTAGCCGTAATAGAGATTGCCCGCCGTGGGAGGGAGCGCGGCCGTGACGGTGTGGGAGAGTGTCATGCTCACCGAGCCGGTTGTTCCGGCCGTGGAGATCGTGAACGATGCCAGGATCGCGGAATTATGATTCACGCGGATTTGCGAAGCGACGCCGCAGCCGGTCAGATCGAGCGGTGCGCTGGTCGATCCGGTGAGCGAAAGGGCGAGGGAATAGTCGGCTCCCTGCTGGATGGCTGCGGTGCCGGTGAGGTCGTAAATGGCTGGCATGGCGATGAAGAATTAGGAGAAGAGGGTTGGCGAAACGGTGACGGGCGACTGGCAGAGGGTGGATTTGACCCCACCGGAAACGCTGGCGATCTCAAGGATGAGAGAAGCGCTTGAGGTCATGAGGTTTTTCAACGTCGAGCCGGTGACCGAAAGGGTCGCCGATTTGCTGGGGACGCTGGAAACCGAAGATGCAAGAGACATCGCGGGGATTGCGACGTTAGCCAACTGATTCACAAAACTGATCGTGAATGTCGGCGAATTGCCCGTGACCAAGACATTCCCCGTTCCGATCGAGGTCAGGGCGGAGAGGGCGGCCTGAATGTCGGAATTCAATGCCGGCAAGGAGATCAGCGCCGTGGTCTGGGCCGGGGTGCTCCAGGATCCCGAAAAGGAATTGGCCGTGATGCCGGTGATCGGTGTCTGCGATCCGCTTGAATTATTGGAAATCTGGAAAGCATTTCCGGTGGGGCTGCCGTAGACGTAATAGGTTGTCCCGGCCGTGACGCCTGAAAAATTGGAAATCGGGAAAACGACGGTTTGATAGGTGCTCAAACTTGGAGTCCCCGATACGGTAAAGGTATTCGCGGAGAAATCGGTGATCGAATAGGCGGTGCCGTTCACCGTGACGGACCCGTACCCGAGGGCAGAGGAAAGGGCCGCTGTCCCTCCGGCAGTTGTCACCGTGAAAGAAGTCGGGGTGGGGGTAGAATAGACGACAAAGGTTCCGCTGTCAGGCACGTTTGACGATAGCGCCGGCAAATATTGACCCGTCCAGGAAAGGGAAATGTTTTCACCAGGGACGAGGCCATGATGGGATGAGGTCGAGAATGCCGAGCCCGTCGAGGTGGCGGAAAATGATCCGGTCGTCCCGGCCATCGTGAGGGCAAAGGATCCCGAGGAGGGGTCTGAACTGAATGCGAGATTCTGAACGGCGCTGGCCGTGGAGGATCCGGTCGTGACGATGGAAACGGAGCCGGTGACGCTGCCGGAAGCATCGCTCCAGCTTCCCGCCGTGATCACCGTTCCGCCTCCGAGCGTCCCGATCCCAAGCTCGACGGTAACCCCGGAAAAGGAAACGGCCGTCAGAGGGTTCCCGACGATTCCCGATTCACGCAGGAACGTGACAGTCAGGTTCAGAGAATCCCCAAAAAAAATGGTGGGCGAGACCGGCTGGGTCGAACCGGCGGAAGCGACGAGCTTCCCTGCGGAAATGTCGACAAAGAAATCGCGGGTCATGACGAGGACCCAGCGTCAACTGAAAGAAATCCCCCATTTCCCCAAAGGGCATGCGCCGGCCGGATCCCGCAGCCGTGACCAGAAAACGCATCCGCAGCACCCCACGCATCGGATCAGGCGGCATCGGCGCATTTTCCCGGGTTCCTGAACGAATTCAGGGCATGTTTGGCACTTTGCCAGCCTCGATTGAATTTCAATAGGTGGCAACTTCAAGCGTCAGCGTGTCGTTTGCCGAAAGGGCATCTCCGCCGTAAGCAAAAAAAGCCACGGGCAAAGGCCCATAGAGCGGCATGGGTTTCCCCAAAAAAGTAACCGTCAATGCTTGGGGAGTAGAAGAATCGATCAAAAAGGAAAAATACTGATTAAATGAAACGTATGAATACGGATAATAGAGACCCTGTGACGTGTATCCGGTGGAAAAATCCACCCCGTATCTCCAATCCAAAACTATATTTGTTCCTCCCCCCGTTGATACATGAAGATTGATGAGGAACTCGGTTGATGCGGTATCTGATCGGGCTCCACCGTTTTTTCCATTGCATAACAGCGTCGATGCTGTCGGGGTTCCATCCCTCCACGGCGTTTCCAAGAAAAAAGATCCTGATCCCGTGTATCGCAACCCCCCGGGTATCGTCTCATCGATGGAAACCGACATGCTAATGATGGTGCCGGTATTGATTTTCCAATACAAGGATGCAAGTTCGGAAGCAGTAAACCCTATCGGATTGAAAGTTCCGGGGCCGACCTGATTTTCCGACGCCGATTCATAGCATGCCGGAATGATCCCCAGGGAAATCATGGCGACTCAATAGGGTCCGATTCCGATCACGGTAATTTTCTTGGCAACGCCGTCGACGCAGACATCGATGTCGATCGTGTTGAAACTAATCCCCCCGTCGGTGACCGTGAACATGGAGCGCCCGTCGGGATTGATTGGGGTCAGCCTGCGGAAATTGTTGTCCAGATCGGCGGCCTTGATGTGTTTCGACCCTTTGGCGGTCAGGTAATCCAGAAACTCGATGATGCCGTTTTTATTAGCCATACGATCAGAGGGCGAGGGAAGCCGGAGCGATGCCGGTGAATTTCAACTGGGTCTCGATGACCGATCCGTAATTGGTCTCATTCACCGAGGTCGTGCTGGCGACGAGAGGAATGAAAGTTCCGAGCCGAATCCCCAAGGACGCAAGCTGCGCGGCCGAATATCCGTTGGCGTAGACTTCCAAGGCCGTCACCGATGCCTGCATGGCAGGAATCGTGTATCTCAAAGCCGAATCGGTTGGCCGCACAAACGTCTGCGTGATGACCGGTGCCATGTATTTCCCGGTCACCGAAAGGGTCTGCTGGCCGGAAAGCCCCTTGACCGTGTAACTGTGCGACGCCGTGAAGGATCTTACCTCGGTCGAGGTAGTCTGATAAATCTGGTAAAAGTCACTTGCCGCGAGGGTGCCGTAATATTGGCACTGAAACGTCGTGATCGCACCATTGTTGGATTCCGAAGGTTTGCGGAAAAGGTAAAGGTTTCCGAATCCCGAGGGAGAGGATCCGACCGCAAGCTGTCCCCGGGCGGAATCGACGTAGGAATTAGCGCAGGCATAGCTGCGGGTCAGCACCGCCAGCTTGCTCGGTTGGACGACCAACGTGTCGGCCGGGAGCGTGTAAAGCTGGGAAGTGTTTCCGATGTAGGTGGGGCCGGGCATGGTATTCGATTAGGTAAGGACGGCGAATGCCGCCGTGTTGGTGTCGATCTTGGGCAGATGATCGGCGATGAGTTTCAGGATCTGATCCATCGGGGTAGCTTCCTTGGCTGCCCCGGCCGCGCCGGTCAGTTTTTTGGCGGCCTCGACGGGGCCTCCATTCTTCTGCACATAGTCGTTCATCTCGCGGTTGTCCCTCATGTGCCGGCGGAGGTATTCGGTCGCCTCGGCGCGTTCGCGGTTCTTGTTCTCGAGCTCGAGGGATCTTGAAGTGGCGAAATCCCCGCTCTTGTCGGCGCGCTGGATGCGTTCCTGATAGAGTTTGGCGATGGGCCCCTTGCTGATCTCGTCGCTGGCCGTGGCAAGTTGCGCCTGGACGATCCCGGGAAGGTTCTCGGTGTTCTTGAAAATGCCGGTGTTCAGGTTGAACTGCGCCGGATCGACATTCTGGGTCGTTTTGCCAGTTTTCCCCGAATCGGTTCCGAAAGAGTAAGATTTCGTGCCCGAATATCCGGCCACCTCGCGTTTCTCCTCATGACTGGCGGCCTGATGCGGCTTTTCCTGTTCACGATCATGCCGGGCGATCTCCAAACCGGAAACGGCTGCGGCATTGACCTTGGCCGCCTGGCTGGCGGTGTCGATGACGTCGGCCGCGTTGCGATAGGTGTCGAGACCGGCCTTGGCGGCTTTTTCGGAAACTTTCTCCAGGGAGACGGCGGCAGCATTGGCTCCGGATTTAATCGCAAGCATGTCGCTGGCGATATAATCCCCCTGCATTTTGGCCGATTCAAGAAGGGCGTCCGATTGTTTCCCAAGGCCGGGGATGCCGGCGATTGCCGAACCGATTCCCTCATAGAGCATTTGCTTGAGGAAATCCCCCATCAGCCGGAAAAAGCGCATCAGGTAATCGCCAAGCTGCGATTTCCCTCCGAAAATCTCGCCAAAAACGGTCTGGATCGCCGCCCCGATCGATTGCGCGATCCTAACCGCCTCGTTGATCATTTTCTCACCTTGGAGCTTGAACAGATCAAAAAGGAGTCCGAAGGATTTCTTGAATTCCCCGGAAGCGAGCAATTCGAGCAACGCCTTGACCGGCTCGCTCAACGATTGGAAAATCTCTTTTCCGTAATCGGCGGCCTTGAAATCCTTGAGCTTGTCGGTGAGCACCCCGAGGGAATCGATCACCGGGGCAAGGGCCCCAAACGCGAATTCCTTGCCCTTTTGGGCGATTTCCTTGAGCCCGTCGCCCACCTTTTGAAACGCATCGGCATTTTTGTCGGCCATTTCGGGCAATCCGCCGAGGGAATCCTTGGCATCCTTGATCTCCTCGTCGAAATGACTGAAAAGGGTGAGGGCGCGGTATCCGCTCTTACCGAAAATCTCCATCGCGCTTGAAGTTTTAAGCGATTGATCGTGGAGGGATCCGATCTGGTTTGCCAGGGTGCGATAGAGTTCCTCGGGTTTCTGCCCTTTGAGCTCGTCGGCGGAGAGTCCGATTTTGCGGAGGTCGTCGCTTGCTTTGGATCCATCCTCGGAAGCGGCTTCGAGGAATTTCTGCATTTTGGCAAAGGATCCCCCGACATCCTCGGCGCTCATCCCGGTGTTCTCAAAGGCCTTTTGAAGAATGACGAGTTTCCCCGCCGAGACTCCGGTCTGTTCCGAAAGCTCGGAAAGCTGACCCCCCATCTCGATTGCGGCTTTGAACTGCTCGACCACCTTGACGACGCTTTCATAGCCAAGAAAAAGCTCCCCGAGCTTTTTGGTATGCTCCAAGAGGGCATTCCCGAATTCCTTGGAAGCCTGGCCGACTTCATGGAAAACGGCGATCGTCTGTTCTTTCCCCTCAACTCCGATCGAAATGGATACGTCGCTCATGCAGTGGCTCCGGATGTCATCGACTCGGCCCGCGCTTTCTTAAGCGCTTCGCGGATTTCCTTGTTGAGGGATTTGTAGAATTTCTCTCGGGCGATCCGTTTGGCTTCCTTGTAGGCCGCTTCGCGGGTCGCCTTGTCGGCCCACGGCACCTTGCTGGTCAGCGTGTAAAGGGGGCGTTCCTTTTTCTCGCTCTCATCCTTCACCGCTGCCTGGACATGGTCGGTGTGACGCCTGACCCATGCCGAGATCCCCCGGAGGGCGTTGGAAACGGGGGCATTTACCAGGACGGCAGCCTTGGCCCATCCGGCCTTGGTCATGCCGACAAGTTCCTGCTTTTCCTTGATGTAGGTCTCGAGCTCTTTGGAATTGTAAACGATTTCACGGCCTTTCCACCCTTTCCGGACGCGGCCGTAAGCGTTGCGGGTCTTGTGATGCAGGGAAACATCGACCCCGGTGGAAACGTTGAGCCGGTTGAATCCCGGGGCATTCTTGAGGATCGTCACCAAATCCGACTGACCAAGGGCTTTCGATTTCTTGGTGGTCTTTTTTTGCGGATTGTCGGCATGACGGTTGTGGATCCGGTTTCCGGCATCGATGGCGGCGATGATCGCGTCGCGGAGATCGAAATCGCGCGTCAGGAATCGGCGCGCGGTTTCACGCAGTGAAAGTATTTTGGTCTCGAACTTGGTCTTGATCGGGGCGGCCGGGGTGTAGACCCGGAGGATGTCGTTCTGGACGGCGCGTTCGCCGAGTTTGCGGGAAGAGTCGTTGTTCCCGTAGGGAGGTGTCGAAAATGCCAGATTCACGGCCAAGAGGCGTGCCGAGCGTCGCATGGAATCGCCAATGGTTTTCCCGGTAACTTGTTCATATTTCTCGAGCCGTTTCATCAGCCGGGAGTCGTCGATATGAACCTTGCTTTTCACGATTCCGTCGGGGCGTCAACGCCATCGGCTGGGTCGATTTCCCAAACGTCATCGGCCCACCGGAGCAGCTTTCCCGGACGCATCCCATCCCCGACCCAAACATGGTAATCGAGGAGGCGCTGCCCTTCGGAAAAGGGAAGTTCCCAAAGGATGTAATCGTGCGACCAGGATGTTTTTTCGGCCAGTCCGGCGATGTAAGCGATCAGCCAGCCCGGCCGCCAGCTTTTGGGCTGGCCGGTTCCCCGGGTGCGCCCGTGCCCTTGAGCGAAGTGCGGGCCTTGTTCATCCGTTCGATCAATCCGACGACGCGCGGCGTGGCGTCTTGAAAAAGGGAGGGATCGAATTCGTCGAGGAATGCGTAGACCTTTTCCCGGAACGCTTCCTTGTCGGCAGCCATGCGGCGCACCTCTTCCCGGGGAGCGCTTTGCGACCAGAGGATCGCCCCGACGTCGTACATGAGGGAATCCATCTTGCCGATCACGATCCCGACGCCGACGTTGAGCAGGAGGGCCAGATCCCCCGCGCTGATGGGGCGAAGTTCGATGCCGGCAATTTCTTCACCGCTCTTGAGCAAATCCGCGTCGAGTTCGCCGTTTCGCTTGTCGGTGTCGATCGGTTCCCTGTTGATCGCGTCAAAATCGTCCAGTTCCTCGGCGAGGTTGCTTTTCGGGTTGTTCAGGTTTTTGTTTTTCATCGGAAATGGGAATCCCTAGCTTGCCAGCCGGGCAAGGCCGTCGCGTTCCTCGCGGCCGAGGCGGCCGGTGACAAGCAAACGCTTGTCCCCGCGCTGGAGGAGGCGGTGCTGCGGGACACGGTGGCTCTCGGCGATGATGTGCGTCCGCGCAAACATGATCTCGCGGGCAAGGAAGAAACAAACGAGCGAATCTGGGCGAGGCAGATCCTCGGAAGCAGGCTTTTCCCATTGGGAAACAAATTCATCGATTTTGCGTCCCTCGCCATTGGTCGTCCGGAAATGCCAGGTAAAGCTCTCGCGACCCTCATGGAGGAGTCGCGTGCATTCTGCCTGTTCCCGAAACGGAAACCCCGCCGCATGAAGCGAAACGGCGAGCTTCAAATCGGTGGTGGAAAACCATCCACCCTTGAGCATGTCCGTCTCGTTATTCATGGCGAGTTCTTCAATCCGACCCGATCAGGCCGGGTTAGTTATTGCCGAGCGACGGGTAGATCGTGAAAGCGACGTTGAGGTCGGCGAACTTGTCGGCTCCCTTGGTCAGGCCGACGGAATCGACATAGGCCGTGCCGGTCATGCCACCGAGTGTCTCGAGGTTGGCGAGAGTGAGGGAGGCGGCGACCGATGCTGCGGCGACTCCGCTGCCACCGGCGACCGTTCCGGCGACGGATCCCGTCATCTTGTTGTTATGGTAGGCGACCAGGGCGACGTCACCCTGATGGTTCTTGACCTCGGTCTTTTCCGCATTTGCGGTGAGGCTGAAGGATTGGACGAGGATGCCGGTTTCGGAAGAGAGGCCGAAAGTGACGCCGGAGGTGATGCCGATGAGGGATGCCATAATGCATTCCCCGATGTGTCAACTGATCCGAAAAAGAAACTTCATCAACTAATCAGGAACTCAGGAACTCAGGAAAAGAGAACGGACGGGCCCATCCTTTTCAACATCCGGGTTTCCAAGGTTTAGGGATCTTTTATTACCCGCCAGGGCGTCCCACCCGACCTCGCCATTGTCCCTGTCAGATTTTCATCCGAGGAAAGGAGGCAGTGGCCGTTTATTGATGCTGCTCTTAAATTCCTGAATTCCTAATCAATTTGATTTTTTCAATCCGTCAGCGGGCTTGCCATGAGTGTGATCGTCCAGGTGCGGGAGATGGTGCGATTCTGGCGCAGATCACTGACCCCGCCGTCCCAACGCGCCCCGTGGACAATGACGTCGCCGTCCGTGAGCTCGGTGAGGTCGCCGGTGAGGGATCCCTCGACCAGGGCAAAAAGGTTCTCAATTTCGGCATTTCCCGAGGTGCCGCCCTGCGCCTGCTCCCAGGCATTGGCCGTGACGACGACCTCGAGTTTGACCCCATAGACCGCAAAGCCGGGGATTGCCACGGCCTCACGGGTCGCCTCGACGGCGATGCGGGGGACGGTGAGCACCTCGTCGCCGTTTCCCTGGACGATCGAAACGCCGGAAAGACCTCCGACGGCAGCGAGCCGGGCCGTGACGGCCGCCATGATGGCATTCTCGAGCGTCATACGCTGACCTCCGAGGCGGTCAGGGTCAGTCCGCTGGCCTCATAATCGACGCGGATGACCTGAAGGGTAAGTCCGTTGTAGTTGAAAAGGTCGCCGATCCCGGGCGAGGGGATCCCGGCCAAAAAAAGGTCGCTGCGGCGGACGGCGGCGGTGACCCCATGTTTCACGTTATGGCCCCCCATCTGGTACTCGTCCTGAAAATCGACGGCGCTGACGACGGCCGTGACCGATCCCGCGGAAAAGGTCAGGGTTTCACCGGCGATTCCGGCCAGATCGCCCAGGGCGACATCAAGGAGGACGGAAGCGGCGTTCATTTACTGACGGGGGGGTGTCAAGTTGGCCGCCGTCATGAATCCTGGACGCCAGCACCCGTTCTTTTCCTCGATCACATAGGCCCGGATCCCTTCGGAATTCCTGACCCATGCCTTGCCGAAATCATCG
>Ga0007815_1000626_pt1 | contig 11141 bp, 6 predicted proteins | sample CryBogCBE02Aug09_FD_71212 | JGI IMG/M metagenome (GOLD analysis project Ga0007815, IMG submission 71212) | Freshwater microbial communities from Crystal Bog, Wisconsin, USA - CBE02Aug09 | ecosystem: Environmental > Aquatic > Freshwater > Lake | place: Crystal Bog, Wisconsin, USA | collected...
GCGAGGTCAAGGCTGCCATCGGCCTTGCGGCAATAGCCCTTCTCGGTGGCGGTCAAGCTAACGATCCGGGTGCCGGGCGCGGCCAATGCCGCGACCACTGCCGCACGCTGTTCGCTGGCCACCAACACTTCGCGCACCGAACCGATTACGGCGAGACTGGTGCCGTCCACACCCTGTTCGGCCAAGGTATAGAGCCCGCCCTGCGGATTCATCTGCTCGGCCACAGTCGGCGAACGCAGCGACACCCCGGTAATCATCCAGTCGCGGTCACCCGCCGCCATCGCCCGGTCGGTATACCAGGCCATGTGCGCGCGGTGGAAAGCGCCGATGCCGAAGTGGACGATGCCCACCGCCTGATGCGCGCGGTCATAGGCCGGGCGCGCCACCGTATCGGGCACGCGGGCAAGCGTTTCGGGCGACAGTCTCACAGCCGGTAGGCCGCCTTGGCGAAATCGTGGGCAAGACCCTGCGCCAGCTCGGCGGCTTCCCAGTCGGCCAGCCGGTGTTCACCGACCAGCCGGGCAAGAAAACCGCAGTCGATCCGCCGCGCCATGTCGTGGCGGGCGGGGATCGAGAGGAAGGCGCGGGTGTCGTCGTTGAAGCCGACGGTGTTGTAGAAGCCCGCCGTCTCGGTCGTCATCTCGCGGAAGCGGCGCATCCCTTCGGGGCTGTCGTGGAACCACCACGCGGGGCCCAGCTTGAGGCAGGGATAGTGCCCGGCCAACGGCGCCAGTTCGCGCGCATAGCTGCTTTCATCGAGGGTGAAGAGGATCAGGCTGAGCCCGGCCTCGTTGCCGAAACGGTCGAGCAGCGGCTTCAAGGCGTGGACATAGTCGGTCCGCGTCGGGATATCGGCCCCCTTGTCGCGGCCAAAGCGCTCGAACACCGCGGCGTTGTGGTTGCGCATGCTGCCTGGGTGCAGCTGCATCACCAGACCATCCTCAAGGCTCATCGCGGCCATTTCGGTCAGCATCTGGGCGCGGAACAGCTCGGCCTCGGCCGCAGTGCGGGTGCCGCCCGCCACTTTGCCGAACAGCGCCTCGGCCTCGGCCGGGGACAGGTTCGCGGTCTGCGCGGTGGGATGGCCGTGATCGGTGCTGGTCGCGCCGTGCGCCTTGAAGAAGGCGCGGCGCTGGCGGTGCGCGGCGCGATAGCCGGCCCAGGTGCGGCAATCCTCGCCGGTCAGTTCCGAGAAGCGATCAAGGTTGGCCTGAAACCCCTCGAACTCCGGGTCGATCACCGGGTCGGGGCGATAGGCGGTGATGACCCGGCCCTGCCAGCGCCCGGCCTTATTGTCGGCCATGATCGCGGCGTGGTGCGCCAGATCGTCGAGCGGGCTTTCGGTGGTGGCAATCACCGCGATGTTGAAGCGGTCGAACAGCGCGCGCGGGCGGAAGGCTTCCGTCGCCAGCGCCGCAGTGATAGTGTCGAAATACGCGTCCGCTGTCGCCGGCGACAGCATCTCGGTAAAGCCGAAAACCTCGGCGAAGACCCAGTCCAGCCACATCCGGCTCGGCGTGCCGCGATAGAGATGCCAATGCGCCGCCAGCACGCCCCAGGCCTTGCGCGGATCGTAGCTGGCCTTGGCGGACCCGATCCCCAGCGCTTCGAGCGACACGCCCTGCGAATAGAGCATCCGGAACAGGTAATGGTCGGGCCGCAGCAACAGTTCAGCCGCATTGCCGAAGGGCGCATCGCCGGCGAACCACGAAGGATCGGTATGGCCATGCGGGCTGATGATCGGCAGCCCGGCGACGCTGGCGTAAAGCTCGCGGGCCACTTGCCGCACGCCGGGGTCCGCCGGCAGCAGGCGATCAGGGTGGAGAAACAGGGCAGTCGACATGGCGATCAGGCTCCCGGCGTGGCGTAGCGGGCGCGCTTGGCGTCGGCGGCACGGCGCGCCTCGGCAATGGCACGCTCCTCGGTGGCGAACAGCAGGCTGTCGAGAACAGCGGCGAGATGCGTCCGCATTGCCGAGCGGGCGGCAGCGGCATCGCGCGAGCGCAGCGCGTCCAAGACCGCGGTATGCTCGTCGACCACCGGCTTGACGTTGGCAAGCCGGGCCTTCTCGTGCAGCAGCGCGCTTTCGGGCGAGGTTTCGCGCAGGTCCCACAGTTTCTCGATCGCGTCGTAGACCGCCCCGTTGCGGGTGGCGCGGGCGATGGCGAGGTGGAACGCGCGGTCGGCCTGCTCCTTGCCTCGGGGGTCGCGGTTTTCCGCGGCGATGTCGCTGACCAGCCGGGCGATCGCCTCGATCTCCTCGTCGCTGGCCTGGGTCGCGGCCAGCGCGGCGGCCTCTCCCTCGAACAGCAGACGCGCCTCGGTCAGTTCGAAGGCCGAAAGGTTGAAGCCGGGCAGATCATCCTTGCCCGGCTGGCGGCGGACATAGGCGCCCGAGCCAACCCGCACCTCGACCAGCCCCTGCACTTCGAGCGCAATGATCGCCTCGCGCACTGTCGGGCGGCTGACATTGTATTGCAGCGCCAGTTCGCGCTCTGCCGGCAACCGGCTGCCAACCTCATAACGCCCGCTGGACAGTTCCTCGAGCAGGTTGCGTGCAAGATCCTGATACAAGCGGTCTTGCCGAACTTCGGCCATTGCATTTCCTTTTGGTAATACCAATTCAATAAACTTGACAGGCCAAACGTGCTTTGTCAATGCGCGAGGGGTAACCCACAGCATGGATGGACCATAGCCATGAAGATAACCGAGGCCAAGGTCATCGTCACCTGTCCCGGCCGCAACTTCGTCACCTTGAAGATCATGACCGACCAGGGCCTGTACGGGATTGGCGACGCCACCCTGAACGGGCGCGAGAAGTCGGTGGTTTCCTATCTGGAAGACCACGTGATCCCCTGCCTGATCGGCATGGATGCGGGGCGGATCGAGGATATCTGGCAGTACCTCTATCGCGGGGCCTATTGGCGGCGCGGCCCGGTGACGATGCGGGCGATCGCGGCGGTCGACATGGCGCTGTGGGACATCAAGGCCAAGGCCGCCGGCATGCCGCTCTATCAACTGCTGGGCGGCAAGAGCCGCGACGCGGTGATGGTCTATGGTCATGCCAATGGCTCGGACATTGGTGAGACGGTGGAAGCGGTCGGCCAGTACATCGACATGGGCTACAAGGCGATCCGCGCCCAGACCGGGGTGCCGGGGATCAAGGATGCCTATGGCGTCGGCCGCGGCAAGCTGTTCTACGAACCCGCCGATGCGGCGCTGCCCTCGGTTACCGGCTGGGATACGGCAAAGGCGCTGAACCACGTGCCCAAGCTGTTCGAAAAGCTGCGCGACACCTACGGTTTCGACCATCACCTGCTACACGACGGGCACCACCGCTACACCCCGCAGGAAGCCGCGACGCTGGGCAAGGCGCTGGAGCCCTATCGCCTGTTCTGGCTGGAGGATTGCACCCCGGCGGAAAATCAGGAAGCCTTCAAGCTGGTCCGCCACCACACCACCACCCCGCTGGCGGTGGGCGAGGTGTTCAACACGATCTGGGACGCCAAGGACCTGATCCAGAACCAGCTGATCGACTATATTCGCGCCACCGTCGTCGGTGCTGGCGGGCTTACCCACCTGCGCCGGATTGCCGACCTTGCCGCGCTCTATCAGGTGCGCACCGGCTGCCACGGGGCGACCGACCTGTCGCCGGTGACCATGGGCTGCGCGCTGCATTTCGACACCTGGGTGCCCAATTTCGGAATTCAGGAATACATGCGCCACACCGCGGAGACCGACGCGGTCTTCCCGCATGACTACGCCTTCGACAGCGGCTTCCTGACCTGCGGCGAAACCCCCGGCCACGGTGTCGACATCGATGAAAGGCTGGCGGCAAAGTACCCCTACAAGCCGGCCTATCTGCCCGTCGCGCGGCTGAGCGATGGCACGATGTGGAACTGGTAGTTCGCTCCATGCCCTCTGCCACCCCGGCCCGCATGCCCACCATCGTCTGTTGCGGCGAGGGGATGCTTGAGCTGACGCGCGGCGCGGATGGGGCTTGGCTGCTGGGCACCGGGGGCGATACGCTCAACATCGCCACGCACCTCGCCCGCGCCGGGCACCATGCCGCCTACCTGACAGCGCTGGGCACCGATCCGTTCAGCGACGACCTGCTGGCCCGCTGGAAGGCCGAGGGCATCGATCCGGCGCTGGTCCTGCGCGACCCGGCGCGGCTGCCCGGGCTCTATGCCATCAACACCGATGCCGTGGGGGAGCGCAGCTTTGCCTACTGGCGCGAGGCCAGCGCGGCGCGCGGCATGTTCGCCCTGCCCGACAGTGCTGTGGCTGTCACGCAAGCCGCGCAGTGCGACCTGCTGGTCTTCTCGCTGATCAGCCTTGCGATCCTGCCCGATGCGGGCCGCATGGCACTGCTGGCGCTGGCCCGTGCGGTGCGGGCCAATGGCGGGCGGGTCGCCTTCGACGGCAACTATCGCGCCCGGCTGTGGCCCGATACCGCCACGGCGCAACAGTGGCGCGACCGCGCGATTGCTGCCGCCGATATCGGCCTGCCAACGCTGGAAGACGAGCAGGCGCTGGGCAACTGCGATGCCGAAGCGATTACGGCGCACTGGCGCCAGCTGGGCTGCGACGAGGTTGTGTTGAAGCTGGGCGCGGCTGGCTGCTTGCTGCCCGATGGCACCCCCTGCCCGCCGCCGCAGGTGCTGCAACCGGTCGACACCAGCGGAGCGGGCGACGCCTTCGATGCCGGCTATCTTGGTGCGCGCGTTGGCGGTGCCGATCCGGCCGAGGCCGCGCTGACCGGACATGCGTTGGCCGGCTGGGTGGTGATGCGCCCCGGGGCCATTCCCGCCCGCTAAATCCTTGACAACGCAAACACAAATACGGGGCTGGCGATCAGGCCAGCCCCGTATTTGTGTTCGTATCGCCTCATCGATTTCCGGTGCCCGCCTCGGGGGACGACACGAGCACCGGAACTGGCAAACTCAGTACTTATAGGCGACCTTCAGCCCGAAGTAGCGCCGCGAATCCCGCGACTGCTGCTGGTAGACCGTGTGGGTGCCATAGGTGCCGAAGGCATCGGTCAGGGTCGAGGCATAGTGCACATCGCCAAGGTTGTTGGCGAAGGCGGTCAGCCGGAACGCCCCGGTATCGACGCCCGCCGACAGGTTGACGATGCCATAGGCGGCCTGCCCCAGCAGCGGGTTGCCCAGCAGATCGAAGCTGACGCTGCTCTGGTGGATGTAGTTCAGCACCAGCGTACCCTTCATCCCCGCGCTCAGCTCCTGCTCAACCGTGGCGCCGATGTTGTACTTGAACTTCGGCGAATTCGGCAGCTGCGAGCCCGAGCGGTTCTGGAAGTTGCCCGAAAGGCCCGTGGTCGACGAGGCGCCGCAGAAGTTGACGCCTTCCGCACCCGTCAGCCCGGCCAGCGCCTGATCGGCGGCCTGCCCGGCATAGCAGGCAGCATCGATGAACGAAGTCACCTTGGCATCGGTATAGGCGGCCGAACCATCGATCCGCAGCCATTCGGTCGGCTTGGCCGACAGCTCCGCCTCGAAGCCCTGGGTGCGCAGCTTGCCGACGTTGTTCAGCTTGTTCTGCAGCGCCCCGTTGATGAACTGCGCCGACTGGGCCTGGAAGTTGTTATAGTCGGTGTAAAAGCCGGTCAGGTTGAACTGGACCTTGTTCTCGAGGAAGCGGCTTTTCAGCCCGACCTCGAGGCTGGTCGAACGCTCGGGCTTGACCGGATCGGAGGTGCGCAGCGGGGTGTAGCCCGACGAGATGTCGTAGGCGTAGCCCTTGTAGCCCGAAGCGACCGAGGCATAGACCGAAATCTTGGGCGCCAGTTCCTGCCGGACCGAGACCTTGTAGGTTACCGCGGTGTCGGTGTTGCGGCCGGCGCAATTGGCGCTGCCCGCGCCGCAGGTGCCGATGCTGGCCGACGAGACGTAAACCGTGGCCGAAGGCAGCTGGTTCTCGAAGAAGTCCTGCACCCGCTCGTTGTTGACGCGCAAGGCGGCCGAGACGGTAGTGCCGGTCGGCAGCTTGTAATCGACGCTGCCGAAGGTCGCGAGGCTGCGGGTGCCCTGATAGCCGTGCCACTTGGCGAGGATCGACGAGGGGCCGCGCACGAAGTCGCGGTTGGTGGCAGCATTGGCGTAGAAGGCGCCCAGCACATAGGACAGCGGGCCGCTGCCGCTCGAGGTCAGGCGCAGTTCCTGCGTCACTTCGGTCGAATGATAGGGGCCAGAATTATTGATGCCCTGCGCGGGGCCAACCGGATTGGTAACCGGCGCGGCGGCCCCGTTGATGTTGAGATCCGACAATTCGACGTCGGCGGTGAAGTTGTATTTCCAGTCCTGATAGCTGGTCACCGAGATCAGGTGGGCAAAGCCGAGGTCATAGTCGAACTTGCCGGAGACGCTGGTCTGCTGGTTGGTGGTCGGCTCGTCGTTGTCGAGGTAGACCTTGTAGTTGTCCGCACCCGGCGTGATCCCGACGAGGTCGGGCATGAACGAGACGCGGGCGGGCAGCCCCGACCCCGGCGACGAGGCAATGCTGGGGATGACCAGCGTGCCGCCCGGGGGGGTGTAGTTGAGGTTGATCGAGCGCAGGGTATAGCCCGCGCCGGCCTGATCCTGCTTCGAATAGCCGGCATTGAAGGTGGCTGTAAGCCGATCAGCCAGCTTGACCTTCAGCTTGCCGCGCACGCCGTAATTGGTGTGATCGTTCAGCCAGTGGCCGTTGGTCAGGTTTTTGACGTTGCCTTCGAAGGTATCGTAATAGCCGCTGACGCGCAGCCCCGCGCTCTCGCTGAGCGGGGTGGAGACGCTGCCCTCGATCCGCCGGCCGGCATCGCTGGTGATGGTGCCCTGCGTCGCCACTTCAAGCGTCTTGCCCGGGTCCTTGGTGACGATGTTGATCGCCCCGGCGCTGCCGTTCTTGCCAAACAGCGTGCCCTGGGGCCCGCGCAGCACTTCGATCCGGGCCACGTCGCCCAGGCTGTCGAAAGCCTGCGCCTGCTGCACCACCGGTACGTCATCAACGATCACCGCCACCGACGGCTCAACCCCGATCGAGAAGGCATAGGTGCCGATCCCGCGCAGGATGATCGCATTGTTGGGCGAGGCGCGATCCTCGGTCAGGGTCAGCGAGGCGGCGGCGCGGGTCAGGTCGGAGAAGCCGCCGATCCGCTGGTTCTGGATGGTTTCGGCGGTCAGCGCGGTTACCGCGACCGGCACGCTTTGCAGGCTTGCCTCACGCTTGGTGGCGGTAACGACGATATCGGCCAGACCACCCTGTTCCGCCGCGGCGGGGGCGGCAGCCGGTGCCGCAGCACTCTGGGCGTAGGCCGGGCCGGCAACGGCCAGCAGGCTGATTCCGGCAATCAACAGGTGCTTACGGTTCAACATGGTACCCTCCCATCGAGCAGACGTGCCGCAGCGGCCTTGCCCGCCTACAGCTTATTGGTCAGTCCAATTATTCCAATCTGGCCATATGTCAACAGGAATTGTTTCAGTCCAATTACGGTTTGACCGGCGTGACCTCCAGCGCAGCGACTACGGCAGGGCCGCTGAACCCCAACTTGAGGCCCGGCGTGGCAAGGTCGGTCACAAATGTGACTGTTGCCACCTTCATCGCCCCGCCGGCGATTCGGGCCGGCTCAACCCGGGGCAGCGCCGGGGCACCATTGGCGGTTACGGCAAAGCTCCGCACCTCGGCCCGCGCCGGATCGGGCTCGAACGAGTGGACGGTGACCAGCCACTTGCCCGCCGGCAGCGGCAGGTCGTAGCCAAAGCTGCCCTCGCGCCAGGTATCGAACAACGCCGGATCGGCCGCGCCAGCCACCACCTTGGGCGCCGGGCGCGGCCCGCGACCGAAAGTGCCGACATTGAGCAACCGTGCCTCGCCGCCGCTGAAGAAGGTGTCCGAGCCGAACTGCCCGGCGCTGCCGCGATGCCCGCTGAGCGCCCCGGCATCGATCCGCAGCCCCTGACGCGGATCGGGCGCAACCCATTCGGCGCTGTCGCTCAGCTGCTGCCCGGCGACGCTGGCGCTGATCGTCGCCTGATTGACCCCGGCCTGCAGGGCAACCGCCGGCCAGGCACAGACCCGCGCCGTGCAAGCCACCTCGCCCAGATCCTTGCCATTCAGCACCAGCCGCGCGCGCGGGGCATTGCTGTAGGCGCGCACATCAATCACCGGATAGGCGCGCTCGCGATAGCCCTTGCCGGTCAGGTGCAGCACCGGCTGATCAGACCATTGCGCCTTGTAGAACCAGAAGGCGTCCTTCTTGCGCTTGCGGTCATAGCTGACCATCCCCTTGTCGTTGAGGTCGACCGTCTCGCCCTCCTCGCGCAGGTCGGAGGCGAAATCGAACATGTTCCAGATCCAGTTGGCGAACAGGTAAGGCCGCGCCGAAAGCGCCTTCCAGTTCTCCTCGTGATACCAGCTCTGGTATTCCTCGGGATGCGGGCGACCGAACGGATTGACCGACCCACCCTCCGGATTGTCGCTGTGCTGGGTAAAGGCGCCGCCGGCACCATATTCAGAAACCGACAGCGGCAGGCCCGGATGCTTGGCATGGAAATGATCGAGCTTGGCGCCGAACTGCTCAGGCTTGCCATAGTACCAGCCGAAATAGCGGTTGTATCCGGCAAGGTCAGCGGTGCCGGCCAGCATCTCGGTGCGGACCATGCCGGGGATCGGGTTCTCTTCCTCGCAGCAATCGGCGAAGGTCGTCGGGCGGCTGGGGTCCAGCTGGTGGGCCAGCGCGTTCAATTCGACCAGCAGCGCGCGCGATTTGGTCGGCTTGCCCAGCCGGAACATCGCCCCGATGTCCACCTCGTTGCCCACCGACCACATTGCGATCGCCGGATGGTTGTAGTTCTGGCGGATCAGCTCGGTCAGCTGCTCACGCGCGTTGGCGTGGAGCGCCGGAGTGCCCTCGTCCTCGCCAAAGCTGGCGGCATTGACATAGGGCACCTCGGCCCAGGCAATCATGCCGTAGCGGTCGGACAGTTCCGCCCAGCGATCGGCGTGCTGGTAATGCGCCATGCGCACCGAGTTTGCGCCCATTTCGGCGATCAGTGCCATGTCCTCGTCATGGTCCGCCTCGCTCAGCGCCCAGCCTTTGCCCTGCCGGTCCTGATGGCGCGAAACCCCGTGCAGCGGGAGATGCTGGCCGTTGAGAAACAGCCCGGCATTGGCATCGATGCGGATTTCGCGCAGGCCCAGCGGCTGGGTCACACTGTCCAGCACCTTGCCGCCGCGCCGCAGCGTGACGGTGACGCGGTAAAGATAGGGGTCGGCCCGGCCGTTCCAGCGGTGCGGATTGTCGAGCGTCAGCAGGCTTTCGACCTCAGCCGTGCCAGCCAGCGGTGCCAATGGGCTGCGGCGGGTGGCGACGATGCGCCCGGCGGCGTCGGCCAGCTCCACCATCGCTTCCAGCCCGCGCGCGGGAGAGTTGGCATCGTTGGTGAGCCGGCTGCGCACCGCGATCTCGGCCTTGGCCTCGGTCAGCGCACGGGTCGTGACATAGACCCCCGGCCCGCCATGATCGCCCAGATCGATATGCGCAGGCGCAACGGTGATCAGGTTGACCCCGCGATAGAGCCCGCCGTGGATGAAGAAATCGCCACCGATCGGGATCACATCCTGCGTGCTGCTGCCCGGCGCCGGGCGACTGTTGTCGGCGCGCACCGCGATACTGTTGGTCGCCCCGGCGCGCCACTGGGCGGTCACGTCGCAGCGAAAGCGCGCGAAGGCCCCCTTGTGGCCGCAGACGTGGACACCGTTGACCCAAACCTCGGCCAGGCTGCCCACCGCCGCGAAGTCCAGCCAGAAGCGGCTGCCCTTGGCGGCCGCCGGGGCCGCAAGGTTCAGCCGATACCAGCCCACGCCCTGCCGGTTGTCGCTGTCCGGCCCGCGCGTCACAGCATAGCCGCCAATGTGGTTCCAGCTGTGCGGCAGGGCCACGACCTGCCAGCCCCTGTCGTCGAAAGCGGGGGTATTGGCGGCGGGAGCATCGCCGAACTGGAACCGCCAGCCCTCGCCCAAGGGCTGCACGTCGCGTGCGATGGCCGGCGTGGCCGACGACAAGATCAACGCTGCCAGCAAGGCTTGTTTCCGGGCCATTTCCGCTCCTGTCAGACTGAATTTATATTATTGGTCAGTCCAATTATGCGATTTGGCTAGCCTTTGTCAACGGCCCTGTACGGCGCTCATTTCTGCGGTCTTGCGCCAAGGTGGCTGGTGCCCCGGGCTATCGCGAGCCCTTCCTGACGATGACGTTCCCGGCTGGAGGCGCGCTGCGCCTCGGTTCGCTCGCCATGGCACATCGCGCAGCTGACCCCTTCCTCGTAGAGCGCGGACTGCCGGTCCTGCGGGCTCAACGGCCGGCGGCAGGTGCGGCAAAGCGTGTGGGTGCCTTCAGCGAGGCCGTGACCTACCGCCACCCGCTCGTCGAAAACGAAGCATTCCCCCTGCCACAGGCTGTCCGCCTCGGGCATGGTTTCGAGGTATTTGAGAATACCGCCCTTGAGATGAAAGACCTCCTCGACGCCTTCGGACTTGAGGAAGGCGGTCGATTTCTCGCAACGGATCCCGCCGGTGCAGAACATCGCGACCTTCGGCTGGCGCCCCTCGCCCAACAGCGCCGCGCGCTGCTGGCGGAACCATGCGGGGAATTCGCGAAAGCTGGTCGTCTGGGGGTCGATCGCCCCGGTGAATGTGCCGATTGCAACCTCGTAGTCGTTGCGGGTGTCGATCACGATGGTGTCAGGATCGGAGATCAGCGCGTTCCACGCCTGCGGCTCGACATAGGCCCCGACGCTGGCCCGGGGATCGATCCCAGCCTCGCCCAAGGTCACGATCTCGCGCTTCAGCCGAACTTTCAGCCGGTGGAAGGGCATCACGGCCGCGCTCGACAGCTTGACGTCAAGGTCGGCGCAATCGGGCAGCAAGCGGATATGGTCGACCACCCGCGCAATCGCCGCTGCGCTGCCAGCGATAGTGCCGTTGATGCATTCTGGCGCCAGCAGCAGCGTGCCGCGCACCTGCTCTGCACAGCACAGCTGCTCCAGCGGGGCCTGCAAGGCGGCGCAATCGTCGAAGCGGGCGAAGCGGTAGAGCGCTGCCACTTGCAGCGCTGGCGGAGATTTTGGCGGCGGATGATC
>Ga0007815_1000627_pt1 | contig 11093 bp, 12 predicted proteins | sample CryBogCBE02Aug09_FD_71212 | JGI IMG/M metagenome (GOLD analysis project Ga0007815, IMG submission 71212) | Freshwater microbial communities from Crystal Bog, Wisconsin, USA - CBE02Aug09 | ecosystem: Environmental > Aquatic > Freshwater > Lake | place: Crystal Bog, Wisconsin, USA | collected...
GTAAGAGGGCTTGTGAAGAAATGAATTATCATCATTTAAAGAAAATTATTATTAGCTATGATGCTAAATTATATAAAGATATGAAAATAATGTGAGCTAAATGTAACGGCTTGTTTAATAATGTTGTACAACCTGAAGGTTGGGCCGAATGCCACATGTTTTCACGTATTTAATACGTCATAATAATATGATATTGATACTTAAAATGGTTCGATGATAACAATAATGAGAGTAAAGACACATATTTAATCGACACAGAGCTTATTAAGCGTACTGTATGAGGTTTAAATTTTAATGTTATGAATGATAAGAGTTCATTCTATGTTGTAACCTCATGTACAGTTGGTTTAAGTCATATGAAAGTTGCTGATGTGAGTGATAAACTGTTTGAGACCTGTTGGGTTATGTTTGAACCATGGTGTACAGACTTTGATTACTATGAATGTATAGAGGGTGTGTGAGGATCATGAGACCCACAACTCCACACATTATATAATTGTTTAAAGAGAAGTTCGATATTGAAAAATACATCTATCAGTGATGTGAAGTATGTTTAAATGCTAGAGTATCGTGCAATCTGATGGTGATGAGTGATATCTCACCCTTTTGTTACTGACTCTAACTATGATTCGAACTACTGCCGTATAATGAGAAGAATGTGATAATACCGAGATCAACAGACACACTGTTTATAAGATATCAGGTTGTGAGCTTGCTTATCGATGAGATCGATAGCTAGCACTGATAATTCCATATGGACCAATGCAATCATGTGAATTTCTCGTGTAAACCGAGTGTATTTTCGCACCGGCTACAACTGAGTCGATCTGTCAGGGTCGTTTAAATTCTTGTTGAGCATTTGTGTTCTTTGGTTTAGATGGTGTGATAAATAAACATGATGATCTAGGTGAATCTGTTCGATCAGAATCTAACTCAGTCTTGAGTAGCAATAAGGCACATTCCTGCGAAAACGTCACTGAAGTCAAAAAACGGCACTGATTACAAATAGCGAGAACATTTTCAATTTAACGAATTAGGTACTAAAATTATATCCCAGTAATCTTTATGGTTAGGAGAACGTTTTGTATAGACAGTTAATTTTTTTATTCGAAACTTCAACTTGAAGTTGAAGTTCCCGGTAGCCAAACTTCAACTTCAAGTTGAAGTTTTGAAAAATTCAAAATTGGGGGGGGATCGATGCTACTTGATGCGATAAAGAGTTTGCGCCTATGCAGAGGTCTTAAAAGTTCATATTTCTGGAGATATTGCATTTTTAAGGTCAAAAAAACACGAAAAAGTCATTTTTTGGCCCCCCCCAACAAATATCTCGGCTTCAAATGCTTACAAAAGCAAGAAACGGGTCAGAAATTGTTGATGTGATATCGATACATAGTTGGCGTCAATAAGGTGCCGCTGGGATCTATTATAAGGGAGTTATTACACCTGGAAATTTAAAAAAGGGTCATAAAACATTTTTTTTTTGAGTTTAGTCTTAACAAGCCTTAAGAATTACTGATTGCAGTCAAGGAAAATGTTATATCAATTGAGATAAACATATTGCGCATATGTAGAAGTCTTAGTATCTTACTATGGTTCATGATATAGTCAAATTTCAGGTTGAAAAAAATAGCAAAAATTTAATTTTTGGTCCCTTCCGTTACAAAAACATTCTCTAACGCATTAAAAGTATTAGTTAACGTAAAATAATGTTGATGGACCTAATTTAAAGTAGATGCAACGAAATTTAATTTAACAATTCATGTCACATCATTACTGAGCTACCTAAATCATACACACAATTCCCGATCTCCGTCTGCATGAGGCACCATAAGGATATTTTAAAACTTCTTTTCACACTAAACTCTCGAGTATCTCATCAAGAGTTAACTCCTCAACGTAATTATTGATCTCCTGGTATTGCACTCTCCAAGTCTTGCTCGCCTTATCGAAACCACCAGCAACAATTTCGCCTAAAAAGTCATCCTCTGTTCCGTTGAAATCTAGCATTCGACGGCAAACGTATTCATTGTACAGCAAGCCGGGTTGTGAGTGATATTCCCTTTTGTTGACTTCTCCGTCATTACTGGCAACCTTTTGCTTTAACGCAGACTTTGCTGAAACAAAAGATTTGCGATGCGGTTTACTTGGAATACAATCCTGTAGAATTAGATGACATAATTAAGATATTCGATACATATGAGAAAGAATTGGTCACAACGTCACCTGCAACAACGAACGCAGCTCCCTTGACACCACTTGCTTAGCTTCCTCCACTTGCTTCTTTTTCCGGGTGGGCTCCTCCATTTTTTTAGGCTTTCGCTTCACGCTACTAGTACCATTCTCACAACTTAAGGTCATAACTCTGATATCTTTCAATACATCATTACAGTCCTGATCATTTCCATTAGCATTAACAGTTTCTTCTGGAACATACTCGAAATCATCATCTTTGCTTGAAGAATACAAGCAATCGACGGTTGGATAGCCAGCGGGAGCAACCTCATAGTCACTATCACTTTCTCCGCAAGAGAATTCGATATCATCCATCACCATTAGCTTAGCCCTGTGTTTCTTCTCTCCCTTCAATACTTTGGCCTTTTCAGATTTTTCTGTAGCAGGAGCGATCAAAGGTGATGATTTCATGAAATTGGAAACGCTTAGACAAAGAGAATCTATAGCCTCGTCCAACCTATCGCACAACTTGGCATAGGCGCGATACGGATAATAATGTTTACCGGAGAGTACTGCGAAATTACATGTTGTCACCATGCTGAGCAACTCTGAGTAGGTGAATACCCCACATTTGTTCATGAATCTTGTGTCTTGCAACAGCAAAGAATAAATTGGATCATCGAGTGGGTTGTGAATAAATAAAGAATACGGTGTAAGGTCATTGAATCTAAATAGGTCTAAGCTCTGAGTACTGAACCAAAGCCCTGCATCGCTTAAGCGGTCACCGCTGTCTCTGTAATGTGCAAGAAAGTCCACGAATCCATTTATCCTACGTTTCCAATCGGTGACATAATTATGATTATCATATGCACGCATGTTAATAGTTTCAGAGTCACGCATAGACAGAGCATACTCGTATACACGCTGTCGTATTTCTTTATTATTGATATCGACATAAGAAACTTCTGTGGACATACCATTTTTTTCTTCAACAGACATGTGATAACGTATAGTAGTCATAAGATAATCCATCATGAATCCACATGTACCATCCGGATTGACAGTCTTATAGAATTCATTGCTATGTTTTACTCGCATCTCAAGCTTCCACTTTGAATCAGGTCTAACAATGCATGATTTTATGAGATCAGGCAGCGCATCATAATTGTTTGTACTAATCGCTAAGTCTCTTAATTCTTTCGTTTGTTTCATGGACAGAGCAACACACATATACTTGTCCGTCGAATATCCGCGTACTCCTTGAATCGAAACTTCTTTAATACGTTTCACCAATTCCGCCTTGTTGCTTGCAGAAGTTCCTAGCCCGAGCTCCTTGCATTTGTCCATTAATTGCTTCTTGGTCATGTGATCAACGGAAAGCTCAACCAGTTCGTCTGAGTTGGTCGACGTTAGGGGAATAACCTCACCGCTTTCTGGATCAAAATATTCCCGTGGGGGGGGATACTCTACAATGAAGATCAACTATGAATACGACGACAAAAAATTTAGAATATGCACCTATTGGTTCGCCTCGATTGCTCCAGTGCACACTTGCCGTTGTTCTCGACCTTCCCAACTTCCTAGGCACTGAAGTCACAGGTGGTATAGTGCTCCAATTATTCTGGGCATTCAAGAACAGTCTAGCGTGGAAAGGAATTTTGAAGCTTGCGGGACGCCTATTCACGAATTCCTGTGAGTCGTCACTGCAGGGACAACGTTGAAGAAACTCTTCCCACTGATGGACACATGTTCCGTACTTTCCTTCAAACTCATTCCTCAAGTAGGATGTGACCTATAACATAATCTATTATATTATACGATGATGTAATGTAAGGTTAAATGATGATGTAATATATGTCACCTTGATCAGCTCCTCAAAAGAGCCTTCAACAAATGGGGCTGGTTGTAGGCCACCAGAGTTATCTACTTTTGAATCAGGAATAAGATTAACTTGAGACAAAAAGTACCTTAGTAGTACCTGGTAAACTTTGTAGAACAAACATTCCTTGCTCGGGGAACGTCCCTACATCCGTTAACACTGCTTCTATTCCTAGAAGCTCATTCTGGTTTTGAAACAACTCGTACACTTGATCGGATGAAAACGCGCGATAATGCATCTAAAATACATCGATAAAGTAAGCCCAGAAGCAGTTAGAGTATTCCTACTAGCAGCTTCAAGTAGAGTAGTGAGTAATACCTTAACCCCATTAGGGAACATTGTTAGATCGTCGGTGGCTTCAAAAGTAAATTGAAGTTGAGTATTTTCTTCCTTAAACAAGCACGAAAGTTTGGGATCAATATGCGGTTTCAACCACGAAACGTAATCAGGGACTACGAAGACATCCTCCACACAAGCGGGTACTGGTAAGGATTCTAGGGCGTCCTCGATCGCTTCCTTATACTGCTGTGGTGTCAATATTATTTCACGCCATAATCTCTTCCAAAGAATCCCAAATATTCCATCTGCATCACAGTGTGTATGACCCACCATGAGCCTTGTCACGACAACTTTTTTAGTTAAGCCGTACGTGATGAGCAACTCGCACATAGCAAGCACGTATGCATTTGCGTTTTCGGAAGCGCCATCAAATTGAATAAAGATGGTGTCTGGTAATGCCTCTTGTTTCTTAGAAGACTTCAACACACGTTCAAGCATGCAGAGTATGCAATGAATAGTGAAGTTGGCACCAGTGCGAACATTGTTGTAGCATCTGTACCCCACAAATTCCCTTCCATGACAAAGCACTCCATTCATTTTCTGTTTCAGGTGCTCAGTGCTTTGTGCCTTATTGCCATACCATGGCAGCATCATATGATTCTGAGCCATACCATCAATTACAATTGAAACGTACTGGTCCTGGAACTTTGATAAAGCTTTTCTTGCTGCGTATGCTTGCCTCTCTTGCATAAAAGTAATCTTGTGAAAACTCCATAGTTTTCTAAGCTCATCTTTTGCCTCTTTAGTTTTGGTTTGAGTACCTAGAAGCGATAACCTTGCACATGTGTAACACTTGCCTAATTGGCAAAATTAGAAACAAATCGATCGCAATAAATTGTTGAAAAAATTAAAGTACCACAAACAGCTTTATAGTGTCGTAGTCGAACATGCGGGAAACATTCACGCCATATTTGCAAGAACACCCTCTGAGACACAATAAACGGCTCACATTCGCAGTCTACCGTGTACAGCTTATAGGTCTGTAAAATGATAAATAGTTAAATTAACATTAAAATTTAAACTAGGTTATGTCGTCAAACTTACGTCATATTTTTCATTTGGGTCTAAATGAATTTCGTCGCAATTCGGGGAAATCTCCCCTACGGTATCAAAATGTTCCTTCATCCAATTTAAACACTCTATTCCACCGGGGGTACGAGCTGATAACGATAAGAGAGCTCTCCTCTCTTCAAAGGTCATAGTCTCTGCTCAAGAAACAATCATAACAATTAACAACAGTATAACAGAAGTGCAATTGAAAAGTATCAGCACCGCTATTATCGCGTCGTGTGTTTGCAGTGGTTATATTCTGCGGTGCAGTCTCGTTCTTGCTATTACTTTCTTGTACTTTCATTTTATTTTCCTTTTTATAGTTTGCCATTTCCTTAATTACCTTTTCCAAATCGCTATATGGCATACAATAAGAATCATTTACTAATGCAGCCGTCGTAATTGCATTATCCTGTTACTATTGTTTGAGATACCACTTAACGAAATCGTAAAAAATATTACCTTAATTGATTTCATAATCACTGTAAGATAAGTTCTTCCTATGTCATAACAGCGGCAGAAGCACTCCTTACACACACTAATCGGCACGTTCTCTGGCTTTATACCAGCAACCCAGTTCTTTATAAAATAATATGGATTTCCATGCTCATCCACTCTTTTACTTTCATCTATTTCAAAACTTCTTATTTTTTCCCGGAGGTAGTTCTTCTTGTCGATGTGATTAAGAGGCAAGATCTTTATTAAGGATAAGAATAAAGAAATCTTCAAATTAGAAACAGTGTTTGCAAATAGATCGATAGTAATACTTCATGACGACAAAGTCGCATAAACTTGAAAGCTTCTTGGGGTGTAAAACACTGACTTAAACATCCGGCTTTACCGTTCCACTTGTTGCAAGCTCTAGATGAAGCATTTTCGTACTCCATGAGGTCCCGATTTGTGTCTTTATTTGCCGTTTACAAGAAATTCGCAGTCAGAGCGAATGTTTTCAGTTGAACGCAATCAAATTATATGACATAAGTCCTTTTAAATTATGGAATTACCTTTATATTTGGCTACAGGAATGTTAGAAAACTTTGACAGCATTAATTTCTTAATGTATGGCCTCGAATAGAGTGAAAAATTTAAAATTATTTAAAAATATTTAAAATATAGTTGCTGACGTCAGGTCTAACTTGAAGTTCGATTTACCCAGGTTCAACTAAATTTTGAAATTTCAGTTAACTTAGAACAAAATTTAAATATTTTTAAATAATGAGTGCCTTAATGGAAGATTTTGGAGAGATCTTGAAGTCAGACACACTCTGCTTACCGGAAAATAGGTCTTCAAACAATGATCCTCATAGCGCTGTTGTTAAGGAAGGACCCTTCCCTCTTGAAAATTGTGATAATGCAACTTCTGATGCCGTAGCCGATAATGTGGGCGATTATCATGAAGTATCTGAGGTGGTTACCTTTCCAGTCGCGCCAGCTTACTTGGAAGCTGATTATGAACTTGCTGAACAACGAGAATTACCGCCCGGCGGTCCTCTGCGAATGGATTCCATCGAATGTTGTGAGTGCGGAGACAAATTTTCATCTAAAGACGTTGGAGTGAGCAAAATTCTACGTTTGTGTAAAGTCCATTTTGCAAGAATTCAACAGGGCTTACCTGGAGGATGTGTCGTTGGAAAGGCTAAGCGGGTAGTTGAGAAAACTGACGACGACGATGGTACATGCGCGTCAATATCGGACAATGAAGAGGCACCTTCTGACTCTGCATCATACGACGAAGCGATTGATGGTTCGCTTCAAGACCAAACGGATATAATGGATGGTCATTCAAAGGTTTTGGAGTCTTCTGATGATTTTAAGGAAACTCAGAGATTATTTGTCATTGATAAGCTGTACGCTGGACCATTAACCGGAAAGGATCTTGGCGAATTGCTACACGGCATTAAAAAAACCACAACCAGGTAGAAGTACTGCTTATATTATAATATGGTGAGCGGTCTAAAATTTAATTTTCTTTTGTATTTAGGCTCACAATACCAGTTTCGATGTACCAGATTCAAGTATATGACAGCCGTTTCGATGAAGATGATTTCGTCTGCCGTGGCTCTCGTTCTTGTTATTATAAAGGTGAAATCGTTGGCATTCCCAAAATACCAATACTTTTTGGATATGATACTTTTACGGCGTACTATTGCTCGAACAGAAAAATTGGATATATGTGCTATTCCGCGATTTGTCCACTACGCGACCCAAGTATTATTTCCGGATACGTACTTGTTGCTTTATTGCGGACCCGGTGCAACAGTCCTCGGTTAGACGCAATTATTTACTCGGCATTTGTCAGAAAGTGTTTCCGTAAATTCGACTTCATAAAGTGGATAGATGGCAATTTTACAAATCTCGCTATTAGGATGCCTGAAGATATTCACTCTGATATTAATCGGTAAGAGCGCTTGTTGAAACACGACTGCAATACCTTCTTACAACTCTTTGGCGGTGTTTGTTTATTCATATTTGAGTTAGAGCCCTAGAGGAGTTTCTTGAATGTGGACGCTGGAAATATGATCCAAACCGAAAACATCTTCATAGGGACACCCGAAATCCAAGCGTTCAGGCTCCAAAACGACACAATATGAAGGAAACTCGAGAACTCAACGATCATGTGGATCCGCTGATGATAGAGGAGGTCAAAGGGTGCGACAGTCGTGCGGTTGTTGACTTAAAAGATGTAAAAGGAAAGCCAACGTTGCGTGTAACACCTAACGCATCCTCATTTTCTGGTGATGCCCATGTACCAATGCTTGGATCGTTCGCACCTCCTGTTTCAAGAGCATCTCCTGCGTTAAAAGCGTTATCGGCTAAGTTATCTACCCCGTCGCCATCTACTCAACTGGATACTTGTAGTACAACCAGCTCCACTTCTGATTCCAAGATTGGAGTTGATGCATCCCTCGATGAGTTGTGCAATTTAGGAAGATACCCTAAGAGGAGAGTAGTTGCTAACGGTACTAGTAATACCAGAAGTGATGCGTTATCCTTGGGTTCAGGCAAGGCGGATGGTGGCATGATGGCAAATGAGTTCATTTCATCCGTAAGTAGATAGTCGCGCACTATAGTAACGTCGCTCTGCTACGCACTAACACGTTTTCTTTCATGTTTAAATCGTTAGGCGGAACATAACAAGGTGATTCGGGGCATTAAGCAAGAGATGAAGCTGGAGGCTGCTCGTGGATTGAAGACTTTAAACAACGAGCTTTCCAATGTCCGAAACAAACACAATGCAGAGCTGCGGAATATTAGGAAAGATCATCAAGCAGAGGTTGTTTTGATACTTCAGTTAAATATTAATGCATCTAACTCATTCGTTCTTTGCTTTACTGCTACTACTAGCTTAAAAGCAAAGCTCGCCAAATAAATCTGCTACAGGAGAAAGCTAAATATCTTATGGAGTCAAATAAAAAATTACAGATGGAACTTCTAGAGTGTCGCTCAGTTCAAGAAAATATTCCTCCAACTATCTCAAATAAGACTAATGGGAAGGGGAATCGTGACGGCGGTAATAAGAAGAAAATTTCAAAGAAGAGAGCTACTGTTGACGTCGGGGGGAATAATTCACAGAACTTGTCCCCTGATGAGAGTAAACGGTCATTGAGTGATAAAGAGAGATCCTCTCCTGTATCTTCCTGTGGAGAGAAGGAAAAGAAGAAGAAAGCTAAACTCGCGAATGGAGCAGCCATGAGTCTGAAGGACACTGACAATTTAGAGGCAATAATTGATAGAATGATATCTGCACGTACTAGCACTGGTCCTACTAGTAACGTCATAGCCGCCGGTAATTTAGAGAACCAAACGATTCGCTTGCGAGCAGCTGCTGAGTGCAATGACCGGGACTTCAAATCTTTCCAGAATCCTGATGATTCTCAACTTCAATTAAGAGGTCGTTCTCAAGTTGCACTTTATTCAGGACATCGTGCAGCCGTAGCTGAGTATCAAGATAGGGAGTTGCCTTTTTACCATCATAGCAATAGGGTTGGACCCAATTCAAATTTTGGTGATGTCCTCGCACTTCGTCACAGTACTATGGATTCCAGCATGTTCAACAGTAAGTGGGATGGCATCAGCGCTCGTGGGTCGTCTGTCGAGTATAACGAAAGGGACCGCCCTTCATATCGCGAACGCCTGCTGGATAATTATGTGGAAGCTGGTCGTCGATTAGACAATCTCGCGATGGAGTCAGGGTTACATGGACATTCAAGCGATTTGAGACCGCCGACAGGTAGTCGTTTGTATGGGTCCAACCAGCACGTTGCGGGCGAAAATCGTCACGATCTTTCTGACAGAAATATGCGTTTCTACGGCCCTCCAACAGTACACAATGGACCAACTTCCGGCCGCTTGGAGGAAGATTATCGCCAGTACTATCGCTAGTCATTGCGACTGTTTCGGTTCAGGGCAGGAGGGAGCTTTAAGTTTTTGCTAACTAGGAATAATAGTATTTACTTCATATAGTTTGACCTTATTATTTAACTTATAAGATTGAATATCTGATAGTGCACACACAATAAAGAAATACATGAAAATATTTGAAAAGTTGTGACAGTGAACAAGCGATACTAGTAGTTACTAGCATGATTTATACTGATATTTTAAACGGAACTGCACCGAGTATATGTGGATGTTAGTAAGAGTAATCACTTTATTACATGCAGGACAAGTAGGGCTATTAGCGGATATAATTTTTAGGTCATATCTCAACATATATCGAAAGATATGACTAAGAAACCGACCACAACGTTACAAACGTGTTTTGGGACCGTTTTCTCAACGGAAGTACGCCAATATATTATTGATTTCAAGAGAAATCGGTTAATTAAATGCAGGAGACATAGAGCTAACAATAGATATAGTTTTTATGTCATAACTCAACATATGTCAAAAGATATGACCAAGAAACCTGACGTAACGGTTAAAAAACGTGTTTTTGAACTGCTTTCTCAAGAGTACTACGCCGATATCTAATAGATAGCAAGTAAAACCGGTTAATTGGATGCAGAACACATAGGGCTATTAGTGGATATAGGTTTTGAGCCATAACAGTATATATTGCGTGAGAAATAAGGAGTTGAAAGTGAAAACACGTTGTAAAAAGACGTGTTTTAGCGTTTTTGTGTTGTTTTCTTCACGGATTTCTTCGATTTTTCTGTTCCATGTCACCTATTATAGCTCGTTTGACTCAGCTATCATAATGCTACTTGGGGAAACTGGTTTTTCTCGTAACATCACGCTGTGGAATGATTTAGGTGACCGGAAACGATATTTTACTCTTACAATTACCCCTATATCTATTATGCAATAGAACTTTTCAGGAATAGGGAGTTATAAGCCATACAATATATTTTTCCGAAGCGTTATGACCCGACGCATCTGCTGAAATAGGTTTTGAGCCATGAAACGCTTGTTGACGTAAGTAATTTAGGTTTGAGTGGAGGCCCTCCATGAAAAAACACGTTTTTGGGTAATAACTCCGGAACCAACGTGGTGCATGCGAGCTAAATGACATTTATAAGTAGCCCATAAGGTACCAATCACTTTAAAAAAAATTTGAGTGAAAACGGATAGGAAACAAAATATATCCTCTATACGACATTTTTAAAAAAAACGTCACTGGGTCAGTGACGTTTTCGCAGGAATGTGCCTT
>Ga0007815_1000629_pt1 | contig 11078 bp, 12 predicted proteins | sample CryBogCBE02Aug09_FD_71212 | JGI IMG/M metagenome (GOLD analysis project Ga0007815, IMG submission 71212) | Freshwater microbial communities from Crystal Bog, Wisconsin, USA - CBE02Aug09 | ecosystem: Environmental > Aquatic > Freshwater > Lake | place: Crystal Bog, Wisconsin, USA | collected...
AGCGACGTCAATCTGGCGCTGCTGCCGCCCGATCAGGCCCGCGCCGAGGAAAGCCGCCGGTTCCGCGCGCGTGAGGCCCGGCTGGCCCGCGAAGGCCACGCCAATTCCGCCTGGCAATAAGCTTAATAAGACCACCCCCACCCTTAAATTCGCCCGCCGCGCGCCGTTCGCCATTGCACGATCGAAATGCGGGGGAATGGCGCAATGTGGGGCGATACAGTGGTTAACGAGACGGTCCATGTGCCGCGCGGGCAGCGCATCGCCTTCGATCTGGCGGTGCGCTATCGGCAGGGGGGAACCCGCGCGACGGTGTTGTTGCGCAACCTGACCCGCGAGGGGGCCCGGCTCGATGGCGTGCCCGGGCTGCGCCCCGGCGATGTAGCAATGATCCAGCTGCCGACGCTGGCGCCCAAGGCCGCGAAAGTCAGCTGGGTGCGCGGCGATGCTGCTGGCTTCCAGTTCGAGAGGGCGCTGCATCCCGATGTGTTCGAGACCTTGGTCCACGAGCACGCCGTCGCCCGCCCGCGCCTGATCTCCGACCTCGAGCCCGAGGTCGAGGCGATCCGCCTTGGCAAGCTGAAGCGGGCGCTGCGGGTGGCCTGAGCCGGCAAGCGCACGGCGCAGCCCCAATATCCTTGCATTCCCCCGCGAATCCGCATAGGGGCCGGCGCTTCCGCAAGGCATAGCCGGTGGAAACGAAGAAAGCCGGAGGGGCCCCGCAATGGTGCGGATCAGCCAGCGATCGGCTCGGTCAGGTCTGTCGATTGCCCATGCCGGGCTTTGCACGGCGTGGAAATTGCGGGCTTGCCGGTAGAATGAAAGGAATGGCTCGTGCCGCTTTACGAGCACACGTTCCTGGCTCGCCAGGATCTCAGTCAGGCGCAGGTTGATGCGCTGGCTGCTGCCGCCACCGAGATTGTCGAGGCTAATCAGGGCAAGGTCACCAAGACCGAGACCTGGGGGCTGAAGAACCTCGCCTACAAGATCAAGCGCAACCGCAAGGCGCATTTCGTGATGTTGAACATCGAGGCCCCCGCCGGCACCGTCGCCGAGCTGGAGCGCCAGACCAACATCAACGAAGACGTCATCCGCTTTCTGACCGTGCGGGTCGATGCCCACGAGGCCGGCCCCAGCGTCCAGATGCGCAAGAACGATCGCGAGCGCACCCGTCGCCGCGACCGCGAGGAGGGTTGATCCATGGCTCGTGCATTTTTCCGCCGCCGCAAGAGCTGCCCGTTCTCGGGCAAGAACGCTCCCGCGATCGACTACAAGGACGTGCGCCTGTTGCAGGGCTTCATGTCCGAGCGTGGCAAGATCGTGCCCAGCCGCATCACCGCCGTTTCTGCCAAGAAGCAGCGTGAATTGGGCCAGGCCATCAAGCGCGCTCGCCACCTGGGCCTGCTGCCCTACCTCGTGAAGTAAGGAGGAAAGCCTCATGGATATCATCCTCCTCGAACGGATCGAGAAGCTCGGCACGATCGGTGACGTTGTCACCGTCAAGGACGGTTACGCCCGTAACTTCCTGCTGCCCAACCGCAAGGCGCTGCGCGCCAACGAAGCCAACCGCAAGCTGTTCGAAGCCCAGCGCGCCGACATCGAGGCCAAGAACGCCTCGCGGCGTGAAGAGGCTCAGGCTCAGGCCGGTGACGTTGACGGCAAGAGCGCGGTGCTGATCCGCGCCGCCTCGAACGCCGGCCAGCTGTACGGTTCGGTTTCGGTGCGCGACATCGTCGATGCCCTGAACGCCGAAGGCGCCAAGCTATCGAAGGCCATGATCGTGCTCGAACGCCCGATCAAGACCATCGGCGTCTATGACGTGCGCGTGGCCCTGCACCCCGAGGTGTCGGTCAACGTCAAGGTCAACGTCGCGCGCTCGCCCGACGAGGCCGAGCTGCAGGCGAAGGGCGTCAACGTGGTCGATGCCATGTTCGACAATGAAGTCGGTGGTTTCACCGAAGAGTTCGACCCGAACGCCGAACCCGGCGAAATTCCGGCCGACCTTCTGGACACCCCGGAAGAGGGCGAAGGCGACGCCGCCTGATCCCGGCTTCACAGCCAAACGGAAAAGGGGGCCCCAGCGGCCCCCTTTTTTGTTGGCGCCGGCCTTGTACAGAACCCCGGCCAACACCCTGGTGCGGCAGCCATTTGTCCCCAATTTGCATTGTCATAAATCCGCGCTATCCTTCGCGCGATGGACAAGAGCAAAACCATCATCGCCGAGCTGAGCGCAATCTACGACACGGCCATCGCAACCCTGCGTTCCGACATTGCCGCTTTCGCCGCCGACGGCACCCTGCCACCCGCTGATCGCCGCGAGGACCGCGCCTGGTGCTATCCCGAATTGCGGCTGCACTATACCGGGCGCGAAACCCGGCCTGATTTCAAGCGCGCCTTCGGGCGGCTCAATCGCGCCGGCACTTTCGCCACCACGGTCACCCGCCCCCAGCTGTTCGCCGCCTACCTCACCGAACAGTTGCAGGTGCTGGCCGAGGACTACGAGATCGCGGTCGAGGTTGTCCGCTCGACGCAGGAAATCCCATTTCCCTATGTGATCGACGCCGGCTCGGGCCTTGGCGCGGTCAGCCCGGTCGAACTGGCGCGGCATTTCCCGGCCACCGAACTGGCGCTGATCGGCGACGAGCTGGCCGACGGGATCGACCTTGGCAATCCGGAAGACCCGATCCCACTCGCGCTGTTCGACGGGCTGCGGACCGATTTCAGCCTCGCCCGGCTGGCGCACTACACCGGCACCAGCACGGAGCATTTCCAGCGCTTCTTCCTTTTTACCAACTATCATCGCTATGTCGATGAATTTGTGGACTGGGCGGGCAAACAGCTGGGCAAGGATGGCTACACCGCGCTGTCGGGCGCGGGCGGGCTGCTGATCGACGGGCCGGTCGAGAACGCGCGCGAGCGCCTGTCGGATACCGCATGGCGCCGCCACCAGATGCCGGCCTACCACCTGATCCGCGAGGACCGGACCGGGATCACGCTGGTCAATATCGGGGTCGGCCCCTCGAACGCCAAGACGATCTGCGACCATCTCGCGGTGCTGCGGCCCGAGGCCTGGCTGATGATCGGGCATTGCGGGGGCTTGCGCGATACCCAGCGGATTGGCGACTATGTGCTGGCCCACGCCTACCTGCGGGACGACCATGTGCTCGACGGGGTCCTGCCGCCCGAAATTCCGATTCCGGCGATTGCCGAAGTGCAGATTGCCCTCGCCCGCGCGGCCGAGATGGTATCGGGCGATGTCGGCGCCAACCTCAAGAAGCGGATGCGTACCGGCACTGTCGCCACCACCGACGATCGCAATTGGGAACTGCGCTATACCCAGTCGGCGCGCCGCCTGTCGCTCAGCCGCGCGGTGGGGATCGACATGGAGTCTGCCACCATCGCGGCGCAGGGCTATCGCTTCCGGGTGCCCTACGGCACGCTGCTGTGCGTCTCGGACAAACCGCTGCATGGCGAGATCAAGCTGCCGGGGCAGGCCAACCGCTTCTACGAGGAAGCCATCGCGGCCCACCTGATGATCGGCACCACCACCTGCGACCTGCTGCGCGCCGAAGGGGCCCGCCTGCACAGCCGCAAACTGCGGGCGTTTAACGAGCCGCCGTTCCGGTAGGGGCGTTCAGCTGGCGGCGAGAAAGCCCGCCATCGCCTCGCTGAGGTCTGCCTTCGTCACGCAGCTCATGTGGTTGCCGGGCACCTCGGCATAGCGGGCATCGGGCAGGGCGGCGGCCAGCGCCGGGGCACTGCCATTGTCCTGATCCTCCGCCCCGCAGACCACCAGACAGGGCATGGCAATGCGCGCCAGTTCTTCCGCCGTGGTATTGTCAACCGCCTCCAGCAGGTGGCGCGCCGCCACGCGGTCGGTACCGCTGCCTTTCAGGAAGGCCTGCGCCATATAGGCCGCGCCTTCCTCACGCGCGATAGTGCCAAAGCGATCGATCACATCGATGAAGAAGGCCCCGCGCCCACGCCAGCCGGTCAGCCCTTCCAGCCCCATGCCGCACAGCACCAGCCGCGCCGGGCTCAGCCCGGCCACCACCGAGCGCACCGCCGTGCGCGCGCCGAGCGAAAAGCCGGCAAGATCGTAATCTGTCAGCCCCAGCGCCGCAACCAGTGCCGCCAGGTCGCGCGCCAGTACGTCTTTCGGATAGGCCGCCGCCTCATGCGGCGCGGCGCTTTGCCCGTGCCCGCGCAGGTCGGGCATGATCGCCTCGAACCCGGCCGCCGCCAGCCTTTCGGCATGGCCATATTTGACCCAGTTGACCGCCGCGCTGGAAAACAACCCATGCAGCATCAGCAGCGGCCGCCCGGCCCCGATGCGGTGGACCGCCAGCGCCGCGCCATCCCAGCCGGGGTGAAATTCGGTGATCACCGCGCGGCCAGCCCCTTCTGCTGCATCCGCCAGACGGCAAGGTCGATCCGGTCCTGCCCGAAAAATGGCTCGCCATCGAACACCAGCGTCGGCACCCCCCAATGCCCGGCGGCTTCCAGCGCGGTCAGATTGTCCGCGATCTCGCTATCGAGCGCTGCGGCGTCGGCCAGCGCCTCGGCATCCAGATCGGCAAGGTTGAGGCCTGCCCGCGCCGCCGCGCCGGCCAGGTGCTCGCCCTCGTGCCAGTTCTCGGTCCCGCCCCAGATCAGGCGGCTGGCCTCGTCGGCAAAGGCCAGCCCCTTGCCCCTCCGCGCCGCCGCCTGCCCCAGCCGGGTGATCCGGCGGATATAGGGCTGATCAGCGGCAATCTCGCGGGTCATCACGTTCTGGACGATGGGGTCCGGGCGCGGGCCCATGAACGGAATGTCGAGATTCTGCGCCAGCCGCACCACATCAAGGAAGGTATAGCGCAGCCAGTTGGGGTGGTTCTTCTCGAAGAAATCGGGCTGGCGCACCGCCAGCGGATAGACCGGACGCAGGTTCAGCGTCAGGTCGTAAGTCTCGGCCAGCGCGCGATAGCGGCGGGTGGCGAGGTAGGAATAGGGGCTGCGGAACGACCAGAATATATCGGCACTCAGTGTCATCAATCGTCCCCGAACATGCTGCCAAGGATCCCGCCGATCGCCGCCCCGGCCACCCCGGCACCGACCGAGCCGCCGCCCCCGCCGCCGCCCTCATTGTTCTGCGGCAGATAGCGGCCGATCTCCTCGGCCAGATTGAGGATCGGCATCGACTGCAGCCAGACCCGGCCCGGCCCCTCCAGCGTGGCAAGGAACAGCCCCTCGCCGCCGAACAGCACATTGCGAAAGCCGCGCAGCATCTGGATATCGACCGCCACCGTCGTGTCCTGCATCCCGATATGCCCGGCGTGGACCAGCAGGCGTTCACCGGGACCAAGGTTCTTTTCAACCACCTCGCCCGACAGGTCGAGGAAGACGGTGCCCGGCCCGGTCACCTTCTGGAGGATGAAACCCTCGCCCGCGAAAAAGCCCGCGCCCAGCCGCTGCTGGAAGAAGATGTCGAGGCTGACCGTCCGCTCGGCGCACAGGAAGGTCTCCTTGCGGCAGACCAGCGACTGCCCCGCCGCCAGTTCGACCGGCACGATTTGCCCCGGAAAGCGCGGCGCAAAGGCGACATGGCCGGGCGCATCGGCGGTGAATTCGGTAATGAAGAAGCCGCCGCCCGAAAAGGCCCGCTTGAGGCCCGCCAGAATGCCGCCGCCGGTATGGGTATCCATCCGGATCGAGGGGCTCATCCACGCCATGCTGGCAGTCTGGCTGAACAGCGTCTCGCCGGGGGCAAGGTCGATCGATACCGTCTGCATCACCGTGCCGCTGATTTCATACCGCATGCGCCCTGCTCCCTGTCGTTGCGGGGCGATCCTATCGAAGCGGGCGGGGCGCGTCCACGGGGGGCGGGGGGCCCGGTTCAATTAACCTATCGCTGGTGGAGGCGCCCGTTTCGGGACAGTCCGCTTTGCGCGATTGTCTGTAATGCCCACAATGGCTTAGGCCATGATCCGGATACACAGATCATGAGCGTCATCGCCATCTATAGCCCCAAGGGAGGCGTCGGGAAATCGACCATTGCGGTCGACCTCGCCTGGCGTTCGGCGATGCTGGGCGGGCAGGATACCCTGCTGTGGGATCTCGATGCGCAGGGCGGCAGCAGCTGGCTGCTGGGGCAGGATCCCGATGAACGCCAGCGCGCCGCCGGCGTGTTCCAGCGCGATGGCCGCCCGCAGGCGCTGATCGAGGCGACCCGCTACGACCATCTGTTCCTACTGCCGGCCGACGATTCGCTGCGCCAGCTGCCGCTGCAACTGGCGCGCCTTGGCCAGCGCCGGCGGTTGCAGATGCTGACCCAGTTCATGGCCCGTGATTACCCCCGCATCGTGCTCGATTGCCCGCCGATGCAGAACGAGGTGTCGGACCAGATCATCGCCGCCGCCGATGTGCTGATCGTGCCGCTGCCGCCCTCGCCGCTTTCGGCCCGCGCGCTCGACCTCTTGCGCCGCGACCTGACCCGCAACCACCCGCGCCATCCGCCGATCCTGCCGGTGCTGTCGATGTACGATTCGCGCCGCCGCGCCCACCGCATGGCGCGCGATGGGGTGATGGCCCCGTTCCCGGTGATCCCCGACAGCTCGGCCATCGAACAGATCGCCTTCCGCCGCGCGCCGCTGGCGACTTTCGCCCCCTATTGCGAGGCCGGCCGGGCGCTCGACCGCCTGTGGCGGGCGATCGAGGCCAAGCTGACGGATATGCGGGCCGGTTAGCCCTTCTTCAGGTGCCGGCGACCCAGCAATTCGGCGATCTGCACCGCGTTCAACGCCGCGCCCTTGCGCAGGTTGTCCGACACGCACCAGATGTTGAGGCCGTTATCGATGGTGCTGTCCTCGCGCACGCGCGACACATAGGTCGCAAAATCGCCGACGCATTCGATCGGCGTGACGTATCCCCCGTCCTCGCGCTTGTCGACCAGCATCACGCCGGGCGCCTCGCGCAGCAGGTTCTGGGCCTGCTTGGCGCTGATCTCGTTCTCGAACTCGATGTTGATCGCCTCGCTGTGGCCGACGAAGACCGGCACGCGCACGCAGGTTGCCGTAACCTTGATCTTGGGGTCGAGGATCTTCTTGGTCTCGGCCACCATCTTCCACTCTTCCTTGGTCGAACCATCATCGAGGAAGCTGTCGATGTGGGGGATGACGTTGAAGGCGATCTGCTTCGTGAACTTGCGGGCGACGACCGGATCGTTGACCAGGATCGCGCGGGTCTGCTCGAACAGCTCGTCCATCCCGGCCTTGCCCGCGCCGCTGGTCGACTGGTAGGTCGCCACCACCACGCGGCGGATCTTGGCCGCATCGTGCAGCGGCTTCAGCGCCACCACCATCTGGGCGGTGCTGCAATTGGGGTTGGCGATGATGTTCTTCGCCGTATAGCCGTCGATCGCCTCGGGGTTCACCTCGGGCACGATCAGGGGCACGTCGGGGTCCATGCGGTAGAGCGACGAATTGTCGATCACCACGCAGCCCGCCGCTGCCGCGCGCGGGGCGTGGATCTTGGTCGGCGCGCTGCCGGCCGCAAACAGAGCGATATCCCAGCCGGTGAAGTCGAAATGCTCGACATTCTGCACCTTCAGCATCTTGCCGGTTTCGCCGAACTCGATCTCGTCGCCCTGCGACCGCGCGCTGGCCAGCGCGGCCAGCTCGGCAATCGGAAACTCGCGCTCCGCCAGGATGTTGAGCATTTCGCGCCCGACATTGCCGGTGGCACCCACCACCGCTACCCGATAACCCATTTCATGCACTCCAGCTTGGCCCCAGGGGGGCCGTGATACCATGGACAAGTCAGCGCGGCGGGGTCACCCCATGGCGCGCCAGGAAAGCGAAAATCCCCTCCCACAGGTGCGGGCCAACCTTGGGGCCCGACACGCGGTGGGTGAAACCGGGGTAGAACATCATCTCGAACGGCACCGCCTCGCCCTGCAATTTAGCCGCCAGCAATGTGGAATTCTCGAACACCACATTGTCGTCGGCCATGCCGTGGATCAGCAGCAGCGGGTCGGCAATCCGCCCCGCCTCGCCCAGCGCATCGCTAGCGGCATAGACCTGCGGATCATGCGCCGGGGTGCCCAGATAGCGTTCGGTATAATGGGTGTCATACAGCTCCCACCTGGTCACCGGCGCACCGGCGATGCCCGCCGCATAGGTGCCGGGGTCGGCCGCCAGCATCTTGAGCGTCATGTAGCCGCCGTAGGACCAGCCGTAGATCGCGACCTTGGCCGGATCGACGAAGCTCAGGCTCTTCACATAGTCGGCCCCGACCTTCTGGTCCGCCACCTCGACCGAGCCCATCGCCCGCCAGATCTGGCTCTCGAACTCCACCCCCCGGTTGGCGCTGCCCCGGTTGTCGAGCTCGAAATAGACAAAACCGCGCTGGACAATCGCTTGCGCCAGTGCCCCGCCCCAGCTGCGCGTCACGGTCTGCGCGTGCGGGCCGCCGTAATGTTCGAAAAACACCGGATAGCGCTTGCCCGGCTCCAGCACCGGGGTGATCATCTTCCAGTGCAGCGTGCTGCCATCGGCCGCAGTCAGCGTGCCGAAAGTGGTCGGCCGGTGCGCGGCCAGATAGGGGGCGTAGGGATGGTCGCCCGCAACCCGGTTCTCCTCGACCCATTGCAGCCGCGCGCCGTGCGCATCGGCCAGATAGGTCTGCACCGGCTGGTCGGGCGCGCTGCGGGTCACCACCAGCGTCTGCCCGGCCTTGTCCATGCTGGCATGGTTGTCGAAGCCGAGGTCGGTCAGCCGGTGCGGCTCGCCGGGATGGGCAAGGTCGAGGGCATAGATCTGGCTCGCCAGCACATCGTCGCGGGTGGCGGCGAAGAACAGCCGACCGGCCTTTTCATCCACGCCAACCAGATCGGTGACCATCCACGACCCCGTGGTCAACTGGCGCCAGTGGCCCTTGGCATAGTGATAGAGGTGGCCAAAGCCGTCGCGCTCTGACCACCAGACCAGGCTGCCGTCCTTCAGGAAGCGGTAGGCCTTGGACAGGTTGATCCAGCTCTTGGCGCGGGCCTCCTCGCTGAACAGCAGCGTGGCATGGCCGGTCAGCGGATCGACGGCCAGCATGTCCAGCCGGGTCTGCGCGCGGTTCTGGCGCTGCAAGTAGAGCACCTTGCCATCGGGCGCCCAGTCGACCCGGGCAAGATAGATATCGCGGTCCGGCCCCAGATCGACCTCGACCCCGCCCGAACCATCGGGCCGCATCACGAACAGGCGGACCTCGGCATTGGCGGTGCCGGCGGCGGGATAACGCTGCTGGAAGGTGGTGGTGCCGGCCGCGCCGATCGCGGCCCGGGTGACCACGCCCACCGGGGCCTCGTCAAACCGCTCGACCGCGACCAGCGCATCGTCTGGCGACCACCAGCCGCCTTCCATCCGCGCCATTTCTTCCTGCGCGACAAATTCAGCCTCGCCCCAGTGGACGGTCTCGGCCTGTTCCTCGGGCGTGATCGCACGGGGGCCCGTACCGCCCACCTGCGCCACCCACAGCCGCCGCCCGGCAACCCACGAGACAAAGCCGCCCTTGGGGCTGAGCCGCGGATTGAGCGCGCCCGCCGCACCTTCAAGCCGCTGCACCTTGCCGTCGAGCCCGACAAGGTAGAGCGCACCATCCAGCGGCACCAGCAGCGCCTGCCCATCGGCACGCCACTGATAGCCGACCACGCCCTTGAGATCGCCGATCCGCGCGCGTTCGCGCTGCATCTTCTCGGCCTCGGACAGCGCCGTGCTCCCACCGCTATTGGCACCGAGCTTCGCCGAATCGACCAGCATCCGCCAGTGCCCGGCCTTGCGGTCATAGCCCCACAGGTCGTAGCGCTCGCGGTCGTCGGCCCGGCTGCGCAGCACGGTCAGCCAGCGCCCGTCGGGCGACAACTGGGCCCCGCGCGGCGCCGGGCCGTTCAGCGCCGGGCTGGCAAAGACCCGGGCGATATCGAGACGCGGCGCGCTCACCGCAGGCTCGCGGGCAAAGAGCGGCGCGGCCAGCAGCAGGCTGCACAGGGCACCAAGGCGCAGAAAGCGTCGAAACGGGGCATCGATCACTCCGGGAATACTCCGGGCCAAGAAAAAAGGCGCCCTGGCTGGTTTGCCAAGGCGCCCTTTTATCGGATTGGATCCGTAAAACGGGTGGGTTTTACCCCTCCTGGCGGGTGTCGCGACGCTCGGCAATACGGGCGCGTTTGCCGGTGCGGCCACGCAGGTAGTAGAGCTTGGCACGACGCACCACGCCCTTGCGGACGACGGTAATCGATTCGATGGTCGGCGAGTAGAGCGGGAAGACGCGCTCGACGCCCTCGCCAAAGCTCATCTTGCGGACAGTGAAGTTGCTGCCGAAGCCCTTGTTGGCGCGCGCAATGCAGACGCCTTCGTAGGCCTGAACGCGGGTACGCTCGCCTTCGATAACCTTCACGCCAACGCGCACGGTATCACCGGGGCGGAACGCCGGAATTTCCTTGGCGGCCTTGGCAATTTCCTCGGCCTCGATCTGCTGGATGAGGTTCATATCCCTCATTTTCCTTCGTCTTTTCGCCGCGCACCAGAGGCAGACTGGACCCGAGCGCCCTCATGGCGCTCCCAAAGATCCGGCCTGCGTAGCCGTGTATCGACCTCGGCCTGGTGTTTTCGCCAGGCCGCGATCTTCGCATGATCCCCCGATCGCAGCACTTCAGGGATCGTGCGCCCCTCCCATTCCACCGGGCGGGTATAGTGCGGGTATTCGAGCAGATCGTCCTCGAACGATTCCTCGACCCCACTAGAAGCCGCGCCCATTACGCCGGGAAGCAGCCGAATGCAAGCGTCGAGCAGCACCAGCGCGCCCACTTCACCGCCCGACAGGATCACATCGCCGACCGAGACCTCCTCGACGCTGCGCCCCGCGAAAATCCGCTCGTCAAACCCCTCGAACCGCCCGCACAGGATCGTCACCCCGGGGCCCGCCGCCAGCGCGCGCACGCGGGCCTGGGTCAGCGGTCGCCCGCGCGGGGTCATCGCCAGCACCGGGGCCTCTGGTTGGCCGGCGCGGGCATGGTCGATGGCGCGGGCCAGCACGTCGGCTTTCAGCACCATCCC
>Ga0007815_1000632_pt1 | contig 10997 bp, 11 predicted proteins | sample CryBogCBE02Aug09_FD_71212 | JGI IMG/M metagenome (GOLD analysis project Ga0007815, IMG submission 71212) | Freshwater microbial communities from Crystal Bog, Wisconsin, USA - CBE02Aug09 | ecosystem: Environmental > Aquatic > Freshwater > Lake | place: Crystal Bog, Wisconsin, USA | collected...
TCACAGCCAACCACATCAGATTTGATTTTGATATTCCCAACAAAGCGTTTCTTTCCAATGTTTGCCCCGGATGCACTTTCGATATTCAACAATCCCAACCCGGCAACTTTTTTGCCTGACGCTTCAAAAGAATTACCAATTATTTGAAACCCAGCACAGATGGCCAAGAGAACCGCGCCGCGCTCTAAAGCCACCTGCAAATTGTTATCTCGCTGCAGCGCCTCGAGTGATAGCAGCTGCGCGGCATCCTCCGCACCACCCATCAAATAGATATCACCGTCCGTAGGCATAACGTCTAGATAAGTAACATCAAAAACACGTGCATCGATGGATCGAGCTTTCGCCCGAAAGGCCAATACGTCGGCATTCCCTTGGTCTCCGTAAGTACCTAGGAGTTCGTTGTGGATGCGAACAATTTTCAGCGATTTACTCATTTGCTGGCCAATGCAAAGAAAGCGGTGTATGCAGCTAGAACAGAAACGCTTGAGCCCGCAGGAAACACTGACATTGCCTCTTCGAATGAATCAACCAAGGTGTTTTCTATGCCCTCTACGTGCAAGCGGTATGCCATATCTAATCCCCGCTCACCACACACCACCACTTTCTTGCCTTTAAGCGATGCGTAGGAAACATCCCAGAGCCACGATGTATCGAGTCCGTCGACTTGGCGGGCATTAAGAATAAGGATGACATTATTTGAATCCACGCCACGCAGAGCTTCGGTCCACGATGCTGGATTCTTTGTGAGGCGGATGGTCGCTGTGGAACCACCAATTTCTTTAGTGATGGTGCGTTCCAAAGCCTTCGCATCTATATCAATCGGCTTGGCACCCATGACTTCACCGGCAATATTTGCGAGCACCGCATTTCGATAGCCGGCTGAACCATCAGGGAAAGTCTGATCGGCGGTCTTGTTATTTAGCCCACATGAGCACTCGTATACGCCGCCACTCCAATTCAAATACTTTCCGCACGCTGGGCAGACTGAACCGTCTGGGTGGCGACGACCACCAAAGCTCACCTTAACTACTTGCGAAGAGGATTGAGTTGCGTAGTTGAGAAATGGGTCGTCAACGTCGATTACAAATGTTGTCTCCGTTGCTTTGGTGCATGCATCGCGCCATCGATCAGCCACGCGTTTAACTTCGTGCATGCGATGAAGTTGATCGCGGGTAAGATTCAGCAACAAGACAACTTTGGGGTTTGTCTCAGCGATAACGTTTGGTAAGTGGAGTTCGTCAACTTCTAAGACGGCGTATGGCGCGTGGTTCATCAGTGCGTTTGCTACGCCCCAATTGAGGTTTGAACCGGTGGTGTTTGAGGCGACTTTTCCGAGCGACGAAACGATTTGGGAAAGTGATTTGGTGGTGGAAGTTTTTCCATTTGTACCGGAGACCAATAGAACAGATTTTTCGGCAGAAAGTAGTTTTATTGAATTTGGATAAAGTCTAATAATTATGCGACCCGAGATAGTTTGGCCTGATTTTCTTAAAAAAACTCGAGAAATGACCGAAGCTAGCCGACCAAGACCTATTGCAAAAGAGAGGCGGGCAGCTGACATGTTAGTAAATTATTTCGAGGTCGTTAGTCGACGGAATTTATACAAACCCGCTTGACCAGAAATTTTCTTATCAACTTGTAATGGCTTCAAGCCATAAATAGGAACATCAACCCAAGGTATCAATACAAATTCCTCAAGGGTGAAGTCTGGTAATTGCTCAACGGGCCACAAAGGGTCAATAATCCTTTGTGCATTAAATTGAACTTCTTCCATTCCAATAGGGAAGCTCACATAGAGCATCCCTCCTTTTTTTACACAGTCAGCAAGATTTCGTAACCCTCTTGCGTGACCGTCTACTTGAAGAGGATCTCCGTATCGACCAAGGCCGAAGTGCTCGATTGAATGAAGGCTTGAAACGGACGAATATTTAGCTTTGAATTCTGCAAGTGATTCTTGGGCATTGCCTTCAACAAAATCGAGGCCGGCTATCTTTAAATTTGCGGGCCGTATATCTAAAAGGGTCACTTTGGTAAACGAAAGTAAGTGGGCAATAAAGCCATCGATTCTTGAACCGCAATCAAAATGTTTCTTCGCACCACTCTCAAAGATCCAACGGGCGCAAATAAGGTCTTGCCAGAAATAGTGACCTCTAGCTGAGCCTGCCGTCTGTTGATAGTCAGCCCAGATTGGAGATAATCGAAACTTGCTATTTTTGAAAAGTATTAGGGCAGGAGCTAATTGTCGAAAATATCGAGGCACTCCTTGCAATGCACGCAAAGTTACAAGTGGATCCAATCCAACTTGGCGCAGTGCACTCAGGCTGGATCTGAGTCGAGACATCGTGGACCACCTAATTTAACTATTTAATCCAAAGCGCGCTTACTTTGCATTTAGGGTGCTGACTATACTAGAGCGATGATTGCCGCTCTGCGAGATATTCCCTTTGTCTCTGATTTTTACCGCCATGTTCGCGCTTTAGCGCAGACGGCCACTAAGCCTAAGGTAACTTCACAAGGCTTCCTATTCAATGGCAATCCAGAACAGATGTCGTGTACGTATGAAATTGAAATCTTTGAATTCCTAAAGTCTCATGTTCATCAATTTCAGACTTTTGTAAACATTGGTGCGAATACGGGCTATTGGCCAATTTTGGTTAGGCATTTTGGGTTCCTTGGTCAGATCTACGCATTCGAGCCTGACCGCTACAACTTCAAGATTTTACAGCGAAATGTTGATGCTAATCAGATTAAGAAAATCCAATCAAGAAGGATTGCCGTTGGCGAGCATGCAGGCAGCATTGAAATTTATGGATTTGGAACCGGAGTCTCTTCCATCAAGGGATGGGCTGGAGGTCATTCGGGGCGAAAGCAAGCAGTACCCATGGAACCATTAAATGTTCTACTAGATAGCGATAAAACTTCCAAACTTTTTTTGATTGACGTAGAAGGAGCAGAGCTCGGTGTAATAAAGGGTGCGTCTTCACTACTTGAGGCTGAGAATTGTGAGTTTCTTGTGGAGCTCGCCGCCTTTGATCACCAGCCAACGGGCGTAACCATTAATCCGAATTTTGAATTGGCTTTCGATTTGATGTGGTCGGCCGGATACAAAGCCGCAGGTTGGTTTCCAAATTATCGCTCGTTTGGAAAGAGCGAGCTAAATGCGCTCGTGGCTAAAAGCTTTGAACCCTCTATTCAGATGTATCACTTTTTCAAGGAGAAAAACTCGTGACTAAGAAGATTGTGATCTCAGGCGGTGGAATTCTTGGAATTTCAATCGGTATCGCAATTCTCAAGAATAACAAGCAGATTGAAGTGGAACTTCATGAGAAAGAACCTCGCGTAGCAGAACATGCAAGTGGACGTAATTCTGGGGTTTTGCATGCTGGTTTCTACTATTCTCCGGAATCACTAAAGGCGAAGTTTTGCCGTGAAGGCAATACACAACTCCAGTCTTATATAAAAAAATACGATGTGCCCTACGCGCGCCCTGGAAAAGTAGTGCTTGCGCAATCCGAATCAGAATTGGCCGGCTTAGTGAAACTCTATGACCGAGGTATCAAGAACGGCGTAGATCTAGAAATGAGACCAGCTAGAGATTTGGCAAGAATTGAACCACTGGCTGCTACTGATCATGACTTTTTGTGGTCCCCAACCACCGGCGTTTCAGACCCTATAAAAGTTACGGAGGCTCTCGCTAGGGAGTTTGTTTCCCTCGGTGGATCCATCAAGTTGGGGAGTGAAATAACTTTCCGTAGTGGTTTGAGGGCTAATGGCGAGAGTATCTCTGCTGACCACTTCATAAATGCGGCTGGGGCCTATTCGATTGATCTTGCTCATGCGATGGGGTTCGGAAGCGAATACCGCGTGATGCCATTCCTGGGCACTTACAAACAAGTTGACCAAAAAACTCTGCCAATTCGAACACTCATATACCCTGTCCCACATCCGGTGAATCCTTTCTTGGGCGTTCATTTCACATTGACCATCGATAACAAAGTGAAGATTGGTCCGACGGCAATTCCAATTCTTGGTAAGGAGCAATATCGCCTTACAAATGGCTTCACCTTCAGAGATATTAAAGACTTCTTGCGAAATACAACGGCAATAGTCCGGGGGGAGAAACATAACCTCGGATCTATCGCAATATCGGAGTTTCCTAATCTGATTGAAAAAACCCTGTTGCAACGGGCAGCAAAGCTGGTTCCTTCTGCCAGCTCCGTAAATCGATGGGGAAAGAAGCGCCCGGGAATTCGTTCACAACTTTTAAACGTTTCGAAGGGTGAATTGGTGCAAGACTTTGTAGTTGAAGGTGATGGCCGATCAACTCACGTCTTAAACGCTGTATCGCCGGGCTGGACCGCGGCCATGCCCTTCGGCGAATACGTAGCGAAAATAGCCTTAAAGCTCAGCTAACTTTCGCGCCGCCTCAAGGCTTTCTGGAGTGCCGATATCAATAAATTCCCCCGAGAATGGGTGAGTTAGAATTCGTTTTACGAATTTCGGAATCAGATCCCGACTTATATCGTTTTCGTGATTGCTGAGCGCCAACACCTGTTCGGTGACGGTTGGTTTCATCAGAAAAATTGCCGCATTCGCAATACGTGAAGGGGAGTTACCGTCCTTTTCATAGAAACTTGTAACTCGTAATTCTGAATCGAGAACCACTGTTCCAGTTGACTCGGGTTTATCGGTTACAAATGTTCCCATAGTTAAGTCAATATCCGGCGCCGAGCCCATGTGCCTATCAACCATTGATGTCAGGCTATCAGTGAAGTAATTGTCACCATGAAGTACAAAAAAATCTTCATCATTAAGTAAATCAATATTTGCCTTTAGGGTGCCCGCGGTACCCAATAGTTTTTCCTCATAAACGAGCGTAACGATATCTTTCAAACCTTGTGACGCTATGAACTGTTCAATTTGCTCAGCCCGATGGTGAGTATTAATTACAAACTCAGAAACACCTGCATTCTGAAGCTTCGCTATTAATAGACCCAGCAGCGGTTCTCCACCGATCTCCATGAGAGGTTTGGGTTTATTTGCAGCCATTCCTTGCAATCGCGTGCCCAACCCTGCGGCTAGAATCAGCGCCTTCATTCTTTAAGTGCTGAAATTATGCTGCTTTGGGAGAGTGGAATATTTCCAGTTCGGCTTATTTGAATTGCCGCAGCTAGGGTTCCAAGCAAGGCTGCCTTCGAAATATTAGGCTCCACTCGCAAAGCCAATGAAGCGGTAGCAAGCATGGAGTCGCCTGCGCCAGAAGTATCGACCGGATTGTGATTGAGCGACGGAAGCGCTTCGGTTGGAGCTAAGTCTCCGGATGACGTTACCCCGTGGATTAGCACACCATCAGATCCGAGTTTAAGCAGAATAGATTTTGGAGCCATTTTGATTCTTAGTTTTTCGGCGATGACCGCTAATCCACTAGTTTGATCTTTCAATTCTTGTCGTGCTTCCACTTCGGTTGGAGTAATCAAATCGACGCCTTCGAACTGTGCGAGATTTCCTATTTGCGAAGACGTCTGGCTATCCGCCGTTATCAATATCCCATGTTCGCGGGCTATTGCTACGAGGGCTCTTGAAGTCTCGGCATTGAATATTCCGTATGAGAAATCACTTAATATAAGCACGTCAACAGAGTTGGCGATTGATCGAAACTCTGCAACTATCTGTTCTCGAATGGTTTTGCTGATCTCTTCTTGGCTCAAGTGGCTGATTTTCAAAAGTGTGTGGTTTCCGCTGCGATATCGTTGTTTCAATGTCGTTGGCCGCTTATGGTCAGTGATCCCCACCATTTTTACGCCATATTCGCGAGCCTTTTCCACGCTCCACGTGGCCACCTCGTCGTCACCAACGATGGTTATGAACGAAGTTTCCGCGCCAAGCCCGACGGTGTGTGCCGCCACAATCCCCGCACCGCCCAAAAACTTCCTGCTGTCAATTGGAGTAACAACAACCGTAGGTTCTTCACGGGACATTCCTAGCGGGTGACAATTAATGTATTCATCGATGATTAAATCGCCAATTACGCAAACCCGAATATTCGCAAAAGCGCTGATTTGCTGAATTAAATCGGCTCTCGAAATCTTATTTCGTGATAAGTAGTCACTTGGGATTGGTTGCAAATTACCTTGAGCGCCATCTTCGCGACTACTTAAAAGGTCTGATTCGGAAAAATAGGTACTGCCCGAGCTAAAAACTAGTCTTCCTCCATAGGATGAAACGGCTTCTTGTTCAACGTTAAATTGAACTTCAAACTCGCTCCCCTTAAGCACCAGATCGGGTTTTAAGCGCTTAATAAGCGACACTAGATCCGAATTAAAAATTACAACTTCATCCACAAATTCTTGAGTTTTTAAGAAGCCTTCGCGCCACTCAACTTCGGCAGGATCTAGACCTTCTGCATCCAGAGCTACGATTAATCTGTCGGCGAGGGTTTTTGCAAACATAAATAGTCGAATGTGCCCAGAGTGGATAACGGCAAATTTTCCGGATACGAATGCCGTCTTTTTGCTATTTGGCATCGGCATAGTCTCCAAAGGTGATAATCGGTTTTCCTGGGCGTCCTGCAGCTAGGTAGGATAACCCATCGTTTACTTCAGTTAATGCAAAGCTTGGACCGGTCATCAATTCGAAATTAACATTCGTGTCAAAAAGTCTTTTTCCAACCTCGCGCATCGCATCCTCTGGTAATGAATCTCCGCCCCATGTGCCTCGTATAGATTTACCAAGAATGAAATCAAATGGATCCAGTGAAATACGATCTCCTTTGGGTGGATGGCTAGCAAATATCAACTGCCCTTGATTAGATATCGCGCCGAATCCAATTTCAATTGACTGCACGCTGCCAGCAGATTCGAAACAAAAATCAAAGTCGAGATCTTTAGAACCAGATATTTGACAATATTCTTCGAGAGAAGAAAAGACATTTTCGAATCCGTGCGCCTTAGCACTTTCACGACGCTCGTCAGATTGCTCAACAATGGTAATTTTTAATTCAGGGTAGCTCCGAAGCACTAGCGCGGCCGCAGTGCCAACTCCACCAAATCCCAAGACGAGGACCCTAGTTCCATTGATAAGTTTTCTGTTTCGAAGTGTGGAAACAGCCATTCCCCCACCCGTTAAGAGCGCGCAACCGAATTGCGGCAGAAATTTAATGGGAAAACCCTCCGGCGCCAGAAAGGTTCTGTTTTCGCTTACAACAGAAAATTCGCTAAAGGTAGTCGCGCTGCCAGAGTTAACTACATCGCCAGAAGAGCTGAAAAAATTTGGATTTGCACTTTGTATTCCCGTTCCAGGAATCCAACTGGTTACGACCAAGTCACCAGGTTTTACCTTCGTAACACCGGGCCCTACTGCCTGTACTTCACCAACCCCCTCATGACCGAGCAGGTGTGGTAACCATTTGTCCTCTCCGCGCGACCCAGAGCATTCCATGAGCTGACTGCGACAAATTCCTGATGCAAAATTTTTTACGAGTACCTGGCCTTGCAATAACTCTGGAAATTCTATATTCCAGATTTCTAATGGTTTTTTTAGTTCGGTTAGCACAGCTGCTTGGAATGTTTTTGCCACTGTTATTCCAATCCTGGCTCAACTCAATAGATTTCCCTCAATCTTATCAAGGCTGATGCCAAATCTGGAAAGGTTTCTTGGGCTCCATCTACTGGCAACGCACCGATTCCGTATTGTCGGGCTACCCCAGCTGCAATTCCCGCCTCTATGTCGCTACTCCTATCCCCTATCAACAAGGATTTAGTGAGATCAATATCCAGTACTTCGGTCGCGTCAAGCAACATTCCGGGGCCTGGCTTGCGCCTGTACTTTTCGTATTCGGTTGCATCGGCCTTCGTGGGATCTAGGGTAGAGGCAACTACTAGGTCCAAACTGATTCCTTGTTTTTCAAATTCTTTAAGCATCCAATTGTTCAGTGTATGGAAGTCCGCTAAGGAGAATTTTCCTCGACCCACGCCACTTTGATTCGTCACTATCACCAGAAGGAAATTTCGCGATTCAAAATATTTGCATAATTCAAAAATCTCTGGGATGAAGACGAAGTTTTCTATATTTGATACGTAGCCCGTATCCACATTTACGACGCCATCACGATCAAGAAAGAGGGCGGGTCGCTTTGCCTCTCCCACCATGGCTAGAAGGGGCCGGTAAAAGTTGAATTTGGAACGTCATGAGGAGCATTGCGTAGCTTCGAGAAATCGATCCCCAAGCCGCCCACTCCAGTTATTTCAACTATTCTGCGCGCGATCGTCTCGGCACTAAATTTGAATTCGCCAGTTACTCCGTAACTTGTTGGTTCTGGAACATCCGGGGCAGTTATGGTGGAAGGGGCCGACTTCAGATAGGAAAATTGATTGGTACTTACCAAGGAGATTATTTCTCCTGCAAAAGATGAAATTTCTGGGCCTGAATCCACTACTAAAAGCTTTCCGGTCTTCTGAACTGATTTATAGATTGTTTCAGTATCCAATGGTTTAAGTGATCTTAGATTCACTAGTTCTGCGCTTATTCCATGGTCTCGTAAGAATAGAATCGCACGAAGGCTTTCTACAGCAGAGAATCCAGCGGCAACCACTGTCAGGTCGCTGCCTTCAGTTTCTATCGAAGCCTTTCCAAGTTCAATAACTTTTGAGTCATCTAACGTCGCTACATCTACTTGCTGTACATGGCACCAACGATCTTCTAGGAAAATTACGGGGTTCGGGTCCGCGATAGATGCGGCGAGTAGAGCCCGCGCCTCATTGGCAAATGCCGGCATAACCACTTTTAATCCTGGAATATGCGTGAACCATGCGTGCAAATTCTGAGAGTGCGTAGGGCCTTGGCCCCATCCTCGGCCAGTAATTAAACGGATCGTTATTGGGACGCTAGATTGCCCCCCGTACATGTAGTGCCACTTTGCAGCGCTGTTAACAAGTTGGTCCATCGCTAACAAAAAGAAATCTAACCGCTGGTGGACCATAACCGTCGGGTGCCCAGTAACAGCTAGACCAACGCCAATTCCAGTTACTGCATTTTCAGATGTTGGCGTCTCGAGCACGCGAATTGAGCCGAATTCTTGGGCAAGATTGGTTGTGGTTCCAAAAACCCCTTTTGGGTCATTCACGCCTAATCCCATCAGAACCAAATTGGGATCGGCCTTAAGCGCCATGTGAAGCGCTTTACGAATTTCTGAGGCAAAATCTAGTTTTTTTTCGTTAGGCATAAGTGTCTACCATCGACTCAGATAGAGTTGGAAATGGATCATTCTTAGCGGTGTTGAACGCATGAGAAATATCATCTGTTATTGATCTCAGCAGCGATTCAATTTCGCCTTTATCGACTCCGAGAGTTGAAACTAGCTCGCTATGTAGCTTTTCGACCGGATCTTGCTCCATAAAAGAAGCAAGTTCGCCAGCTGGACGATAATTTAAAGCATCGTCGTCAAAAGGTCCGCAGTGCTCCAACCACCGATATGTGGGGATTTCGAGGAATAGTGGCGTCCTATTTGTCCGGGCATCGCTGATTGCTTCTGTGATTTTTTCTAAACATGCAATCGGATCGAAAGAGTCTATGCGTAGTGACTTAATTCCCATTGCGTTGACCATTTCAAAAATTGCACGGTCCTTTGGTTGACGTGCAGCAAGGTCTGTATAGACAGAGTAGAGATTGTTTTCGCAAACAAATACCACTGGCAATTGATTAACTGCAGCAAAATTTACAGATTCGTAAAATGAACCTTCTTCAGTTGCGCCATCACCAAAGAAAACAAACGATAGAGCGCCTGAATTGTCTAGCTTGTGACTGAAGGCGGATCCGACGCCGACCGGAATGCTATTTCCCACGATTGCTGAAGAGCCTAGAAACCCTTTTTCCAAATCAATCAGGTGCATCGAACCGCCCCGACCCTTGCAGCAGCCGGTGCTTTTTCCCAGAATTTCGGCAATCATTCGATAGAGATTTCCGCCTTTTGCCAAATAATGCGCGTGGGCTCGGTGAGAGCTCACAGCGGTGTCAATCGAAAGCTGGTTGAGGCCTACGGCGGCGCTTACAATTTCTTGTCCGATGGAGAGGTGTACAGGGCAACGCATCTCGCCTTTTGGATAGTCCGCTGCGATTCGCTCCTCTACGAGTCGAATCCGCATCGAAAGTTCATACAACTGTACAAGTGATTCCTTGGCCGGCGTCATGGAATAAACCAATAGTAATCGCCTGAGTAGCCCACTTCCTGAAAGAACTCTTTCCATTCATCCACATGCATCATTGTTAATGCCGTTAAATTCCAAGCTTCCATGCGTTCTTTTTCTTCATTGTTGCGATAGGCATCAACTGTAATGAAGGAGTTGCGACGAGAAACGCGTTCGATTTCTTGGAGGGCCAGAGCGCAGTCCGCTCGGTTTAAATTGTGAATCGTGTTAATTGACATTACGAAATCAAATGAGTCGTCCTCATACGGAAGCGCAGTCGCGTTTCCGACTTTAAGGAATGGGGATACCTCCGGTAAAGCATTAGCAACTGCGTATTCTGAAATATCTAGTCCTGCTATTTCTGCGCCCGGAAGAGCCTGAACAAGGTCATAGAGAAAAAAGCCTTTTGCACAACCAACATCTAAGACGGCGCTTGATTCTGTGAGCTCATACGTTTGCACGATCGTAGGGATTACTGGCTGCCAAAAACGTGGGTTATAGCTAAAGCCACCGTATCCGTGGTTGCGATCGCCATCAAAATAGTCAAAATCAAAGCGTCGACCAATTGCTCGCGACTCTTCAGATTTCGATTCGAGTCGAGCAGTAAGATCTCGTTTAGCTTTAGGGTAATTTACAAGTAAATCAATTTCTCGGCCGAGCGCCATTACTGCAAGCCAATCTTTTGTGCGGTCATCCAACGAACGGTGTACCACCGATCATCGTCTTTTATTTCGCCGGAAATTAGCTTTTCTGAAATTTCTTCAATTGCGCTTGCAACACCTTTTTTACGTTCAAAACCGGTCGCAAGCAACTTTG
>Ga0007815_1000635_pt1 | contig 10974 bp, 18 predicted proteins | sample CryBogCBE02Aug09_FD_71212 | JGI IMG/M metagenome (GOLD analysis project Ga0007815, IMG submission 71212) | Freshwater microbial communities from Crystal Bog, Wisconsin, USA - CBE02Aug09 | ecosystem: Environmental > Aquatic > Freshwater > Lake | place: Crystal Bog, Wisconsin, USA | collected...
AATCATTTAAAGAAAATTGTCCTTCTTTTACATCATTGTTGAACCAATATTTTTTCGTTCTAACTTTTCTACCATCAACACCAACAGGATAATCAGAAAATCTTTTCCAATAAGGGACACCATCAAATTTACTGGTTGTTCCGTGTTGCTTTAAATTTGATTTAAGTGCGCCTTTTCTACCAGCTAAAGATAACATTTCTTTGACTAATTCTTCTTTAGTCATTAGTCCTGCTAATCCTTGCCAAGCTAAAAAGTCCTCACGTTGGCCATATTTTTCCCACAATTCTTTATGAGCAATTGCATGTTCTTCAATGGATAATTCAATCAAATTTTCTGGACTATCATTACCGCCCATATGTTTTGGTACAATATGATGTTTATGTTTCATTTTAACTCCTGTCGATTCTCATATATTTAGTATCGACAGAGTTTTCATATACGATTATGGTGGACCGGGCTGGTACTGCCCCAGCGTCCACAACAACTTTCAAACAACTTCAACGAATGTGTATCAATAATGGTCCTAATCTATAACTAGTATAAACATCGCCACTATTAAATCTAACTTGGCCCCAATGAAAAATTCCACCACGGTACCAATGTGTTTTATATACTCTAATCTTCATGTCCGACCCACCACCTATTTTATTCGAAATAGGAAATCATTATACATCATAATTATATAAATGTCAACGGTTTTAATTAAAGATACCAAAACTATTTTAGGTAATTAAACCAACCAGTAATGATATATTTATCTTCCGACATTGCCGGAATGCCTCTATGTGTAAATGTCCAATCAGTTGGCCAAATTAAAGTCTTACCTTTCATAGGTTTAACTTTAATGTCCTGATAATAAAATTCTGTCTCGCCATCAACATTTACATCATTCAAGTATGTCATAAAAGCCAAATGTCTTGTTGAATTAGCACAACAGTTTTCGGTGTGCCATGTTTTATATCCTGCACCAGGTTTATAATACTGAATATTAATTGGTTCTACAATTCCCCAAGGAGCATAGGCATTTGAATACGAATATTCTTCGATATATTCTTTTGCAACTTCAATTAATTTTTTGGTATAACTTTTGTAAGTATCACAATTAAATTCTAAAACACAATCGACTGAATCTTTTATATTTTTATCGACTATGAACTCACTACCATTAAAATATTTTCCTTCATCTTTTACATTGTTTTGATAATAGTTTAACACCTCATCACATACAGATGAATCGATAAAAGATTGGTGAATAAATTGAATCATTTACCTTTGTAAAAATTAATTGCTTTTACCAAACCATCAATGTGGTCTTTGGTCTGTTGCTTAAACAATAAAGGTTCAGAATCTTCTACTGCCATAATAATTACTAGATTATCAATTGGTGTGCCAATCATTTCTTCATACATCAAAGCATATGCTGTTGTCTGCCAATAATAATCTTCAATATCTGCACTTGATTTAATCCGTTTAGAAGTCTTAAAATCAATTACTGATAACTCACCATCAAATTCACCAATACAGTCTACACGACCCGCCATGCCTAATTGTTTTGACCACAATGCTGCTTCTTGATAATGAATGTTATTGATACGATTTAACAATGGTTTTAATGATATAAACATTTCAAAAGCATCAGGCCTAACGCCTTCTTTTTGACTTAGGTTTGTTTCATTGTTTAAATAATATTCACATAATGTATGCACACCTGTACCACGACTGGTTGCTTTCTTGGATACACGATTGGCTTCTTCTTCACCAACACGCTTGCGCCATCTCATAATGGCTTCTTTCTTTTGGGCGCCAAGTACAGTAGTGACAGAAGGCAATCTTGTGCCATCTTCTAATGTATAATATCGTTTACCATCAGGAAATGTTTCTGATTTTAAATCAGTAAGAACTTTTGGTGTGCAGTAATTAAATTTTGGATTCATGTTTTGGCTTTGTAACAAAAGTCTGGCGTACTGCCTCAAACTTTTCATATTCTTCGGGAGTAATTACTGCTTCGTCAATCTTCTTTCGTACTTCTTTATGAAAGTTAATTAATTCGTTGATATCACCATTATAGTGAAAGTGATTTGTAATCTTTTTGGTGTCGTAGGCATCCATGATGATATGATATCTATCTTCATCAGAATCATTACGAATCTGATGCCAATCATTTACCCACACCATGTATGCGTTACCCGGTTCCATATACAAGTCTGTACCATTGCTAATGAACAAACATTTTTTATTTGTAATCAATGGAATGTGTATGCGTGCCATGTATTCATTATCATCTGCATCACGATGTACTAATGATTTTGCACCTGCCTTTAAACAAGTAACACGAGCACGACTAGGATAAAAACCGAGTTCACGAATTTGGTCTAATACTTTGGCAATTTCACCTTGATATCCTTGTGTTGGATTTTGGTGTTCAGTAGACATGGCAATATCAAAGAACTTCAATGATTTATAATTGTTATCGTTTTTTGGAAAATAAACTTCCATTGCTTCGCCATCATCATTCTGAAAGAAATCCCAACCATCTTTCCAGTCACCTGTACGAGATAATAATGACCAACCTCCAAAGCCATGATATGCTGGTGTTTCGTATTCTTCACCTTGAATCACTTGTTGACCTAATGGAAAAACATACTGCTTCACATCAGCCAATAGTTTATCATAATCGAATTTAATAAAATCTAATTTCTCATAGAACATTATATTTGTCCTGCCGTAGTTAATATTTGCTTTACCTCATCATAACATAATGTAGATGACATGGCAATGGCCAAGCGTTCTTTAAAGTTACCACCTGGTTTAACCGAATGAGGTACAGTAACATCAAGTAGCCATGCGTCACCTGGTTCTGCCATAAACGATGTGGTGCGCATCAAATCATCTTCATTATATATCACACCATCCGATTGGTTCTTCACCTGTTTGGTCTTTGGTTTATCTGTTGCCAGTTTATAAAATTGAGTGAGACAGTTACCAGTTTGAATATAAAAGTTAATTGTTGATTTAATACCACTATCTGTATGAGGTGGTATTTCGGCATTAACTTTCATTATGGTAATAGAGAAATCTTTATGATACTTTTTTGGTATCATATTCATCAATTCATCTTTTTTGTTCAAATCGACATGGTAATAACCAATGCCTTTACCTTTTTCACCAAAGAACATTTGCTCTTTTTGAATGGTATATTTGCCTACATCAAAACTATTCTTTAATTTTAGGAACATATTCTTTAATCTTCACAAGGTCATTTACCCAACTCTTTAATACTACTGCATTTGGGCTCTCTTTGTCAATCTTTAAATTTAAATCGGTAGATAATGATATTCTCAAATCGTTTGATTTGTTTTCTTGCACCTCGTGCATCATATATGCAGGAAAGAATACAAGCGAACCTTCTTTTGGTGTAATCGTTCTAATTTTTACTTGTGGGTTTTCTTTAATGTATTCACCATCAACAATGGCAAAATCACCTGTATCAACCAATGATATATCACCAGAATTATTTGGCACCTTGATGTAGTATGTAACAGCAATGGTTGCATCAGAGTGTGCGTGCATTTCGATTCGTTGACCTGGTTCTTTTACATTCACCCAGCCAAAGTCAAAATCAAAATCAATTTCTAAACCTTCTACATCTCTTGCCTCATGCACATATTCTGTTGCATGATGTTTAACTAGAGAATGTATTGTTTTTTTGAGTTGTTGCAGATGTGGTAAATCATAGTCCCACAAATCATCATGTGGTTTACTATCTTTACCTGTTTGGATATTTTTTGCTACGGAATAGATTTCATCTAAAAGTCCATCATTGAACTTTGAATCAAAACCAGTATCTACTTCCCATATTGGTGATTGCCACCACTTATTCACTTTAACCATTATAAATTGTATTAAAGACCTTTAGAAGCCTTCCATGCTTTATATTCTTTAACAATTTCACATTCATGATCCCAATCGATACCATCATGTGGATTTTGTCTCGCTGTATGATACTCATCACCATATACAATGTATTCTAAAATAGGAATGCCATCGTGAAAGATTGCTTCTAAGATATCAGCATAGTCATGCAACATTTGAAACATTCTATCTTTTTTGTCCGCAGGCAGGTTTAACATATCCAAACCCATCTGATTATCAAAATAATAGATGATGTGCTTACGATATAACTCTACATCTTCTATTGTGATTTGATTGGTACCAGGCATTTTAACTTTCCTTTAAATACATTTAATTTTGTTATTGTAGATGCTGTATAATAACTAAAGAATAAGAAGAACCAAATAGTATATACTGTTGGCAAACCATGTTTACGCTTTGATTTAGCAATTCTTGGAATCATATCAACAACACGGCAGATTGGTCTACCAATGTTCATTAGAATACGACCCATTGCATTATCACGGTCAACGGCACCCATCAGATACGCCATGTGTTGTGACCATGGTTGACCAATCTTATTGGCCATACTAATCATGGCTTTCTGTTGTGCCTTCTGACGTTCTTCTTTATCTTTAATCCACACCATGAAATCAGGACCTTTGCCTTCCATCCATGCTGTTACGATACGAGCCCAACGAATATAACCACGATATACTGATTTATCAGTTTTGCGTAACATATGACCATATGCTTGGTCAGCAGCCCAAATATTATGGCTCATCATACCAAGGTCAAACAATTTAGCACAAACAATCTTAGAACAGTTACACGCACAGTTGCAATTGTAACTTGTTTGATTGGCATTACAATTATATGTACAGGCAGAACCTGAACAATTACCTGATTGCAACCATGCCTGTGAATCACAGTTAGCACAGTTTACACATTGGCTTGAATAACATTGGTTACATTGAATGTTGCCGCAATTACCTGAACAGTTACAGTTACCATTATTACAGTTTCCGTTACCTAAATTTTGAAAATAGGTCAAACCATAAAACTGAGTTAATGTATATGGTGAAGATGGTCTTTGTGACGGTACAATGTAACCATTCAAAAAACTCAAACTAGAAGAATGTGATGATCCTATGCCTAATTCATTATTGACATCAGAAACTCCAATTCTTGGTCCGCCGGTAATGGTCATATTTTACTCTTTAATTGATTATTTCAGTATTTATATTGTCGGCCAACCGAGATTTACCATATACTTCCACACCTTCAATTTCACCAATTTTTTCACTAATTACCTTGATTGGAATGATTTTTTTCATTGGTTTTTCTTCGTGTTTGAAGATTGTACCAAAGATATCTTGTCTTTCCAATGGCAAGGCATCATTTTTAATAAGTGTTGGAATGTAACCAGTCATTCTCTGAAAGGCCACACAAAACAGAGCAATGTTATCGGAATAAGAATTGGCACATGAGATATCCCAAAACTTCTTATCCAAGAACATACAGGCACCTTTACATAGGTGAAGAACAGGACAAGAACCACACTCTTTACGATTAGACCAATGGGTTGATGTAGTGATTGCAACATTATCAAAGTCTTTTAGACTACCGCCAAGATGTGGTTCGCCATTCTTAGAGATTTCTAATGAACTAACATTCTGACAGGTCATTACATTACCACGGAGGTCAACTGCTAAAACGTGCTCATCATCCATGCCACATTTTTGACCAAGATATTTTGAATTTGAGTGTGATAATACAGACTGAATGAAATTGTTAATCTTCATTATCTGACCAACAAAACCGATTTCGCCATTTGTTGTATAGATGTCTCTAAATGCTACCTGACGATAATCAAAATGTTCTTTTAATGTGACCAATGAATTAGTGATACCTTCTTCATCATAAGCATCTACAATGCCGCCTTCACCTAACTTAACAGTAGGATCACCAGTCATGTTTACAAACCAATCGTAAATCTCTTTGCGTGATTTGTTTTTGCTATTCATCATTGGATTGAATGAGATTGATTTCTTCAATCGGCTCATCATACGATAGAAACCGAGAATAATCTTTTTCTTTTCTGGATCATCAAAAGGATCAGGACCACGAACTGATTGTCCAGGTCCATCATGTGAGATTGATACAGAGAAATTATACTTCATCAACCAATCACAAATTTCTTCCGTGAGAATAGAACCGTTGGTGATGATAGAGAATTGTGGTAGAGTATTCCAATGTTGGAATTTATCAACGATGGCTTCAGTTAATGGCTTTAAAGTTTTCCAATAAACAAGGGGTTCGCCACCCCACATTTCAATTCTTAAACCTTTTTGTTCATTGAACTCTAATGTATCAAACATTTCCAAGAAAGCATCAATATCTTTCTTTGATGTTTCTGGTGCTCTTTCAACAAACTTCTGTGAGCAGTAATCGCATGAGTAATTACAACTCAAACCTAATTGAATTTTAAGTAAAGAAACTTCTCTGGATTTTTTGAGTGGTCGGTCTTTGTCGAATGGGATGTATTCTTGCATTTCAACTGACTGAAATGAACCTTGTGGATATTCATATACAATACCATCTTCACTTTTCAAATGATTGGTTTCATTATCATAATAAAAGATTTTTTTATCATCCGCACTTTTCTCGGCGTGTATCTCAAATAACATTATAAGTCCTAATCTTTATATTTAAATTCCAATTGTCTGTATTTTTCATATTCTTTCACCTGCTTAACATATTCAATTAATTCTTGTCTAACTCTTTCTTTGTTGTTTTGTTCGTAATATAATCTTTGTTGTTTTGATTGCATACGCTTGTTCGACAATATAATCTCCTAGTTGTTACCATTCCCTCGGTGCTTTGGTCTTATGACCATCTTTAATTGTATTCTGTCCTACACTTTCTTTCATACGACCGATTACATACTTCTCAAATGCTGAATCGGCTTTACCAATGCCTGGAACAGATAGGCGCATACCATCAGAATAAACAGGATAGTTTTCTGCGTAGATATGAATTTCTAAATGGGGATTGTCTAACTTGAATTGGTCGAGAACGGTATAAGACATACGATGTTCTTCGACCTCATTCGTATTCTTATTCATAAAAGTATATGTTGGCATTAATAAGTCAATCCTAGTTCTTGGTTAGTATCGTGTAATTTTTGCATCATCATTTCATTAAACCATTGTGGTCTATTCCTACTATTTATCTTACCTTTCCATGACCACAAATGTTGTTTATTCATCACATAATAATTATGGTATGATTTTAATGGATCACCAGATACTTTACATTCATCAGGCATGGCAGGTGTGGGACCAGTAAATGATTTATTTGGAATGTTTTTTGGTGTATTGAAGAATAATTCTTTCAGAAGGCCACTAGATTCTACTTTATGAATCTTGCCATAACGATAGGTATATTCTTTGCAACAGGCTTGTAGTAATTTACTTAGCCAAATATAGTTTGAATCGGATTGGCGACACCAGATAGCTGAAGGATGATTAACATGAGTAGCGGAATAAAGCACTTGCTCACGCTCATCAGAGAGAACATAACGCTTTTGTTGGCGACCAGACTTAGATAAACCAGTAGTAAGAACACCGTCAAGAACACGGTGGGCAGTAGAAAGTAATTGTGCATATTCGAGGATCATCTTCACGCAGTGTTTATCAACGTGCATTTCGGCACATTTGACAGGATCATTGTCTAAGTAAAATATATTCATAATGTAATTATACTACAATCAAGTTTAAATGTCAATACTTCCAATCGGTACAATACCCGTGCTTCTTCAACTTCTGTAAACCTTTTTCACATCTTTCACCAATGTCGGTACGATACTGTGGATCGTTACCTAACTTTACCATCTTAACGTGCTTATATGCCATATCTTTGGCTTCGGTAATATTCTTACCTGTACCAGTCAATACCACAATATAAGAACCAGCAGTACCTAATTCTGGAATGTTTTCACAGAATTCACCATCAATCATCTTAACGGTGTTTGATAATTTCATTTCACATGGGTGTAAGTTCTCGTATGGAATATCATCTGTCAATACAGGGAAATCCAAATATTCTTCTTCTTCACGCTTGTTGAATGGGAAATCTCCGTTGGCCATTACAACACCAACACAAGTTTTATATTCAACTTCTAAAGTATTTTTGCCTTTGACACAATCAAGCATCCATTCTGCTGGGTCACCTTTCATTAAAGGTTGCATAATGTTCCACATTGGATAACCTGGTCGTGCAGTCCATTCCATTGGCCATGGTGTACCATCTTTTTCATCAATGATACAATTCATGTCTAACATACCAACATAACCAATCTTCTTCAATTCTTTTTCCATTGGTTTCATTAGAATGTCGGCAATCTTAGATTGTTCGGTTGTACGGACTACTGTACCCATTTCACCTGTATTCACACCTAGGTCACCATTCATTTGCTTCTTGAATTCCCAACCTTCGAACCAGAAATCCATCCAACCTGCTGGACCAAAAATACCAGTACAAGCAATTTCTGTACCACCTTTAAACTCTTGGAGAATGAAATAAGGAGAACCTTTACCTTTTTCTTTACGCTTTTGTAAGAAACCAATCAAATCGGCTTCATCTTTGGCAACATACGATAAAGTCTTATCTTCTTCTTCACCACATGGTTTGCAAACATAACGCTTTGGATTCTGCTTAACAAAATTGATAGCAGCATCATAGTTCTTAAACTCATGGGAAGGGATAATTGGACCACCGAATGCCTTGATGACATTCTGGCCATACATACGATCCAACTCTAATTTAGCGGACTTTTTACCTGGTCCGAATACTGGATAACCTTCATCAATTAGTGCCTGAATCTCATCCATAAACTCTAGGTTGTCTGCGGAGAAGATTAAATCAGCGACCTTAACATATGGTCTCCAATTCTCAATCTTATCAACCAGACCTTGTCCGATGTGCGAGGCACGACTGCCTTTGGTGTAGAGTTTAACTGTATGACCTGCTGCTATACAACGGAGGCACCAATCGAGAGTGAGACCTGAAGGGTCAATGACTAGAATAAGCATGAGAATCCTAATAAAGGTTGAATAATATCCTTGTATTTATAACCTTGTGTGAAACAAGTTTTCTGTAAACTTATCTAAATCCTCATCTGAAATGTCTAAATCAATATTTCTATTGAAAGTTAGATGTTTATTGTTATCCAAATAACCGGCAGATTGTAAGAATTTGGTCACATTGTTCAAAATATTGACCAAATCATCACTTTCAAATTCATGACGAATTTTGGATGAACCAATAGAAGCAATAGGTTCATCCTCACAAATTAATTTGAATTTGCTCATAGAGTAGGAATGTTACCTAGAATATCACCAACCGGTGCCTTTTCTTTGATTACACTTTTGCTACGGCCGTTTACACGAGCAATATCTTCGGCAGATACTTGTTGCATTGCAAATTGCTTAAACAATGGATAAGAATCTTTTACCTTCATTGAACGCTTACCACCTACAGCTGCGGCATCGGGGAAGAATAACTCACATCCACCTGCACGCAATGGCGCAACTTCCATTACAGAGTCCAAATTAATAATAACTTTACAACCTTTTTCTACATCATCTACTTCAACGAATAACGCCATTTTTACTCTCCTTTAGGTTCACGAATTTTGGCCATTTTGGCATTTTTTTCAGATACTTCAGCTTGAATCATCATCTTTTTCCAATGGCCACGCTTTTCTCCACGCAGGTTTGAAAGTAACCGCTTGGACTCTTTACTTAGGCGAAAATCTTTAGTGGTCATTTGCTTCCTTTATCACAATCTTCAACACGAATTAAATATACAGTATTCACAGCAGGTCGAACAAAGAAACATTCACCTTTAATATTCCAGATTAGATGGTTCTGAATACCACCTTTGTATTCTTTCAAAGGCGGATTAACATATTCAACCATAGCAGCAATAATTGCTACGATAAAACTACCGATGATAATGCCAATAAACCAACCAAATACATTGATAGCTTTAATCTTTTCAGACAACACTTTAAACATGAAAAATTCCTTTATGAATTAGATATAACAGGCTAACACAAAATACCGAGAGAGTCAATAGAAAAATGGTAAACTTGATAGAAGTTTCACGGAAATGTTCCACTTCCAACTCAAGCATATCTTTCTGTGCCTCTAACATATAATTGTCGGGGTCATTCATCAATTCAATTGTTTTCTTTACGCCATCCAATGATTGCTTGGCCTGCCAAAGATAATAATAAGGTATCATTTTTCTTGTGCCTTTCTTAGTATTGCTCTAGCGATTGAAATAAACCAATTATCTGCATCTTTATCATCAAACTCTTTCCAAGTCTGCAATATTTCCTCATCTGTTAGTGTCTTTGCTGGGTGGGTGTAGAGTGGAATAAGGTCATCTACGGGAAAAAAACTATTCTTATCAAAATAGTTACCTTTGCCATCTGTCCACGCTACTGGTTCATTTGCGTTCATTTTAATCCCACAAGTTTTCGTAATATTTACCAAACAACAAAAATCCTTTTGCCTTTCTGTCGTTGTGTGCCTTTAGACCTTTGCGGTCAACTTTAACTTTTTTAATCTTTTCTTCAAAAGGCAAACCTTCACAATCTGTATGGTCAAAGAATTCGCCAGTATCATCATCTTTTAATTTCTGTTCAAACGCCCAAATCATTTCATCGAGAATATAATCCCAACGCTTGAAATGGTTATCATCAGTATCCCACTCATTTTCTTTTGGCGGTGCTGATGTGCTTCTTAATTCTTTTGGCACATCCTTATCTTCTGTAAAAGGTGCGCCATGCTTAGTTTCTTGTAATTGCTTAAGCATTGGCAGAATAATATAAGCCAATGTATAATCCATTGAGTAAGTATCATAGTGGTCAACTTTAACATAACGAATGGTTGGACTGAATAGTTTACGGACAAACTGCAATGCTTCGCAGAATGGAGTTAATACAATAACCCATCTTTCAATCATTGGCTCATCATAATTAATCTCACGCCAAAAGATTACTTTCTCCAA
>Ga0007815_1000642_pt1 | contig 10907 bp, 8 predicted proteins | sample CryBogCBE02Aug09_FD_71212 | JGI IMG/M metagenome (GOLD analysis project Ga0007815, IMG submission 71212) | Freshwater microbial communities from Crystal Bog, Wisconsin, USA - CBE02Aug09 | ecosystem: Environmental > Aquatic > Freshwater > Lake | place: Crystal Bog, Wisconsin, USA | collected...
GCCGCGCTCAGCGCCGGCAACACCGGCGCGCTGATGGCTATGGCCAAGCTGGCGCTGCGCACTCTGCCGGGGATCGATCGGCCGGCGCTGGCCGCGCTGCTGCCCACTCTTGGCGATAACGATATCGTGATGCTCGACCTCGGCGCGAATACCGAGTGCGATGCCCGCAATCTGGTGCAGTTCGCCATCATGGGCGCGGCCTATGCGCGGATTGCCCAGCAACTGGCCGAGCCGCGGGTCCGGCTGCTCAATATCGGCAGCGAGGAAACCAAGGGCACCGACGCGTTGCGCGATGCCGCGGCCACGCTCAAGCAGGCGGAAGGGCTGGCGCTGCGCTTCGATGGCTTTGTCGAGGCCGACAAGCTCAATCGCGGCGATGTCGATGTAGCGGTTTCCGACGGATTTTCCGGCAATATTGCGCTGAAGGCGATCGAGGGCACAGCGCGCTTCGTCGGCGATCTGCTCAAGCGCAGCTTCACCTCGTCGCTGCGGTCCAAATTCGGCTTCCTGATTTCGCGGCCCGCCACTGATTTGCTGCGCCATCATCTCGATCCAAATAACCATAATGGCGCAATTTTTCTCGGCCTAAATGGCATTGTGGTGAAAAGCCACGGCAGCGCCAGCGCACTGGGCGTGGCCAATGCCGTCGCGCTGACCGCCCGGCTGGTCGAGCAGAAGCTGACCGACCGCATCGCTTCGGACCTCGCCAGCCTTGCCGGCGCGGGGCAAGCCTCGGCACAGGCCAACGGGGCTGCGGCGAAGTGACCTTGCGTTCGGTGGTCATCGGCACGGGTTCGGCTCTGCCGCAGCGCTGCGTGACCAATGCCGAGCTGGCCACGCAGGTCGACACCACCGACGAATGGATTGTTGAGCGCACCGGGATCCGCGCCCGCCACCTGGCCGGGGCCGATGAAACCACCACCAGCCTCGGCACCGCCGCCGCGCGGGCCGCACTGGAGGCCGCCGGGGTCGAGGGGGGCAGCATCGACCTGATCGTGCTGGCCACCACCACGCCCGACCAGACCTTCCCCGCTGGGGCCACCGTCATTCAGGCCGCGCTTGGCGCCAATGGCGGCATTGCTTTTGACGTTGCGGCGGTCTGCTCGGGCTTCGTCTACGGGCTGGGCATCGCGGATTCGATGCTGCGGACCGGAATGGCTAAGCGCGCCCTGGTGATCGGGGCGGAAACGATGAGCCGCCTGCTCGACTGGAACGACCGCGCGACCTGTGTGCTGTTTGGCGATGGCGCCGGCGCTGTGGTGCTGGAAGCGCGGGAGAGCGATGCGCCCGATGCCCCCGGCGTGTTGGCAACCCGGCTGCATGCCGATGGGCGCTACAACAATTTGCTCCATGTCGATGGCGGGCCCTCCACCACCGGCACCGTCGGCAAGCTGCGGATGCAGGGGCGCGAAGTTTTTCGCCATGCAGTGGTTAATCTGACATCGGTGCTGGGCGAGGTTCTGGTCGAGGCCGGGGTCGAGCCCGAAGCGCTCGATTGGGTCGTGCCGCATCAGGCCAATGCCCGCATCCTTGATGCCACAGCTCGCAAGCTGGGGATTGATCCCGCCAAGGTGGTGGTGACGGTGGACCGCCACGCCAACACTTCCGCCGCTTCGGTACCGCTGGCGCTCGACACAGCGGTGCGCGATGGGCGGATCCGCCCGGGCCAGTTGGTGCTGGTCGAAGCGATGGGTGGTGGCTTTACCTGGGGGGCCTGCCTGATCCGGATTTAACCGTAAAGTACCGTCAAAGGTGGCTTTACAAAGGTTAACCGTTGGTCAAACTGTCCCGCTTGTTGCGTTGATTTAGCGGGCTTTTGGACTATACCCTTCGACTCGGGTCGCGATTAGGGGTGCGGGGCGATGAGGTCCATGTCTACACTTACTCGTGCCGATCTGGCCGAGGCTATCAATCGGCGGCTGGGTCTGTCACGTGCTGAATCGCTCGGCATGGTGGAATCAATTCTCGATCTGATGAGCGATGCGCTCGCAGGCGGCGAGAACGTCAAGATTTCCGGTTTCGGAACCTTCCTGCTGCGCGACAAGGCGGAGCGGGTGGGGCGTAACCCCAAGACCGGGGTTGAAGTGCCGATCACGCCGCGTCGCGTGCTGACCTTCCGGGCCAGCCAGATGCTCAAGGATCGCGTCGCCGGATGAGCGGCGCGGGCCAGCCATTGAACCCCGCCGCGCGTGCGGCTGATGGGAAGACGGCTGGCGGGAAAGAGCCGGGTGCCTTTCGCACTATTGGCGAAGTGGCGGCCGAGCTGGGCATTCGCCAGCACGTCCTGCGCTATTGGGAGGAGCAGTTTCCGATGCTGCGCCCGGTCAAGCGCAGTGGCGGCCGCCGCTATTATCGCCCCGAAGACGTTACCCTGATCGAAACCATCGACCGGCTGGTGCACCGCGAAGGGATGACCCTGCGCGGTGCACGCCAGTGGCTGTCGGGACGTCCGGCCTCGGCCAGCGCGCCGGTGCCTGCCCCGCCGGCCGCGGACATGGGGGCAATTGTCGGGCGGCTGCGCGAAATCCGCGCCGGGCTGGCCGCCGCGCTCGACGCCTGACGGCGAGCCCCGGCGACCGCGCCGCTTTCATTGTTACCGTTTCAGTCGTTGAGGTCTGGCCCCAGTGCTGGATCAAGGTCGCGCGGGCGCATCAGGTGGGTCAGGCGCGCGCAGCGTTCGGTAATCTCGGCCCAGCGATCGATTGCCAGTTCCAGCACCGCGTAAGTGGCGGTGGGGAATTTGGCCTCCACCACATCGCGCAGCGGGCTGCTGCCACCGTCGGGCACGAGATCGAAGATCAGGTCTTCCAGCCCAGGATTGTGGCCGACCATCAGCACGGTGCCCGCCGGCTCCTCAACCTCGGCCAAGAGGTCGATCAGCGTGGCCGAACTGGCGAGGTAGATCCGTCGGTCCCAGTTGATTGGCAAGCTGTCTGCCCCGCCGGAAAAGCCCGCCGCCGCCGCCAGCTCGATCGTTTCGGCCGAACGCACCGCGGGCGAGGCCAGCACCTTGTCCCAATGTACGCCGAATTCGTGGATGTGCTGCCCGATCAGCCCCGCGCCCTTGCGCCCGCGCGCATTCAGCGGCCGGTCAAAATCGCGCAGCCGCGCATCGTTCCAGTCGGATTTGGCATGGCGCAACAGGCCGAGTGTTTTCATGTGGGGCGCGACGCCTGACTGAAGGGTGGAACCGAAGGTCGAGTTTCAGGTGAAGCACCAGAGGCGATGCGCTGTAAAGCCTCATCAAGCGTCAGGCGGATGACACGCGCTGCGGGCGGGAATGCCCCCAGCAGCCGCGAGGGGAAAGCAGGCGACAGCACCACGAAATGGCCGCGATCGTTGCGGCTGCGGATCAGCCGGCCAAAGGCCTGCGCCAGCCGCGCGCGGATCAGCCGGTCGTCGTGCGCCTGCCCGCCTTGCGGATCGGCCAGACGGCGTGCGCGGTGGAGGATGCCGGGGCGCGGCCAGGGGACCTGCTCCATCACCACCAGCCGCAGCGACTCGCCCGGCACGTCGACCCCATCGCGCAGGGCATCGGTGCCGAGCAGCGAAGCGTGCGGGTCGTCGCGGAAGATGTCCACCAAGGTCCCGGTGTCGATCGGATCGACGTGCTGGGCGTACAGCGGCAGGCCATCGCGCGCCAGCCGGTCGACGATCCGGGCGTGGACCGCGCGCAGGCGGCGGATCGCGGTGAACAGGCCCAGCGCGCCGCCGCCGCTAGCCGCAATCAGCCGGGCATAAGCCCCCGCCAGCGCCGATACATCGCCACGCGGCACGTCGGTCACGATCAGCACTTCGGCCTGCGTCGCATAGTCGAACGGACTGTCGAAGCTGGCCAGCAAGGGCGGGCGTTCGAGCAGGCCTGCACCGCTGTGGGACAGTGCGCTGTCCCAGCCATCGCCCGGCGCGGCGCGATCGCGCAGCGTGGCGCTGGTCAGCAGCACGCCGTGCGCGGGGGCCAGCACGGTCGCGGCAAAAGGCTTCATCGGGTCGAGCCAGCGGCGATGGATCGCGACGTTGAATTCGCGCGCCTCGGCGCGTTCGACCGCCAACCAGTCGACGAATTCGGGATCAGCGGGCCCGCCCAGCCGCGCCAGCAGTGCCTCCCACGCCGCGATCAGGTCGCCGCGCCAGGCAAGGGCGTGGCGGGCCCCCTCGATCCGCGCGCGGCCCGCGCCATCCAGCCAGTCGGGCGGGTCGCTCAGCAGCGCCTCCAGCCGCAGCCCCAGCCTTACCAGTGGCGCCCGCAATTCGCCCAGCGCCGTCCCGGCGGCCTGCGCGCACTCGACGAAATCGCCGTCGAGCTGCACCGCCTCGGTCTCCAGGCCATAGCCGGCCTCGTGCCCGGCGCTCTCATCGCGGGCGTGGACCAGCGCACGCACCGCTGCCAGCAGGCCTTCGAGCGGGCCGGAGGGTGCCCCCTCGACCAGTCGCTGCATCCAGCCATCGCCGGGCAGCGCCTCGGCCGCCATGCGCGCAGCTTCAACCGCGCGGGCAACGGCCTCGTCAGCCGCAACCAGATCGGCCAGCCGTGCTGCCAGCCCGCGCCGCCGCCCGCGTGAGCCTTTTTCCGGGCCGATTACCCAGCGCCGTAGCTCGATCGCTTCCGCCCCCGACAGTTCTGCGGCAAAGGTTGCGTCGGCGGCCTCGAACATGTGGTGGCCTTCGTCGAAAATGATCCGCGTCGGGCGCGGTCCAGCCTCGCGGCCCCGCGCCGCGCCGATCATCACCAGCGCATGGTTGGCGATGACGAGGTCGGCCTGTGCCCCGGCGCGGGCCGAGCGTTCGATGAAGCATTTGCGGAAGTGCGGGCAGCCGGCATAGACGCATTCGCCGCGCCGGTCGGTCAGCGCCGTCACTCCGCGTTGGCGGAACAATGTGCCCAGCCAGCCGGGCAGGTCGCCGCCAATCATGTCGCCATCCTGCGAATAGCCCGCCCAGCGCGCCACCAGCTGCGCCAGAATGGCCGCGCGCCCGGTAAAGCCGCCTTGCAGCGCATCTTCGAGGTTGAGCAGGCACAGGTAATTCTCGCGCCCCTTGCGCACCACCACCGGGGGCGAACCATCGGCGCGCGCGCGTGGCCATGCCGCGCGGGCCTCGCGCCGCAGCTGGCGTTGCAGCGCCTTGGTATAGGTCGAGACCCAGACCGTGCCGCCGCTTTCGCCCGCCCACAGCGAGGCCGGGGCGAGGTAGCCCAGGGTCTTGCCGGTGCCGGTGCCGGCCTCGGCCAGCACCATGTGCGGGGTGGCATCGGTGGCGCGCGGGGCAAAGGCGCGGGCGACGGCCAGCGCATAGTCGCGCTGCGCCGGGCGGGGTTCCGCAAGGGGCCCGGTCAGTTCGGCCAGCTGGTTGGCAATGGCCTCAGCCGGCAACACAATCTGCTTGGGCTGGGGACGCTCGGCACTTTCCTCCCACTCGGGCAGGCGGGCGAACAGCCAGCGTTCGGCGCGTTCCGGCCGGGCAATCCGCGGACCCAGCAGCCCGGCCCACGGCCAATGCAGCCGATTGAGCGATTGCAATGCACTCCACGCCCCTTCGCGCTCGGGCCAATCCGCCGCCTCGCAGCTTTCCAGCAGGCGGGTGGCGGCGCGCTGGAGGAATTCGGGCACCGCCGCCTCGCCCGCCGGTTCCGCCAGCCCCAGAGCATGGGCAAGGCCGCGCGGGGTCGGCACCATGAAGCGCGCCGGGTGGACGAAGGCGAACAGTTCGAGCAGATCGAGCCCCGACAGGTCGGGATAGCCCAGCCGGCTGGCCACCAGCGGGGCGTTCAGCAGCAGCAGCGGACTGTCGGCGGCGGCCATGATCGCCTCGCCCTTGGGCAGCGCGCGCGTGGCCCCGGCACCGTTCCGCAGCCAGCAGCCCGAATGGCTGGCGTGAAGCGCGGTTAGGGGCGGCATGCTCATGCCCCACCGTTAGAACGAAAATCGAACGCAGGGCAAGCCGCCGGTTGACCACTTGCCGCGCCGCCCGCCGCATGCCACCCCGCTGGCCATGACGAATCCTGCCCCGACGCGCGACGCGCTGATCGCCCGACTGCCCAAGGCCGAACTGCACCTGCATATCGAAGGCTCGCTGGAGCCGGAGCTGCTGTTCGCGCTGGCCCGGCGCAATGGCGTGGCTATCCCGTTCGCCTCGGTCGAGGCTGTGCGCGCGGCCTACAACTTCTCGAACCTGCAGGATTTCCTCGACATCTACTATCAGGGGATGTCGGTGTTGCAGACCGAGCAGGATTTCTTCGACCTCACTTGGGCCTATCTGCAACGTGCCGCGGCCGACACGGTGCGCCATGTCGAGATCTTCTTCGATCCGCAGGGCCATACCGCACGTGGCATCGCCTTTGCCACCGTGCTCGACGGGATCGAGCGCGCGCTGAAGCAGGGTGCGGCGCAGCTGGGGATCAGCTATCGCCTCATCATGTGCTTCCTGCGCCACCTGTCGGAGGCGGAGGCCGAAGCGACGCTGGACGAGGCTGTGCCGTACCTCGCGCGGATCCATGGCGTCGGGCTCGATTCGTCGGAGGTCGGCCATCCGCCGGCGAAATTTGCACGGGTATTTGCCCGGGCGCGGGACCTAGGGCTGTTCGTTACCGCGCACGCGGGCGAAGAGGGCCCGCCGGACTATGTGGTCGAGGCGCTCGACCTGCTTCACGTCCAGCGGATCGACCATGGCAACCGCGCGCTGGAAGATCCCGCGCTGGTAGGCCGCATTGCCGAGGCCGGGCTGGTGCTGACGGTCTGCCCGCTCTCCAACCTGCGCCTCTGCGTGATCGGCGAGATGGCGCAAAGCCCGGTGCGGCGGATGCTGGCAGCCGGGTTGAAGGCGACGGTCAATTCGGACGATCCGGCCTATTTCGGTGGCTATATCAACGACAATTTTCGTGCGCTGGCCGCAGCTATCGACCTGACGGCGGCGGAGATCGTGCAACTGGCCGAGAACAGCTTTACCGGCAGCCTGCTGTCGGCCGAGCAGCAGGCCCCGCACCTTGCCGCGATCCGTGACCTGGCGGCGGAGCTGGCGGCATGACGGCCAAGACCTGGCTCTCCGCCGACCAGCTGCTGGCGGATTCGTACCGGCTGGCGAACCTGATCCTCGATGCGGGATTCGAGCCGACGCATCTGGTCGGCATCTGGCGCGGCGGTGCGCCGGTCGGCATCGCGGTGCAGGAACTGATGGCCTATCGCGGGGTGGAGGCCGATCACATCGCGATCCGCACCGCCAGTTACTCCGGGATCGACCGGCAGGACAAGGAAGTGCGCGTCTATGCGCTGGGCTACCTGATCGACACGCTCAACCCCGACGACCGGCTGCTGGTGATCGACGATGTGTTCGATTCGGGCCGCTCCATCGAGGCTTTCCTGCGCGAACTGGCGGCGCGCTGCCGCCACAATATGCCGCGGGAGGTGCGGGTGGCGACGGTCTACTGGAAGCCCAGCCGCAACGTCACCAAGCTCCAACCCGATTTCTACGTCCACCAGACCGAGGACTGGCTGGTCTTCCCGCACGAAATCTGCGGACTGACCCCCGAAGAGATCCGCGCCCACAAGCCCGAGGCGCAACTTATCCTGCGCGACTGAACGGCGGCTATTTCTTCCAGACTGTCTGCCCTTCCTTCACCGTTTCCAGCACCTTGATGCTGCGGATCTGGTCGAGCGGCGTTTCCAGCGGGTTCTTGTCGAGTACCACGAAGTCGGCCAGCAGTCCGGCCTTGATCCGGCCCTTGCGGTTCTCCTCGAATACCTGAAACGCCGGGCCGGTGGTGAGTGCCTGCAAGGCTTGATAGGCGGTCAGCCGCTGATCGGCCCCGCTGACCACCCCGGTCTGCGAGGTGCGCGCCATCGAGGTCCACAGCTGGACGAAGGGGTCAAGGCCGGTCACCGGAAAGTCCGAATGGTTCGACACCACCAGCCCGGCCTTGCGCGCTGCCTGCATCGGGCTGATGAAATCAACGACTTCCTTAGGGAAGTTCAGCCGATGGGTGTCGGCGAAATACAGCGTGTGGTTGGTGAAGAAGGCCGGGCTGACCCCGATCCGCGCATAGGCGGCGATCTGGTCGGGGCGCATGAATTGCGAATGGATCACGACCGGGCGGCGGTTGTCGTCAGCCTTGATCCCCAGCGTGTCAAAGGCTCGGATCGCCGCGTCGATCGCGGCGTCGCCATTGGCGTGGACGAACAGTTGCAACCCGCGCGCATGGGCGGCCTTTGCAATCGCGCCGTATTCCGCCTCGCTCATCACCGGCTGGCCGTGCCACGGCTTGGTCCCGTCGGGTGCGCCCTGGGCATAGTCGCGGGTGAACCAGCCGGTGCGGGCCTGCGGCGAGCCATCGAGCGTCGCCTTGATCCCGGCCAGCTTTAGGTGTCCGTCATAGACCCCGAACTTGACCTCCGGGTGGGCCAGCACCCAATCGAACATGCTGGCATAGGGCAGCGAGACGAGGTCGATTTTCAGTTTTTCACGCGCGGCCGGGCTGCGGAAGAACAACAGATCGGGCAGCTGGGTCGCGCCGTCCTGCGCGTGGGTGTAGCCGAAATGGGTGTAGTAGCGCTGCACAGCGTCGAGCGCGGCCAGCCGCTGGGCTTCGCCCGGTTGCGGCATCACCGGCATTAGCAGGAACATCGAACGCTCGAACAGCAGTCCAGTCAGGTGCCCGGCGGCGTCACGCGTCATCACCCCGCCTTCGGGCGTTGGCGTGGCGTCGGTGATTTTCGCGGCGGCCAGCGCGGCGCTGTTGGCGATCAGGCCGTGGCCCGAAACGTGCATCACCAGCAGCTTCACGTCGGGGAAGGCGGCGTCGAGTTCGCTGCGGGTGATGTGGCGGCGGTCGGCGAAATTGGCGTCGTTGTAATTCCACACCGTCACCCAGTCACCGGGCTGGAACTTGTGGGCGGCCACGCCTTCGCGCACTGCGGCGATCAGGCTGGCATGGTCGGTCACCGGCACGCGGGCCGAGCCAAGGTCGATCCCGCCGGCCACCTGCATTGCCATGGCAAAGTGCGAATGGGCATCGACAAAGCCGGGCAGCATGGTCGTGCCCTTCAGGTCGTGGTCGACCGCATCGGCCCCGGCGGCCTTGCGCGCCTCGGCCTCCGATCCGGAAAAGGCGATCCGCCCGTCCCGCTCCACCACCGCGGCGACGCTCTGCGGCTGGTCGCCATCCATGGTGATGATCGTGCCGCCGTGCCACAGCCCGGCAGGGGCAGCCATCGCCAGCGAACCCGCCGCCAGCGCCCAGATTGCCGTCGCGCCAGCCAAGACCTTGCCCCGATACCCCATTGTTCTCTCCCTCGTTGGCACCACGGCTAATGCCCGGAGGGCAGGCTGGAAAGCCCCATTCGACCACTGCGCGCTTGCACCGCGGGGCGAATTGGCTTTAGGCGGCGCCTCTATGACTGAAACCGATCTTCTCGCGGCAGCGAACGTGTCCAAGGCTTGGCCTTTCGAGGAGGCGCGCAAGCTGTTGAAGCGTTACCCGCAAGGCAAGCCCAATGGCGCGCCGGTGCTGTTCGAGACCGGCTATGGCCCCAGCGGCCTGCCGCATATCGGCACCTTTCAGGAAGTGCTGCGCACTACGCTGGTCCGCCGGGCTTACGAAGTGCTGTCGGGCGGAGCGCCGACCCGGCTGGTGGCCTTCAGCGACGATATGGACGGGCTGCGCAAGGTGCCCGACAATATCGAGAACGGCGATGTGCTGCGCGCCAACCTTGGCAAGCCGCTGACCCGCATTCCCGACCCCTTCGGCTGCCACGAGAGCTTCGCGCACCACAACAACGCGATGCTGCGCGAATTTCTTGACCGCTTCGGCTTCGACTATGAATTCGTTTCGGCCAGTGATCGCTACAATTCGGGCGCTTTCGACGACGCGCTGCGCAATGTGCTGCGCAACTGGCAGCCGATCATGGACATCATGCTGCCGACGCTGCGTGAAGAGCGGCGGCGGACCTATTCGCCGGTGCTGCCGGTTTCGCCCACCAGCGGCGTGGTGCTGCAGGTGCCGGTCGAGGTGGTCGACGCCGAGGCGGGGATCGTCCGCTTCGAGGACGAGGGCAAGCTCATCGAGCACTGCATTTTGGGCGGCAACGCCAAGCTGCAGTGGAAGGTCGACTGGGCGATGCGCTGGGTCGCGCTGGGCGTCGATTACGAGATGTGCGGCAAGGATCTGACCGATTCGGTGCGCGAAAGCGGCCGCATTGCCCGCGCGCTGGGCGGGCAGGCACCCGAGGGGATGATCTACGAGCTGTTCCTCGACGAGAACGGCGAGAAGATCAGCAAGAGCAAGGGCAATGGCCTGACCATCGAGCAGTGGTTGAGCTACGGCAGCGAGGAAAGCCTCGGCTTCTACCTCTACCGCGACCCCAAGAGCGCGAAGAGCCTGCACGTTGGCATCATTCCGCGTGCGGTGGATGAATACTGGCAGTTCCGCGAAAAGCTGGCCAGCCAGCCGGTGGAACAGCAGTTGGGCAATCCGGTCTGGCACTTGCTGCACGCCAATGGTGTAGCGAGCGGGGCGGGGGATGCTCTTCCGGTTACTTATGGGCTTTTGCTGAACCTTGTTGGTGTTTTGGGGGCCCATGCCACCCGCGATCAGGTCTGGTCCTACCTTGGCAATTATGTCGCTGATGCCGACCCGGCGGCGCATCCGGCACTCGACGCGCTGGTGACCTGCGCCTTGGCTTGCAATCGCGATTTCATCGCCCCCACCTTGCAGCGCCGTAAGCCCGAGGCGAACGAGGCGCTGGCGCTGGCCGCACTCGACGAGGAACTAGCCGCCACTGCCGAGAGCGCCAGCGCGGAGGAAGTGCAGAACATCGTCTACGAAATCGGCAAGGACCCGCATTTTGGCTTCGAGTCGCTGCGCGACTGGTTCAAGGCATTGTACGAGACGCTGCTCGGCTCGGCGCAGGGGCCCC